>Ga0187875_10000470_pt1 | contig 33874 bp, 32 predicted proteins | sample June2016WEW_17_1_2_FD_132978 | JGI IMG/M metagenome (GOLD analysis project Ga0187875, IMG submission 132978) | Peatland microbial communities from SPRUCE experiment site at the Marcell Experimental Forest, Minnesota, USA - June2016WEW_17_10 | ecosystem: Environmental > Terrestrial > Soil >...
CACGTCTTTCACATGGGCGGGCAACAGCTCGGCTTGATCCGGAGAATACGGTTGGTAGTTTGGCATGCGCCTTCATGCCAAATTCTTCCGCCCATTTCAAGTGCCAGTTGCGACACAGACTCTCACGGCCTGGGCTAGTAAGGCGTGTCGCCCCGACGGGGCTGGGCGACGTGCAGACCGGTGGGCCGGTCCGCACGCCGCGGGTGAGCGCGGGATGTCGGAACTCCGCTCAGAATGACCGCGTAGAAAAGCCGGACCCACCCTCCTGCGGCGGGCAGGCGTTCGCCCCGGAAATGCGGGCGAACATGGGGCACCCCAGACGAACAGAAACGCGAGGCGAGGAGGGATTCCCCGATACGAAACATCGGGGCAGGCTTTCGACTGCGAGGTGACTCCCTCCTCCGGCGGGCAGGTGTTGCGACCCGCGTTCACCCAGGGCTACGGCGCGGAGGCCGGGCGGGGACGGCGGAAAAAGAGCGGCGTCGGCGCAAAGGAAACCTGCAAGCAGACTCGCAGTCTCACAATTTCCGCCGACGCCGCCGGATTGAGTTCAGGCTGCGGATTACTTCGCCGCGGCGGCCGTGGATGTGCCGCTGCACGTCCAGTCGGAGGTGCCGTCGGCATTGCGTACTCCGGTGCAACTGCCGGAAACGCTGATGCCTTTTTCCTTGCCGGTGCCGCTGAGGATTTTCCAGGTGTTCTTCGCGGGTTTTGTGATGTCCGCGGGGCCGGAGCCTGAATAGGTGTAGTAGGCCACGTCTCCGTTATCCATGGTCACGTTCATGCGGCCATGATTCGTGAACGATGCTGCCCAAATCTCTTGAAATTCGGTAAACGCTCCGGATTTTTCGCCTGCGTCGGTTTTGGTGGCGGTGCAGGTGCCTTGAATGAGCACGTAGCTGTGGCCGGGCACATCGCCGACAGCGAAGCTGGCCTGCTTGGCCGGGTCTACCGAGCAGTGCCACTTGGTATCGACCTTCTTCTGAGCCATAGCGGCCGATCCGGACACCAGCATACAGAATGCAACCAACACGAATTTGCGCATCAAGTTCTCCTTTGTCAGTCGAAATCGAGTTGCGGCCGGGGCAGAGGCCCGATGAGCGATTTCCAAGTGGTACGCCCGGCGGGCGACGTTTATACACCAGAGGCGCTTGGGAACCTACGGAATTGTTCTTCGTCCGGCGATGTGGCGTCCTCGACGGATCCCGCTGAATTTTGTGTCGGCGGAATCGGAGTCGAGGCGCGCTCGATTTCAGCGTCGGTCAGGCCGGCGATTAGGAAGGCCCATCCGGACACGTAGAGCCATACGAGCAGAATCATCACGGCACCGAGCGAACCGTAGAAGGCGTTATAGGTATTCAGAAAATGCAGATAGATGCGGAAGACCACTGAGGCCAACAGCCAGAGAAACGCGCCGAATGCCGAGCCGGGCGTGATCCAATGCCAGCGTCGCTGCTTGAATGCGGGACCGCCGTAGCTGACCAGCGAATACGATATGAGCGCGAAGCCGATGGCCGCCGGCCAGCGGATCATCCTCCAAAGCAGGATCAGGAAGGGCAGTAAGCGAAGCTCCACGCCAAACCAATGAAACACGTGGCCGATGATCAGCAGAACGACCAGCGCCAGGAGGAGGAGAAAAGAGATCAGCATCGTCAATCCCAGCGCGATGGTGCGAATGGAAAGCCACGAACGGGAATCGCTGACGCGATGGGCCCAGTTCAAGGTGGAGATCATTGAGCTGACGCCGCCGGAAGCAAACCAGAGAGCAAATAAGATACCGAGGGTGAGTCTTCCGCCGTTGGCATTCGCGGCCAGCTCGGCGACCGTCACTTTGAGGAGTTGGAATGCCGCGGCAGGAAGAAAATTCGCAACGTAAGCGAGCAAATCGTTTTGCAGTTCCACGGTTCGCGATGCGGAGAAGCCGAACAGGGTGACCATCAAGAAAACCAGCGGGAAGAGAGCGAACAAGAAATCGAATGCCAGTTCGGATGCTCGGCCCAGGGAATTATTCGCGCTGAGGTCGGCAAAGACGTTGCGGACAAGCTGCCGAACACTGAGTCCCCCGAGATTCCAGAGGGATCGGGACGGGCGCGCGGTGGCGTGGGGCGAGCGAAGCATTGCGGTAACTGTACAACGATTGATGAGGCGCTACTCGTTGAAAAGCTTGGTTTGATCGGGCGCGGGGGCGGCGGCTTTTCTGCGCGCGATGCCGACGACGCCGAGGACGGTCATTTCGGCCAGCGCCGCGCGGGGAATGAAGATGCGCGTGATGTTGCCGTGCAGATCGGGCGGTGTGATCTGCACGCCGCCATCGAGCAGGCCGAGCAGATCGTTGGGCACGACGCCCTCGATCGAATCGCCATCATGGAAGCGCAAGCGGACCCACAGGCCGTCGAGCTTGGGGCGCGAGAGGAAGGCCTTGCGCGGGGATTCGATCTCGTCAGTGAACTCGCGGACAAAATACACGGAGCGGATATCGGCGAGGGGGAGCGAGCGATGCTCGCCATCGGGCGTTAGCAGATCGAGCGATTCCGCGGCGCCCAGATTCGCGGGGTTCAGATAGCCGTTGACGCTCTTGCGAGCCGCCAGGATTACCTGGGCTTTCTTGTGAGTGGAAGCGGCTGGGGGCTCGCGTTTCACGGGAAGGGTGCCTCTAAGGCGCAGCGCTTCGGTTTCGATCTTGCCTGATGCCGGCGACCGCCCAGCCGATCCCACCGTAAAGCGTCGCGTTCAGCACTCCGATGATTGAGAACATGAAAACACCGCCCCACCCGACGGGTTCGCAGTCGATGCATGCGGCGAAAAGCAGGGTAGCAGGACAAAAGACGGCGGAGGCAAGTCCTAGCACAACCTCGGTGGCGCTCGCCGGCTTCGTGTAATCTTGGAATTCCCAATTGGCGCAGACGACCGCCGCAACTGCCAAGCCGACGATTGCAAACAGGGCAATGGTTTTCCATTGTTTGCGGATCGTCGTGGGCCCGTCGTCAGCTATGTCGATTTTGCTCATTGCGGCGGGAAGGTCGGCTTGCGCCTCGGGTCGGGATTATGCTATGGTACCGCCGCCCGAGTTGTCAACTCGTTCTTTTTCAGAGGCTTAGACTGAGAGCCGGCCGTCTGTGACCCAGCATCGCCAGATCCTCAAATCGGTTTCAGTGATTGGCTTCTTTACCCTCATCAGCCGGATTTTGGGATACGTGCGCGACGCGCGGCTCACGCAACTGCTGGGCACGTCGGTTTCGGCTGACGCGTTTCTGCTGGCATTTCGCATTCCGAATCTGGTGCGGCGGCTGCTGAGCGAAGGCTCACTGAACGCCTCCTTCATTCCCGTTTTCACCGATTACATGGAGCATCGCACGCGCGAGGAGATGTGGCGCCTGGCGAATCGCGTTTTCTGGACCTCCGCGTTGCTGGCGTCCGTGGTGGCGATTCTGGGGATGACCTTTTCTTCGTTCGTCGTGCAGGTGTATTCGGTGCGCAGCCTGACGCAACTGCACGTGCTGGCCACGCACCTGAACCGCATCATGTTTCTTTACGTGTTTTTCGCCAGCTTGACGGCGGTGGCGATTGCGGTGCTGAACAGTTTTCAGGTGTTTGCGATGCCCGCGGCCGCGCCGATGTTTTTGAATCTCACGTTCATTTTGTTTTCGCTGAGCTTTTTGGTGAAGCGATTTCACAGTCCGGCGGAGGCGCTGGCGGCCAGCGTGCTCGTCGGCGGGATCGTGCAGTTTCTGGTGCAATTGCCGCAAGTGGTGCGGCGTGGGATGCATTTCAATTTCGGGATTTCGTTCAGGGATCCGGGCGTGCTGCGCGTGGCGAAGTTGATGGTGCCGGCGTTTTTCGGCGTGGGCGTCGCGCACATCACTGTGCTGGTGGGGACGCTGTTCGCCACGGATCGCCGCATGCCGGTTGGCAGCCTGACGTCGTTGTACTTGAGCGATCGCATCATGGAGTTGGTGCTGGGCGTTTACGCGCTGGCGGTGGCCACGGCGATTTTGCCGGCGATGTCTCGGCAGGCGTCGGCGCGCGATATCGGCGGCTTGAAAGTGACACTTGGGTTTGCGCTGCGCATCGTATCTTTCATCACGGTGCCGGCGGCGGTGGGCCTGGTTGTCCTGCGCCAGCCGATCGTGCAGGTGCTATTCCAGCACGGGCAATTCGGCGCCGATTCTGCGCGCCTGACCAGCCGCGCGTTGCTGTATTTCGCGCTCGGCTTGCCGGTGTTCGCTGCTGTGAAATTGATCGTCGCGGCGTTTTATTCGACGCAAGATACGAAGACTCCGGTGCTGACGGCGTGCGCGGCGCTGAGTGCGAATCTGGCGCTGAACGTGATCTTCGTTGCGTGGTGCCTGCGCAGCTTGCAAAACGGCGCGCCGGCGCTGGCGGCGGTGCTGGCGACGTACGTGAATTTCGTGCTGCTCACCGCGATACTGCGGCGCAGGATCGGTCCGCTGGGCGAGCGCGCGATCGGCGCATCGTTCGCGAAGGCCTGCGTGTGCGCCGCGGCGATGGGCGCGGCCTGCGCGAGCGGATTGCACGCCGTGCACTTTCAGGCCATCGTATATTTCCTCCCGCGCCTGGGAGTGTTTCTGGCGTTGCTTGCGGGCGGCACTGCGGTATATTTTGGTCTGGCACGAATCTTGGGCTGCCAGGAATTGGGCGAGCTGTACGGGTTGATTTCTCGTTCGGAGCGCGGCAAACCGGCCGCGACGATCCCGCTCGCATGAGGCAAGCGCGTGGAAACTCTTGCGAATGCGTTTCTCCACTATCTGCAAGTGGAAAAAGGCCTATCGCCGAATACGATCGGCGGATACGGGCGCGACCTGAAGAGCTTCGCCGAATTTTTGGAGAAGCGCCGCCTGCGGCCCGCGGCCGTGAGCCGCGACGACGTGGTGGATTATCTCAGCTCGCTCTACCGGCGCAAGCTGGACAGCCACTCGGTGGCGCGCCATCTGGTGACGCTGCGCGGATTTTACCGCTTCCTGCTGATCGAGGATTTGATCAAGTCCGATCCGACGCTCACGCTCGAATCGCCCAAGACGCGGCGGCGGCTGCCAACGTTCTTGCGCGTTGCGGAAGTGGAAAAGCTGCTCGGGATGCCCGATCTTTCCACGCTGGCCGGGTTGCGCGATCGCGCGATGATCGAGGTGCTGTATTCGAGCGGGCTGCGCGTTTCGGAACTCGTCGGCCTGCGCGTGAGCGACCTGGATATGCAAGTGGGCTCGCTGCGCTGCATAGGGAAGGGCGACAAGGAACGCTTGGTGCCGGTGGGGCGCAGGGCGCTGGCGGCGATCGAGCAATACCTGGCAAGCGCGCGGCCCTTGCTGATGCGCGCGCGCAGGATGGAAACGCCGGTGCCGTTCTTGTTTTTGAACCTGCGCGGCGGGAAAATCACACGCTGCGGTGTTTGGCAGTTGCTTTCGGCTTACGGGCGCAAAGCGGGATTGCGCATTCCGCTGACGCCGCACAAGCTGCGCCACAGTTTTGCGACGCATCTGCTGGAGGGCGGCGCCGATTTGCGCTCGGTGCAGTTGATGCTGGGGCACGCGGATATTGCGACGACGCAGATTTACACGCACGTCGTCGAGGAACGGCTGAAAGCGATCTACAAAGCACATCATCCGCGCGCGTGAGCGCGGGCGATCGCATGAGCACGATCGGCGGCGCGCGTCAGCATGGGCGAAAGCGGCGCGTTTAGTGATAGAGTCGGCAGATTCAACGGACATATCGTGACAGCGTCTCGATGGAAATCCGGCCTGCGGCCATTCGAGCGCGAATTCGCAACGCAGGTCCCCGAGGGAAAATAAGGCTATGCCTGATTACATGTTCTTGCTCGAAAGCCGCCTTTCGGTGGAGCAGCGCGCGGCCATGCTGCGATTGCAGGAGCTGGCGATTGCCACCGAAACGAATCTTTATCTCACCGGAGGCGCGGTACGCGATCTGATTTCCGGAATGCCGATCCGCGATCTGGATTTCGTCACCGAAGGAAATCCTTCGCGCTTGGCGCACGAGGTGGAAAAGGGCGGCGGACGCATCGTGCATGAAGACGAGCGCTTGCGCAGCATCGAGCTTGCGCTGGCCGGCGACGTCGAGGCCAGTCTTTCCGCCGCGCGCGACGAATACTATTCGCGGCCCGGCGTGCGTCCGGAGATTCGCTGGTCCACCGTGATGGAAGATTTGCGGCGGCGCGATTTTTCGGTGAACGCCATCGCTATTTCGCTGAACCTTGCATCGCGCGGACTTCTGCTGGACCCCACCAACGGGTTGGCCGATCTGGAGCGGCGCGAGGTGCGCGCGCTTTCGATTCACAGCTTCACAAATCAGCCCGTGCGTCTGCTGCGCATCGTGCGGTTTGCGGCGCGCATGGGATTCAAGATCGAGCAGCGCACCAGCGAGTGGATGGAGCTGGCATTCGAGCGCGGCCTGGATAAATCGATTGAGACTGACGATGCCGGCGCGGAGCTGCGCGACGTCGCGCGTGAAGACAAACCGTCGATCGTGCTGAAAGCGTGGGAGGCGCGCGGAATGCTCTCCTCGATTCACGCCAATCTCGCGCGCCGCCATCCGGACTACGAGGCGATCACGCGCATTATTCGTGCGCGCGAGGAGCTGCTGTCCGCCGGACTGCGGCCGCGTCTGGCGGCGCCGATGTTGCGCGCCGTGCTCGGCCGGCTGAAGGATCGCGAGCGGCGTGCGTTGCTCTCGCGCCTCGGTTTCCGAGCGGCGGAATCCGAGGCCGTCAACGATTTGGAATCGGACGCCGCCAAGCTCGCGAAGCTCCTGGGCTCGCGCAAGACGGCGGTGCCGGTGGAAGCCTACGCGGTGCTGGACGATGCGCCCGAAGACTTGCTCGCCTACATTTTGGCCGAATCGAGCAACAAGAAAGCCATCGGCAAGATCAAGAATTTCCTGCACAAATGGCGGCCGCTGAAACAAATGCTGCCGGGCGTGGAAATTGAGCTGGCCAATCTGGGCATGGCGCGCGGCCCGAAATTCGACAAGGTCATCAAGGAATTTTTCGCGCTGCAACTGGAAGGCCGGGCGCGCAAGCCGGAAGAGCATGAGAAGTTGCTGCGCAAATTGGCCGGCATCAAAGAGCCGCCGAAGAAGAAGGTCGAGAAAGAGAAGCGCAAGAAACTCGTCTCCGATCTGTCAAAACGCAGCTCGACGCATAAGACTCCCCCAGCCGCGGAGGCCGAGCCGCCCGCGAAGGTTGCAGCGCCCGCTGCGCCGCCGAAATCCGCGAAGGCGCCGGCTCGCGCTGCCGCAAAGAGCGCAGCAAAACCAAAGGTCACCAAGAAGCCGGCGAAGAAGAAGTTCGCTAAGAAGCCGCCGGCCAAGAAAGCCAAAAAGAAATCCACGCGCCGCTAGCGTGCGGTGCGATTCGGGAACATCGCGAGGCCGTCCAGCGTAATTAGAGGTATGGATACCTCGATAAGCAGATTCAGTCTACGAGTTGGCTGCATTCTCCTCGCGTCGTTCGCAGTGCCTGTTTATTCCCAGCAACCCGCGGTTTGGAAAGATCCATCTCCTCACATCACGCGATTTGTAACCGTGGACAAGAACGTTCGGCTGGAGGTGCTCGATTGGGGCGGCTCCGGCAGGCCGCTTGTGCTGCTAGCCGGAGGGGGAGACACAGCGCATGTTTTTGACGATTTCGCCCCCAAGTTAACTGACAACTTCCATGTTTATGGAATTACGCGGCGCGGATTCGGAGAATCCGGTTACTCCGCCTCGGAGGTCGGCGCCGATCGCCTGGGTGATGACGTGCTCGCCGTTCTTGACTCGCTCAAATTGAAAAGCCCAGTGTTGGTGGGGCACTCAATTGCGGGAGAGGAGATGAGCTCGATCGCCAGCCGCTACCCAGGCCGCGTCGCGGGGCTTGTGTACCTCGAAGCCGGATATCCGTATGCATTCGATAACGGCAAGGGACCGAGCATGGAGCAGTTCGAAAATATCAGCGGGCCTCAACCTCCAGCGCCAAGCGAATCCGATTTGGGCAGCTTCAGTGCGCTCCAACAATATTATCGGCGAGTCCTTGGATTCACGTACCCCGAGGCGGAACTCCGTCAGCAGTGGGATTCCACGCCAGACGGACGGGTCGGCAAGCAGCGCGACTTTCCGGGATACGCGACTCTTATGGAGGGCATGAAGAAATACACCGACATTCCAGTGCCCGCGCTCGTGATATTTGGGATTCCCCACGCTCAGGGGACCTGGGTCGATACCAGTACGGACCCGAAGGTGCGTGATGCGGCCGTGGCCTATTCCGCGGCGCTGAATGCGTTGACAGAAAGTCAGGCCGAGGCGCTCGAAAACGGCGTCCCGACCGCGCGTGTCGTTAGGTTGCGCGAGGCACATCATTACGTCTATCTGTCAAACGAAGCGGACGTGCTGCGTGAAATGCGTTCCTTTCTGAGTGGCCTGCGGTAGCGGATGAACGGCGGGCGTCGCTGGAAGCCTGCCTATCGCGGGAGTTCATTCCGAGATAGAATGAACCGACATGGCGGCCCCGCGTTTCGTTCATCTGCATCTTCATACCGACTACAGCCTGCTTGACGGGGCTTGCGAAATCGAACAATTGGTGGAGGAAACCGCGCGCCGCGGCATGCCGGCGGTAGCCGTCACCGACCACGGCAATCTATTCGCCGCCGAAAAGTTCTATCACACGGCCACGGCGCATGGCGTGAAGCCGATCATCGGCTGCGAAGTTTACGTGGCGCGCGGCAGCCGGTTGGATCGCGGTAATTCCGATTCCGGCCCGCGTGACGCCAACGTCGAGCCCGGCGCGCGCGGCTCAAATCATTTGGTTTTGCTTTGCGAGAATGACGAAGGCTACCACAATCTTGTCCGTTTGGTGACCGCCGGATTCCTGGAAGGCTTCTACTACAAACCGCGCATCGACTACGATCTGCTTGCGCAGCACAGCGGCGGTCTGATCGCGCTTTCGGCGTGCCTGCGCGGCGCCGTCACCGAAAATGTGATGGACGAGCGCTACGACGAAGCCCGCGTGGCCGCGCATCGGCTGCGCGATATTTTCGGCAAGGATCGCTTCTTTCTTGAAATTCAGGATCAAGGCCTGGAAATCGAGCAGCGTGTGAATCCGAATCTCGTGCGCCTGTCGAGTGAGACCGGCATTCCGCTGGTGGCCACGAACGATTGCCACTATCTGACGCAGGCCGACGCGCGGGCGCAAGAAGTGCTGCTGTGCATCCAGACCGGCAAGACGATGAGCGATCCCAAGCGCATGAAATTTGCCACGGATCAATTTTTCTTCAAGACCGCCGAGCAAATGGCACAGGTGTTTCGCGAACTGCCCGACGCGCTGGCGCGCACCGTGGAAATCGCTGCGCGTTGCAACGTGAAAATCGAAGCGGTGCGCAATCCTTTCCCTGCGTTCGAGGTTCCCGAAGGCCACACGCCGGACAGTTATTTCGAGCGCGTGGTGCGCGAAGGATTCGCCCAGCGCGTGCCGCATCTCGAAGCACTGGCTCGCGAAGGACGCCTGCACCATCCGCTGGCCGATTACGAACGCCGCCTGACCGATGAAATTCAGATGATCAAGCAGATGAGCTACGCGGGATATTTCCTGATCGTCTGGGATTTCATCCGCTACGCGCGAGCCCAAGGCGTGCCCGTGGGCCCGGGCCGCGGCTCGGCCGCCGGAAGTTTGGCAAGCTATGCGTTGCGCATCACCGACGTCGATCCCTTAGCGTACGATCTAATCTTCGAGCGCTTTCTGAATCCGGAGCGCGTTTCGATGCCCGATATCGATATCGATTTCTGCATGCGCCGCCGCGGCGAAGTGATCGAGTACGTCACCAACAAATATGGCCGCGGCAACGTCGCGCAAATCATCACCTTCGGCACGATGGCCGCGAAGGCCGCGATCAAAGACGTGGGCCGCGCGATGGACGTGCCGTACGGGGAAGTGGATCGCCTGGCGAAGCTGATCCCCAATCAGTTGAATATCGAACTCGAGGACGCGCTCAAGCAATCTGTGCAGTTGCGGACGGCCGTCGATTCCGACGAGCGCTTCAAAGAATTGATGGCGATCGCGCTGCGCCTGGAAGGCCTGGTGCGCCATCCTTCGACGCACGCCGCCGGCGTGGTGATCTCGCAGCAGCCGCTCACCGAGATCCTGCCGCTTTACAAAACGAATCGCGATGAAATCACCACGCAATACGCGATGGATGGCCTGGAGCGCTTGGGCCTGCTGAAAATGGATTTTCTCGGCCTGACGACGCTCACCGTGCTGGACGACACCGTGCGCCTGATCCGCCAGAATCGCGGCCAGGAAATCGCGCTGGACACGCTGCCGCTGGACGATGGGCCCACGTATCAGCTATTCGCGCGCGGCGATACCACGGCCATCTTCCAATTTGAATCGCACGGCATGCGCGACATCCTGCGCCGCTACCAGCCAACGCGTCTGGAAGATCTGACGGCGCTGAACGCGCTCTACCGCCCCGGGCCCATTCAGGGCGGCATGATCGACGATTTCATCTCACGCAAACACGGAAAGAAGAAGGTCGCTTACGATTTGCCCGAGCTGAAGGAAATCCTGGAAGAAACCTACGGCGTGATGCTCTACCAGGAGCAGGTGATGCGCATCGCCAGCCGTTTGGCGGGCTTCACGCTGGGCGAGGCCGACATTCTGCGCCGGGCCATGGGCAAGAAAAAACGCGAGGAGATGGCCGCGCAACGCAAGAAGTTCGTCGATGGCTGTGCCGCGAACAAGATTCCGGGTCGCAAAGCCGAGCGCATTTTCGATTTGATGGCGGAATTCGCCGGCTACGGTTTCAATAAATCGCACTCCTGCGCGTACGCGTTGCTCGCGTACCAAACCGCCTACCTGAAAACGCATTACCCGGTTGAATTCATGTCCGCGCTGCTCACATCGGAAACCGGCAACACGGAAAAGGTGGTCAAATACATCCACGAATCGCGCGGCATGGGCATCACGGTGATGCCGCCGGACGTAAACTCGAGCGACCTCGATTTCACGCCAGTGGGTGACGCGATCCGCTTCGGTCTGCGCGCCATCAAGAACGTCGGCGAAAATACCGTGCGCGGAATCCTGGAAGCGCGCGCCGTGCTCGGCCGCTTCACGTCGATGTTCCAATTCACGGATGCCGTGGATTCGCATCTGCTGAATCGCCGCGTGCTCGAAAGTTTGATCAAGTCCGGCGCGCTCGATTCCGTCGGAAATTCACGCGCGCAAATGTTCGCCGCAATCGACCGCTCCATGGAGCGCGGCCAGCGCCGCCAGCGCGATAAGACCAGCGGGCAGAGCGGCCTTTTCGGCGGCTCCGCTGCCACGGCCGCGGCGCCGGCCGAAGAGCCGCTGCCGGACGCCGAAGAATGGGCCGAGCACGAATTGCTGGCGTCGGAATTCGCCACGCTCGGGTTTTACATCTCGGGACATCCGCTTGCAAAGCACGCCGCGCGGCTGAAAGATTTGGGGGTGACCGATCTGTCCCTGCTCGAAGGCCGCCGCAACGGTGAGGAGATCACCGTGGCCGGCATCGTTGTCAGCACTCGCCCGATGCGCTCTCGCAAAGGCGACCGCTGGGCCATCGTGAATTTTCAGGACATGACAGCCGCGGCGGAAGTTCTGGCGTTTCCAGAGGCGTTTGCGCGGCTTGAAGCTACATTCAAATCCTCGGGCCCGCTGGTGCTGAAAGCGCGCGTCAATGTCGAGGAGGTCGGCACGCGCCTTGTCGTGATGGAAGCGCGTATGCTCGAAGCCGCGCCCGGTGGCGTGCGCGCGCTGCACGTGCGAGTAAACTTATCCGGCGATATGGACGAATTCACGCTCGATCGCGTGCGCGAACTGTTTGCGGCGAAGCCCGGCGCGTGTCCGGTGGTTTTCGATTTGCTCTCGCCTGACGGCGCGGCCGCCACGTTGCGCGCCCAGCAGCGCGTGCGCCTGGACGACGATTTGCTCGTCGCGTTGCGCGCGATGTGCGGCGCAGATGCCGTCGAGCTTGAACGGAGTCCCTCCTAATGGCGCGCGACCGCAAAAGCGACATGGAACGTTTGGAGCGCGAAATCACCGAGCTGCGCCGCCTCGCCGCGCACGAGCTTCCCGAAAGGGAAGAGGACCTCGAGCGGCTGCGGCAAGAGGTGGCCGCGCTACACCGCGAATTTCACGATCACATGAGCGCGTGGCAGCGCGTGCAACTGGCGCGTCACAATCAGCGTCCCTACACGCTCGATTACGTGCGCCTGCTGTTCGAGGATTTTCACGAATTGCACGGCGATCGCAATTTTGGGGACGATGCCGCGTTGATTGGCGGATGGGCGAAATTCCGCGGCCGGCACGTGATGATGATCGGCCAGCAGAAAGGCCGTGATACCAAGCAGCGTGTGGCGCGCAATTTCGGCCAAGTGAAACCAGAAGGTTACAGGAAGGCCCTTCGATTGATGCATCTTGCAGCTAAATTCAACCGCCCGGTGTTCACATTTGTTGACACTCCGGGCGCGTATCCTGGTGTTGACGCGGAAGAACGCGGCCAAGCCGAGGCCATCTCCCGCAATCTGCGCGAAATGGCACGCTTGCCTGTGCCCATCATCGTCACCATCACCGGCGAAGGAGGTTCGGGCGGGGCGCTGGCGATTGCCGTGGGCGACCGCGTCTTGATGCTCGAAAATTCCGTCTACTCCGTGATCTCGCCCGAAGGCTGTGCTTCGATTCTGTGGCGCGATTCCAGTAAGGCGGAACTCGCCGCCGCGGCGCTCAAAATCACGGCGCAAGAGTTGATCGAACTCGGCCTGATCGACCGCATCGTCCGCGAACCGGATGGCGGCGCACACTTGGATCATGAAGCCGCGGCGGCCCTGCTGGCTCCCGTGCTGGAGGGCGCGCTCGGCGAGCTGACTGTGCTCAGCACCGCCGATCTGCTGAATCAGCGTTACGAAAGACTGCGGCACATGGGACAATTTTTCGCCGCGCCGGAATTGTAAAGTGAGGCGCTTATGTTCTGCGATAGCTGTGGTTCCGCAATGTCCCCCGAGCAGAAATTTTGCAGAGTCTGCGGCAAGCAGGTTGGCGTCGCGCCGGTCGCAACACCCGGCGGCGGGTCTGCCGGGCGCGCCGCGGCGATCGGCGACGGCCGCGTAGCGCAGCACCTCACCATTCTCGCAACATTGTGGATCGTGATGGGCGCCCTTTCGCTGCTGGGAGCCGCGGCGCTGCTCGCCATCTCCGCTTTCCCGATTGGCCGCTTTATTCCCAGCGATTCACCGGCGCCCGCTGCGGCGGTGGGGCTGTTTCACTTTATTTTTCTGGCGCTGGGAGGCTTTCTTTTCATAACGGCCGCGCTGCAAATTGCGGCGGCATGGGGCCTGTTGCGGCATGCTGACTGGGCGCGCATTCTGACGCTGGTACTGGCATTCTTGCGCATTCTCGAGGTACCGCTCGGCACGGCGCTCGGGATCTACACAATTTGGATTCTGATGGGCCCGACCTCCGATCAAGAGTACCGCGCGCTCGGCGCCGCTTGATTTCGCCTCGGCGCCCCAGCGTGAGCGATGCGGCGACCCAGGCGGAAGCCTTGTCGGAGGCGCCAAGGGGCTGCGCGCTCGTTGTTCGATTGGCGTCACCGGTTGCCGCGGCGGTTGTGGCACCCGCGCGCGTCCCGTAGCCTCTATGCACCCGCATCGGGAGTATGAATGTCTCGCCAGCACAACTCGGGGAAAGCCAGCGCCGCCAAGCACGAGGAGATCGCCGCCAAAGACCTCACCGCGGGCCTCTTTCGCGATTTCGAGCGCCTTGTCGAGATCAAAGTGATGGGCCGTGCCTTCCAGGTTCCAGAGCGGAACACGGTTCTTCGCTGCTTCCAGTACCTGAGCCCGGATACGATTCCGTTCGGCCGCTTCTGCTGGAATCAGGAATGCCAATATTGCCGCATCGTCGCCAAGCTCCCGGACGATGCCGAGGCCCACGAAATGCTGAGCTGTAAGTTCATGGTTTCCAGTGGCTTAGAGATCGTTGACCTAAGCCCGGAGCTGAAGCTGTGCCTGCGCGCGGTCTTGCCTAAGATGCGTAAGAAGGGTCACGCGCTCGCCAAAAAATAGGTCAGGTCACGGCTCGGGCGGATCTTGGGCGCCTGCTCAAGAATTTGGTTAGGTAACCGATCGAAAAGCTGTCAAATCTTGAAAAATAGATCCGCGAATTGTGCTATTATTCCGGTGTAGATTTTGCGTTTGGATTCGCAGCCCAGGTCGCAACTTTTTTGGCGCGCCGGGTTTGGTTGTTTGAGGCTCATAGCAGCACGTACGACATCATGAGTTTGCCGGTGCTCGGGCGCACCCTACCACCCCGGAGCCTCCTTACGCCCAGTACCGGCAAGAAGGGCGCCCCGATCCCTCGGGGCGCCCTTTCCTTTTCTACGCGACCCTCGTCACGGCTGAATTCCGTATCCGCGTGCGCGCGCATCGCAGACGCCGCGCAAACCTGAATTCCCCAATCGCATGTGATAGAATCTCGCACTGCACAGGAATTTCGAGGAACATTGAAACCCAAGTTCAAGTTCGCCGTCGGCACGGGTATCATTCTGGTCGCGCTATCCTGTCTTGCGTGGGTGGGCGCCCGCGACAGCAAAACGTACTACCACACGATTCCTGAGCTATCGAATCTGCAGGGTTCGGCGCGCCGCGCGCGGATTCGTGTGGGCGGCGATGTCGCCAAAGGTTCGATCGTGCATCGCGCGGACGGCGTCGATTTCATTCTCACTGAGGAAGGGCAAACGCTTCCGGTGAGCTACGTCGGCTCCGATCCGCTGCCCGACACTTTTAAAGATGGCGCGCAATGCTTGGTCGAAGGGCACGAGACGCCCGACGGGCATTTCGAAGCCGAGACAATTCAGGCCAAGTGCGCGTCAAAATACGAAGCGGCTCCTGGCGGAGTGTTGCCGCCGGCCGCGACGGGCCAGCCCGCGGCGTCCGGTCAGCCTGAAGGCGCGCCGGGCGCGACCGCACAGTGACGTTAGGTTTACCTACGAGCTAAAGTTTTCAGCGGAAACCGGAGACTTGCGTGGACCTGTTCGGTTCTTTTTCCCTGTTGCTTGCGCTGCTGTGCGCTGGCTACGCCATCGTAGCCGGCATCTTTGCCGTCTATACGCGGCGCCCGCTGGTGATCAAAAGCGCGCGCAATGCGGGCATGGCCGTCTGCGTTCTGATTTGGCTCGGATTCGGCAGCTTGGTCTATCTTTTCTACACCGACAATTTTTCAGTCGCCTACGTCGCCGAGCACAGCAATCACGCCCTGCCGCAATTTTTCAAATTCCCAGCCGTGTGGTCGGGCCAGGAAGGCTCGCTGCTGTTCTGGAGCTTCCTGCTATCGATTTACGTTTTCTCCGTGCTCTTCGCGTATCGCGGCAAGCATCCCGAGCTGATGCCGCGCGTGGGCATTATCCTGGCGGGCATCCAGTTTTTCTTTCTGATTCTCAACGTTTTCATCGTCAGCCCGTTCCACATGCTCGGCACGCTCGATTCCGCCGGCCTCATGCATCTGGTTGCGCGCGCCGATGGCAACGGATTGAACCCGCTGCTGCAATATCCGGAAATGATCGTTCATCCGCCCGTGCTGTATTCCGGTTACACGGGATTTTCAATTCCATTCGCGTTTGCGCTGGCCGCGCTGCTCGGCCGCTATCCCGGCGAAAAATGGATTCACCTCACGCGCCGCTGGACGATGATCGCCTGGGGATTTCAAAGCGCCGGCATCCTGATGGGCGCGCATTGGGCCTACGCGGTCCTCGGCTGGGGCGGCTACTGGGGCTGGGACCCGGTGGAGAATGCGTCGCTGATGCCGTGGCTCACGGCCACCGCGTTTCTGCACTCCGTAATGATGCAAGAAAAGCGCGGCATGATGAAGGTCTGGAACGTGTGGCTGGTGTTCGCCACGTTTATCCTCACAATCGTCGGCACCACGCTGACGCGCAGCGGCCTCGTCAATTCGGTCCACGCCTTCGCGCAATCGAGCATCGGCCCGTGGTTCTTCGGATTCGTCGGCGTGATCCTGATCGTTTGCTTCGTGGCCTACTGGCAAAATCGCGATTACCTGCGCAGCGATAATCAGCTCGATTCGATGATTTCGCGCGAATCCAGTTTCCTGTTCAACAATTTGATTCTGCTGGTGGCCTGCATCGCCGTTTTGTCCGGCACATTGTTCCCGGTGATTTCCGAAGCCGTGCGTGGCACGAAAATCAGCGTCGGGCCGCCATTCTTCAACAAGGTGAATATCCCGATCGCGATGTTCCTGCTGTTTCTCACCGGCGTCGGTCCGCTGCTGGCCTGGCGCAAGACGTCCGCGGAAAGTTTGAAACGCCATTTCGCATGGCCGCTCGCCGGAGGCGCTCTGGCCGCCGCGATCGCCATCGCGTTCGGCCTGCGCGAGTTCTACGTCGCGCTATGCCTGCTGCTCTCCGTGTTCGTTGTGCTCACGATCGGCAGCGAGTTCTACCGCGGCGCGCGCGTGATCGCCTCGCGCACGGGCGTCAACATTGCGCGCGGAGTCGCGCAGCTCACCATGCGCAACACACGCCGCTACGGCGGCTACATCGTCCACTTCGGCATTGTGCTGGTATTCATGGGCATCAGCGGCCAGGCGTTCAATCGCGATAAGCAAATGCAAATGTCGCCGGGCTCCAGCATGACAATCGGTCCGTACACGCTGATCTGCCAAAATTTCGATTCCACGCCCGGCCCCGACCCCAACGCGCCGAATTACACAGCCGAGCGCGCCACCATCGAAGCCGATCGCGGCGGCAAACAAGTGATCATGCTTTATCCCGAGCGGCGCATGTACACCACCAACCAGGAATCCGGCACGATGGTGGCGATCTATTCCACACTTAAAGAAGATCTTTACGTTGTGTACGCGGGAGAAAATCCCGATACGCAACAGCCGATCATCCACGCCTATTTGAATCCGCTGGTGAAATGGATTTGGCTGGGCGGCGCGGTGGTGATCCTCGGCACGATTCTTGCTCTCATTCCGTCGCACCAAGCCACCATCGTTATCAGCCCGGTGCCGCAACCCGCGCCCGCGGGTTTCGGTCCGCAGCCTGCAACTGCTGAATGGAGACGCTATGGCCGCCGCACGTGATCTGGCGCGCGGCCCGCATCGGCCGCAAACGAATTATTTCGTGGTCGCCGCCGCGCTGATTTCTCTCGCGCTGCTGGTGGCCTTCGCGCCCGTGAAGTTGCGCGCCAGCGGCGATGAAAGCGATCGCACCGAGCACCTCGGCGGAAAATTGATGTGCATGTGCGGCTGCGGACAGGTCCTCAATGAATGCAATCACGTCGATTGCCCGCTGCGCGCCGGGATGTTCAAAGAGATCGACGCCGACGTCGCCCGCGGCGAATCCGACGACTTGATCCTCCAGGATTTCGTGCAGGAGTACGGCGAAGCCGTACTTTCTTCTCCGCCGGCCAAGGGATTCAATCTCGTTGTCTGGATTTTCCCCGGCGCCGCGCTGGCCTTGGGAATGTGCATCGCAATACTGGTGGTGCGCAATTGGCGCCGCCGCAAACCGGCGGTTTCGGTTCCCGCCGGTTCCGCCCCGAAGGGCGTAGACGCGGTGCAATTTGAAAGCGCCCGCCGCCAAGCCGACCGCGAGACGGAGGACTGATCGGTGCTTCCCGCGCTCATCATCGGCTTCGATTCGGATTCCATGATGCTGCTGGCCTGCGCGCTGCTCGCGCTCTCCACGCTGGCCTTCATTTTTTGGATTGAGGCCGATCCCGCCGATTCCGCGCCGCACCGCTCACATCTCGATCAATTGCTCGAGCGCCGCGATACGGTGTACGAGAATCTGCGCGATCTGAAATTCGAGCATCGCGCCGGCAAATTCGCCGATTCCGATTTCGAGCAGATGAAAGACAGCCTCGAAACCGAAGCCGCACTGGTGCTCGGCGAAATTGAAGCGGCCACCGGCAGCGGCGTGCGCACTCCGCGCCCCCCGCGCCCGAATCCCAGCGAAGCCCGCACATGAATCGCGAAACACAAGTCTCGATAAGGATGAACATGAAAAGTTCCAGCATCGCGCGCATCGCCCGGTTGGCAATGGCGTTTGTTGTTTGCCTTTTTGTTAACGCGGCATTCTCCGCCGCCGCGATGGCCGGCACCGTCGCCGGCGTGGTCCGCAATGGCACGAACAACAGCGTTGTTGCCGGCGCGCAGGTACTCCTGATTTCGTTGCAGGGCGGCATGCAAGTGGTGGCCAACACGAAAACCGATTCCGCGGGCAAATATCATTTTCAGGACGACGCCATCGGCCAGGGCCCCATGCTGCTTCGCGCCGTCTATAAGGGCGTCAATTTTCATCAGCCGCTCCCGCCGGGCACGCCGACCGCGGACATCACAGTGTTTGAGCCCACCACGAATCCCATGGCGCGCGCGGTTGCCCAGCGCCTCGTCGTGCTGCAACCGAACGGGACGTCGTTGCTGGTCGGCGAAGAATTTTCCATCGAGAACAAAGTGACGCCGCCCGCTGCGTATTACGACGAAAAGGGCGATTTTGAATTCCAAATTCCCGAGGGCGCGCAACTCAGCCAAGTTTCCGCCTGGGGCCCATCGGGCATGCCGGTGGTGCAGGGAACCATAGACAAAGGCCCGAATCATTACGCGATTGCCTTTGCATTCCAGCCCGGCGATAACGGCGTGCGCATCTCCTACGAAATTCCTTATGGCTCCAGCAGCGCCTCGCTCGTGCTCACCTCTCCCTACGATTCCGGGCACATGCTGGTAGCGGCACCGCCGACCGTTCAAGTCTCAAGCGACGGATTCTCGCCCGCCGGCTCCGAGCAGGGCTACAGCGTGTACGCGCGCGACACGATTGCCGCAGGAGCGAAAGTGCAGATCGCCGTCTCAGGCACCGCCCCGCCGCCCGCGGCGGACAACGCGTCCGGCTCCGGTGGCGCGCCGGATCAGACCAACGGCCGCGATTCCGGCGACGCTGCCAGCGGCTCGCTGCAAGTGATTCCACCGCGCCTCGATTCGCTGCGTTGGATTTTGATCGGCGGATTCGCGGCGCTGTTCGCGCTTGGCCTTGTGTATCTGTGGCGGCGGCCTGTGCTGGCGCCGCAATCGGCCAGCGCCAGCGTTGCAATGCCTGCAGGGAATCCACCCGCACGCGCAACCGCGCCCGTGGCCCATTCGTCGCCTGCGAGCGCACCGGCCGCACCCAGCACCGCAGCCGCGCCGGGCGCGCCCGAGTCCGTCGAGCAAGCCCAGCGCGATGTCGTTCAAAGCCTGGACGGCATGAAGGACACGCTCTTTCGTCTCGAACTCCGCCGCCAAGCCGGCACAATTTCCGAAGAAGAGTACGTTCGCGAGCGCGCCCGCATGGAAAAAATCCTGCGCGATCTTCTTCACGGATGATTTGCTCTCATCCCACGCTGTGACGGCGTACAATCCGCCCATGCCTGCGGGCCTCAGCCTTTCATTTGCGGCAATCGAAAAACGTTTCGGCATGCGCCTCGCGCTGCGCGGAATTACGCTGGCGATTGCGCCCGGAGAGTTCGTCGCGCTGGTTGGCGCGAACGGCTCTGGCAAGACGACGCTGCTGCGAATCGCCGCGCTTTTGATGCGCCCCAGCGCGGGGAAGGTAAGCATCGGCGGCGATGGTACCGAAACCGTGGCCGGGATTCGAGCGCGCTGCGGACTCATCTCCCACGCCACTCTGCTCTACGACGAGTTGACAGCTGAAGAAAATCTGCATTTCTTCGCGCAGCTTTACGATTTGCCGAACGCCGCCGCGACCTGCGCCGCGGCTCTCGAACGGGTCGGCTTATCCACGCGCGCCCGCGATCTCGTCCGCACATTTTCGCGCGGTATGCGCCAGCGCCTCTCCCTCGCTCGCGCGATGTTGGCTGCGCCGCGTCTTCTGCTTCTCGACGAGCCCGCGACCGGCCTCGATCCCGCCGGCCAATCCTGGCTGGGCGCCGAAGTGGCGCGCCTGCACGCCGACGGTTGCACAATTTTGATGAGCACGCATGGCCAGAACGAAGCGCAGTCCGCCGTAACGCGCGCCATTCGCCTCGATTCCGGCGTCGTCGCGGAAGATTCAGTCGCCAGCGGCGATGTCCGCGCAATCTTCGCTCGCGGCGGATTGGAGCGATAATGTCGAAGTTCATATCCGCAATTCATTTCTCCTAGAGCGGAGTCCCGATGTCGCGGCGTTGAAGTCGACGCATTTCTCTTTAGGAGGCCGGGGCTTTAGCCCCGGCGTAACGGCAACTCGAAAAAGGGGGCTTTAGCCCCCGGAACACGATTCGGACGGATTGACAATGAGCCTGACACGATCGACGAGCGTGATCCTCTCGAAAGAACTCCGCGTCGAACTGCGTTCGCGCGAGCTGCTCTCCACCACGCTCGTCTTCGTCCTGCTCGTCCTGGTACTCTTCAGCTTCACATTCGATCCTACGTCCGCGGAAGCGCGCCGCTTCGGCCCCGGCCTCTTGTGGCTGGGGCTGCTCTTCGCGAGCTCGCTGATGCTCCAACCGTCCTTCGTGCGCGAGCAAGCCAACGACACACTCTCCGCCCTGCGCATGACGCCGATCAAGCCATTCGCGATTCTGCTCGGCAAGATCGCATCGAATCTGCTTTTTCTTTTTTTCGTGGAGCTGACCCTGCTCCCGATTTTCGCCGCGCTTTACAATCTGTCGATCCTGCCGGTGCTCGGCCGCCTGCTGCTCGTCCTGTTCCTCGGCACCGTCGGCCTGGCCACGACCGGCACCGTTTTCTCCGCGATCACCGCGCAAGCGCGCCTGCGCGAGCTTCTGCTGCCGCTGCTGCTGTTCCCGATCGTCGCGCCCGTGCTCATCGCCAGCAGCGAAGCCACGGTCGGCCTGCTTTCGCCCGCGGCCGCGCTCGATCGCGTGTGGTTGGTTTTTCTGATCGCCTTCGACGTCGTCTTTTTGACGGCGGCCTGGCTTTTCGGCGAATATCTCTTCGAGGAATGAGGCACCACTTGGGTTCCGCGACAAAATCGACGATGGCCGGAACCGTTTTCTACGCGGTGTTCGCTTACGCTTTCCTCGGGCTCGCCGCCTACGCCGCGCTGTTCGTAGCGCCGACGGAACTCACCATGGGCGTGATCCAGCGCATCTTCTATTTCCACGTGCCAAGTTTCTGGACGGCTTTCATCGCCATCGCCACCACAACCTTCGGCAGCATCGCCTATCTGGCAACGCGCGCCATGAAATGGGATTGGATTTCTGTGTCCGCCGCCGAATTGGCCACAGCATTTCTGACGATCGGACTCGTGACCGGCCCCATCTGGGCCAAGCCCGTCTGGGGCGTGTGGTGGGCTTGGGACGCGCGCACAACATCGACGTTCGTGCTCTGGGCGATTTACGTCAGCTATCTTTTGCTGCGCACTTTGGTTGATGAACCCGAGCGCCGCGCGCTGCTCTCCGCTGTCGTGGCGATTTTCGCGTGCCTTGATGTGCCACTGGTTTATTTTTCGATCTGGTGGTTTCGCACGCAGCATCCGCAGCCGGTGATCGGCGATAGCGGTTATCTTGATCCGCGAATGCTCAAGGTTCTCTTGTTTTGTTGGGGTGCACTGGTTGTCGTTTTCCTGGCCGTCGTGCGCCAGCGCTATCGCCTGGAAAAATTGCGCGCCGAAGTGGACGCTTTGCGAATGGAAGCGGAGCGCCGTGGCCTGTAACACGTCGTCTGCCACAAAAAGGGAAGGGAGTTATCGTGAAGAATTTGAATAGCGTGTTCGCAGCATTCATGGCCGTGTGGGCCGTGTTCTTCGTCTATCAGATCACCATCGGCCGGCGCATGGCGCGCCTACAAGATGAAATCGAGCGCCTGAAGAATCGCTTGAAGTAGCCGCGAGCCCTCTCCGAATGAGCGAGCGCAAACGCGTCGGCGTGGTCCTATTCCAGTTGGGCGGGCCGGACACGCCCGAAGCCATCGAACCGTTCCTCTACAATCTTTTCTGCGATCCGGACATTATTAATTTCCCCGGCGCGTGGCTGGCGCGTCGCCCGCTGGCGTGGTGGATCGCGCATCGCCGCGTGCGCACTGTGGCGGATCATTACGCCGCGATCGGCGGCCAATCTCCAATTTGTTTGCTCACCGAACGCCAAGCGCGCGCTCTCGAACGCGCCCTCGCCGCCCGATGCGAAGGGCGCTGCGACGCGAAATGTTTCGTCGCCATGCGCTATTGGCATCCGCTTACGCGTGAAGCTGTTGCCGCCGTGCGCGCGGCGCAACTCGACGATCTCGTCCTGCTCCCGCTCTACCCGCAATACTCGTTGGCCACCACGCTGAGCAGCATGAAAGAGTGGACGCGACTCTATCGCCCCGCCACGCCGGCCCCGCAAGTCCACGCGATCAAAGAGTTCTACGTGCACCCGCTCTACATCCAGGCCCTCGTCGAGCGCATCGCCACGGCGCTCACCCATTTCGACGGTCCCACTGGCGTGCATTTCGTCTTCAGCGCGCACGGTCTGCCGATCGCGCTTATCGATCGCGGCGATCCGTACCCGCGCCAAGTGGAAGAAACCGTGCGCCTGGTCCTCGCGCGCGGCCAATGGAATTGCGAGCACACGCTGTGCTATCAAAGCCGCGTCGGCCGGCAGCGCTGGCTGGAGCCTTCGCTCACGCAGACGATCGAGCGCCTCGCGCAATCCGGCCAGAAAAAATTGCTGCTCGTTCCGCTCTCCTTCGTCACCGAGCACATCGAAACGCTGTACGAAATCAATATCGAAGCGCGCGCAGAAGCGCTGCACCTCGGTGTCGAACAATTTGAAATGATGCCCGCGCTCGGCGATTCCCCCAAGTTCATCGCCGCGCTGGCGGACTTGGTCTTGCGCGCCGCGGGAATCGAATCGCCAGCTTAGCCGGCCTGCTCGCAGTGATCGCCGAATTGGCCCCGGTTCGGCAGCCCGACCCGGCCGCCTTTCACCCTCCGCCCCTTCCCGAAATGGCCCCAAATCGGCTTGACATGACTTCCCGCGAAGCATATAAAAGATCGCCCATTTGGGCCGTATCTATCTTTAGAATCTGTTCACGAGGTGACGCGGTTCAATGGCAGATTTCGTAGAAGGGAAAGCGGCAGACGGTTCGCCTCAGCCCGCTTCCCCCGCCGCGCCGGCACCAACCTCGGCGGCAGCCGCCAAACCGGCGGCCAAACCCGCCGCGAAGTCCTACGAGCCGCCCGATAAAGGGCGCCGCCGCCTGATTTGGGCGCTGATTTGGAGCTACCTCGGCATCAATCTCCTGCTTTTTCTGCGGTTTTTCTTCCCGCGCGCGCTGTATGAGCCCAACACAGTTTTCTCCGTCGGCTACCCATCCGATTTTTCGATCGGCATCGATCAGCGATTTCTGATGACCAATCGCATCTGGCTGGTCCGCGAACCCGGCCGCATTTTCGTGATTTACGCGCGTTGCACGCATCTCGGCTGCACTCCGGAGTGGAAGCCCTCGGAAAACAAGTTCAAGTGCCCATGCCATGGCAGCGGTTACGACGCCGAAGGCATAAATTTTGAAGGCCCGGCGCCGCGCCCAATGGATCGCGCAAAGATGGCGCTCGACGCCACGGGCCAAATCATCGTGGATACCAGCGTCCTGTTCATGGACGATCCACGCGCAGGCGTGAATCAGTTTAACGACCCCGGGGCGTTTTTAAGCGTCTAACGCGGCGCCGCACCCGCGTTGGCGCGTGCGCGTAGGCACAGGCTGAAACTATAGCAGGGGGAGTGGATGCCGGAAGATAACGGCGATCAGAAGAAGACCGGACTGCTGGACCGCGTCCGCAGCGACGCCAAAGCGCTGAAGGAAACGGTCAAGGAAAAGAGCAAGGACGAGATCGCCTCGCTCAAAGAGCCGCAGAAGACGCAGCTCTTTCGTTCGATTTTCCGCGTCAAGCACGACGAAGAGCCGCGCAACCGCGCCCTTTCGGTGCTCACCAACGTTTTCTTTCACCTGCATCCTGCAAAGATAAATCGCGACGCCACAAAATATAATTACACATGGGGCATGGGCGGCATCACTTTCTACCTTTTCATCGTCCTCACCTTCACCGGCGTCCTGCTGATGTTCTATTACCACCCCACCAAGGTGCAGGCCTTCCGCGACATTCTGTATCTTGAAAACGACGTGCCCTTCGGCAAGCTGCTGCGCAACATGCATCGCTGGGCCGCGCACTTGATGATCATCGCCGTGTGGCTGCACATGTTCCGCGTGTTCCTCACCGGCTCCTACAAGCGGCCGCGCGAATTCAATTGGTGCGTCGGCGTGCTGCTAATGGTCCTGACGATGCTGCTTTCCTTCACCGGGTACCTGCTGCCCGACGATCAACTCGGCTTCTGGGCCGTCACGGTGGGCACGAATATGGCGCGGGCCACGCCGTTGTTAGGACACGAAGGCCCCTTCGGCGCGCAACTCGGCATGACGCCGTACAACGACGTGCGCTTTGCGCTGCTCGGCGGCTCGATCGTTGACGCCAACGCGTTGCTGCGCGCTTACATCTGGCATTGCATCGCGATTCCATTGATCGCGGCGATCTTGATGGCTGTGCACTTCTGGCGCGTGCGCAAAGACGGCGGCATCTCCGGCCCCGCGCCGGTGATGTTGGAATCGGAAATTAAGGAAGAGCGCAAGCCGCGCCCGGTGGTGCTAAAGCCGAGCGGCACGCAGTAGGGAATTGGCGGACTGGTTTCGAGGAGACGGATGAACTTTCATCAGATTTGGGAGATCGCTTCGTCGCCGGACAACGTGCCGATCGTGGCCCTGTTGTTCCTGATCCCGTTCTACTGTTGGTACGCTTTCCGCCAAGCCTTCGCCAACGATCGCCTGATCGAAAAACTCGAAGCCGATCCCGCCCTCGCGAAAACCGCGCATCGCAAAACGCAGCCCTGGAATCCGAAGTGGGAGCGCGAAGTCCACACCTGGCCGTACCTGATGCGCATCGAGCTGGTCGCCGCGATTCTCGTCACCGCGCTGCTGATGGTCTGGTCCATCACGCTGAATGCGCCGCTCGAGGAACCCTCGAATCCCAATGTCACGATGAATCCGGCGAAAGCGCCCTGGTATTTCCTCGGCCTGCAGGAAATGCTGGTCTATTTCGATCCCTGGATCGCGGGCGTCGTGATGCCCACGCTAATCATCGGCGGCCTGCTGGTGATTCCATACGTCGACGAAAACCCGCTGGGCAACGGCTACTACACCTACAAGCAGCGCAAATTCGCGATCTGGACGTTCCTTTTCGGCTTCATCGGCTTATGGGTGCTTATGATTGTAATCGGCACATTCATAAGAGGCCCTGGTTGGATGTGGTTCTGGCCTGGCCAGACTTGGGACGCTAGTCGTGTGGAATTCGCCGTCAACCGCAACCTCGATCAGGTTTTCGGCATTGACGGTTCTTGGACCGCTTTGCTTCTGCCGGCCGCGCACAAGGCCTACGCTCCGATTCTCGCGCGCATTATTTTCGGCGTCTTCCCGATGATTTTGTATTTCCTGGTCGCCGGTTACGGCATCTTTCGGCTGATGACTTGGACGCCGTTCGCGCGCAAAGTTTTCCAACGCATGACGCTCTCGCAAATCGTCACCACCAACTTGATGTTGGTGTTCATGCTGAGCCTGCCGATCAAAATTCTTCTCCGCCTTCTGCTGCGGATCAAGTACGTCTGGGTGACTCCATGGTTCAGCATCTAGACGCCGCATTCATCGCGGCAGTGAAGGTTTTTGTAGGGGCGGAGCTTGCCTCCGCCCGCCTTTCTCCCAATTCATCGTTGCGCATAGCGTGCATCAGCGCGAAGGAGCCACGGCGTGCCTGATCCCACTCCACCGCCGACGCCTCCGTCCGCTGCGCCGCCTCCCGCCGGTCCGCCGCCTCAAGATCCGGTCACCACGCGCCCGCTCGCGCCGCTGATCTTGATTTCGATGTTCGTGTTGATGCTGACGGTCTCCTGGTCGCTCTACAACGAGTTCTTCGGCCTGCGTCCCTGGCGCGATTATCAATCTCGTTTTGTCGGCGCCTACATTCCATATCTCCAGGCGCAGCAGAAAGCGCGCGTCAAACAGGAAGCGGCGTTCTACGCCACGCCGGAGTATCAGCGCCTGAAAGCCGCCGTTGACGCCGCCACCGCCGCCGTCGCGCCCACCGATCACCAGCTTGCACTCGATCTCGCTCTAATCGATCAGCAACGCAACGCGATGACGCCCGCGTTCCAAACCTCGCGCGGCCTCGTGGGCTCGCTCACCTATCAGCTCGAGCAGATCCCGGATTCCGACAAGAGCGGCAAAGCCTCGAAGCTTAAAGAATTGAACGAAGCCAAAGCCAAAACGTTCGAGGTCGATTGGCCCGTCTCCGCCACTCAAACCGAGAAGCGCGAGATGAATTACGCGCAGCTCAATCAAACCTTCACCGACTTGATGGCCGCGAAAGCCGCGAAAATCGCCGCGCAAGGCGACGCCGATCAAGCCATGAAGGAGGCGCAGACCGCCCTGGCCACGTTCGTAAAAGAAAAGTTACCCGGCCTCGGTTCCGCCGATCTCGAAGGCCTGATGACCAGCGTCAGCAGCATGGACATCACGCTGCGCCAGATCAACGTGAATCCCACCGGCGCGCAACTAAATTATCTTGGCGGCGCGGGCCTCGTCGATCGCTGCCAGTCTTGCCACATCGGCACCGATCCGTTGATCGTGCCCGTCACGATGACGCTGACAAAAGCCGATCTCGGCCTCGCGAAGAGCGGCGACGCGCCGTTCGCCAGCCATCCCGATCCCGATCTAATCAAATATCATCCGCTGGAAAAATTCGGCTGTTCGCCGTGCCACGGCGGAAATGGCCGCGCACTCGACACTGTCGAAAAAGCCCACGGCCGCTACGAGCACTGGCTGTGGCCCCTCTACTACAAGGAAAACTACGAAGCCGGCTGCCAGCAGTGCCACGCCGCGGACATGGTCACCGAGCACGCCCCGACCCTGACCCGCGCGCGCGAACTCTATCGCATCAAAGGCTGCATCGGCTGCCATCGCTACCAAGGTTTTGACAATCAGGACGAGCAGCTCGTCAACACGCGCCAGCAAATCGCGCAACTCGCCGCCACCAAGAAAGCCGATCAGTTGCGCATCGCTCAGCTGAATAAAGCCGGCGACGCCGCCACGGACAACGACGCCGCCAACGCGCTCTACGCGGAGGCCACCAACCTCACCGTCACGATCAGTCGCATGGACGCGCAAGCCGAGCAGCTCGAAGATCTCTCGCACAGTCTGCTCCAGGACGTCAAAAAAGTCGGCCCGGACCTAAAAGAAGTGCGCATGAAACTGCGCCCCGAGTGGATTCCGTACTGGCTGGGCCACACGCACGAATTCCGCCCAACCACCAAGATGCCGCAGTTCCGTTTACAGCAGGACGAGATCGAAGCTATCGCCGCTTTCATTTGGCAATCCGGCGCAGATGGTCCCGCGCTGCCGCACCAAGCCCCAGGCGATCCGGCGAAGGGCAAAATCGCTCTCGAATCGCGCGGCTGCCTCGCCTGCCATTCGATCGGCGAAGGCTCCAATATCGTCGGCGGGGATTTCGCGGCCAACCTCAGCCGCATCGGCGAAAAAGAAAATTACGATTATTTGGTCCGCTGGATTCACAATCCGCGGGACCGCACGCGCCCCTACGACCCATTCCTAAAGCGCGATCTCACTCCGGCGGATTACACCAAAGCCGGTCTGCCCTTCGTATTCGATCTCGATCATTCGCGCAGCCCTGTGGATGGCCACGAACTTGTCGTCGAGCAGCCCACGATTATGCCCAGCCTGCGCCTTTCCTGGGATGAATCGCGCGACATCGCCAGTTACCTGATGACGCAGAAGCATTCCGATGCGAGCTACGCAGTCGCGCCGTATCTTGACGATCCCAGCCTGAAGCAAAAAGGCATGGATCTCGTGAAGCACTACGGTTGCGCCGGTTGCCACGAAATTTCCGGCCTCGAAGAAGAAGGCCGCGTCGGCACCGAACTCACCAACGAAGGCAGCAAGCCCATCGAGCGCCTAGATTTCGCGCTCTTCACCGAAGACGCCAAAGAAGGTGTGCTGCCCAACGGCAAAGATTCCAATCGCGGCGCTTGGTATGACCTGAAAGGTTTCTTTGAGCAAAAGCTCACCGATCCCGCCGTCTTCGATCGCGGCAAGTACAAGCCCGATCCGATGGATCGCCTGCGCATGCCCAAGCCGAACCTCACCGCCGACGACGTCGGCAAGCTCACCACGCTGCTTCTCGGCTCCGTCGATCCCGCTCTGCCTCCCGATTACATGTACAAGCCGGCGGACCAGCGCGCCGCGATTCAGCAGGGCTGGTGGCTGGTCACGAAATATAATTGCATCGGCTGCCACGAAATCGATGTCGGCCAGCGCTCCGTGCTGATGGATTTGCCGCAGTATCAGGCCGAAAACAAAGCCAATCTGCCGCCCGTGCTCACCACCGAAGGCGCGCGCGTGAATCCCGAATGGCTCCGGAATTTCCTGGCCAATCCCGCGCTCAGCGAAACGGATACGGACCGCGACGGCGTGCGCTCCTATTTGCAAGTGCGCATGCCCACGTTCTATCTATCCAACAACGAAATCCGCACGCTGGTGCTTTTCTTTGAAGCGCTGTCCAGCCAGGAGCAGCCGTTCATCCCCCAGCGTCTTGAGCCGCTCACCACTGCCGAAGTCCAGATGGCGCGCGATCTTTTCACCAGCACCGCCGCGCCCTGCCTGAAATGCCACATGACCGGCAATCCGGCGCACGACAAAATCGCCACCGCTCCCGATTTTCTGCTGGCCAAGGATCGCCTGCGCCCCGCATGGGTGGAGCGTTGGATCACGGACCCCGCGCTGATCGCTCCCGGCACGTCCATGCCTTCGGGACTTTTCCACCAGGTCGATGGCCGCTGGGTTTTCTCCGGCCCATTGCCCGCGAACATGCAGTCCTATCAGGGTGACAACGCCGACCTGCTCGTGCGCTACATGTTTGAGCTGACGCCCGCCGAGCAGCAGGCCTTGACCGGCCGCACGCCGTCCGGCGGAGGCGCCGGAGGAGGGAAGTAGCCGCCGCCGGATCGCATGAATTTTGGATCGGAAAAATCGTGACGCCAAACGGCGCGTAAGAGACTAAAATGCTTCGACGTATATCGGACTCGCATCCCATTCGCGCAATGCGCGATGTTTAAGCTCAAGAGGAGGAAGTTGCTTGCTATGAATCGCAAATATCAGTGGTCATTTTTGCTTGCGGCGCTGTTGGTCGTCACGGCCATCGGCTGCGGCAAGAAGTCCGAAGAATCCGCAACGGAAAATAGCGCCGCCCCCGCCGCAACCGCCGGGAAGACGGTGGATCCCACGACCGCCGGTGAAATTTCCGGCACGGTGACGCTCGATGGAACGGCGCCGAAAATGAAGCCCATCAACATGTCGCAAGAGGCCGCCTGCGCCAGCCAGCATTCCACGCCGGTGTTGAGCGAAGAAGTCGTCACTGGCGATAAGGGCGCGTTGGCCAACGTGATCGTTTACGTCAAGTCCGGCGCGGAGGATTATTCCTTCCCGACGCCTTCGGACCCTGCCGAAATCGATCAGAAGGGCTGCCAATACCACCCGCACGTTCTGGGCCTGCAAGCAGGCCAGCCGTTGTCCGTCGTCAATAGCGACCCGACCACGCACAACATTCACCCCGTTCCCAAGGACAATCGCGAATGGAACGAATCGCAGCCGCCCGGCTCCGCGGCGATCACGCAGACTTTCGCGCGCCCGGAAGTCCCCATCCCGGTGAAGTGCAACGTCCATCCGTGGATGAAGGCTTACATCGGCGTGTTCGCAAATCCATATTTCCAAGTGACCGGCAAAGACGGCGCGTTCGATTTGAAGAACTTGCCGCCCGGCACTTACACGCTCGTCGCCTGGCAAGAGTTGTATGGCTCGAGCGATCCGCAAACCGTAACCATCGGCCCGAAAGAGACGAAAACAATCAGCTTCGTCTTCAAGGCTACCGCCGGCGCAGACTAATTCGCATTGGTCCGCCGCGCCGGGCCGAGCGCGCTACAATGGCAAAGCCCTGCGGAGCGGAGCATCGAACTACCGCTCCGCGGGGATGTGAATTGAATTTGAAGGTAGAACGAATACTTGCGTGACGTAACATGACGACCGAATCCCAACCCGCGCTGCACCGCTTCGCCGTCTTCACGGCGTGCTGCACATTCTGCTTGCTGATCGCCGGCGCGCTGGTCACCTCGCGTGACGCCGGTCTCTCCGTCCCCGATTGGCCGCTAGCCTATGGCCGCGTTGTTCCGCCGCTCGTCGGCGGCATCGTCTACGAATATTTCCATCGGGTCATCGCCACGTTCGTCGGCTGCCTCACGATCGTCCTGATGGTGTGGCTCTTCCTGCGCGAACCGCGCCGCTGGGTGCGTGGAGTCGGCGCCGCCGCACTGGGCGCCGTCGTCGCGCAGGGATTGCTCGGAGGTATGACGGTGCTATTCTTCCAGCCGCCGGCCGTCTCCACCGCCCACGCCACGCTGGCGCAATTGTTCTTCTGCCTCACAGTCAGCCTAGCCGTTTTCACCGGCCGCTGGTGGCAAAGCGATCTCTCGGAGATCGAGTCGCCTGACGCCGCGCGCATCCAATCGCTCGCGCAATGGACCGTCGTCGCCGTCTTCTTGCAATTGATCCTCGGCGCCGCGTTCCGCCATCGCGCATTCGGCCTGATCCCGCACGTCGTTGGAGCCGTGATCGTCACGCTGCTGATCTTGCGCCTCGCGTCCGCGCTGAAGCGCAATTACCCGTCGGTGCGCCAATTGCGCGGCAGCGCCCGAGCGCTCCACATTTTGATCGGCGCTCAATTGCTGCTCGGCGTCCTCGCGTGGTGGTCTCTCGGTTACGCCGCCACGTTCCCGCAGCCCGTGCTCATCACCGTCGTTTTGACCGTCGCCCATGTGGTCACCGGCGCCCTGGTCCTTGCTTGCACGCTCGTCACCGCTCTGATTTGCCGCCGCCTGCTGCGCCCCGCCCCGAATGTCGTCACAGAGCCGGTCACACCGGCCGGCATTCGCCGGGAGCAGACGGCATGAGCACAGCCCGCGTCATTCCCGCGGCCACGCTTTCGCGTCCCGCCGCGTTCTATTCGCTCACCAAGCCCGACGTTTCCTTCCTCGTCGTGCTCACCACGCTGGGCGGCTACGCGTTAGGCTCGCGCGGACCGATGGACTGGACGCGCATGGCGCACACCGTTTTCGGCACGCTGCTTGTCGCCGCCGGCACCTCCGCGCTCAATCAATACATCGAGCGCGATCGCGACACCCTGATGCGCCGCACCGCCGGCCGCGCCTTGCCTACCGGCGTGCTGAGTCCCGCCGAAGCGCTGGCCTTCGGTGGCACATTGCTCGCGGTCGGCGGCTTGTATCTTGTTTTCGCCACGAACGTGCTAGCCACGCTGTGCGCGCTGGCCGCCTCGGCGAGCTACCTCACGATCTACACGCCGCTGAAATCTCGCAGCACGTGGGCCACGCTCATCGGCGGTTTCCCTGGAGCCGCGCCGCCTCTCGTAGGCTGGGCCGCCGCGCGCGGCAGTCTGGACCGCGACGCCTGGATTCTCTTCGCCATCGCATTCCTGTGGCAGATTCCGCATTTTCACTCGATAGCCTGGATTTACCGCGAAGATTACGCGCGCGCCGGAATTCGCGTTTTGCCCGTCGTCGATCGCGCCGGGCACCGAACGTTTCGCCAGATTCTGCTCGCCGCCGCTGTGCTGATTCCCATCAGCCTGCTTCCCGCGGTCACCGGTCTGGCGAATGTTCGTTATTTCTTCGGCGCCGGTGTCGTCGGTTTGATTCTCGTCGCTGTCTGCTATTGGGCCGCGGCCGAAAAAACCAACGCGCGCGCCAAGTGGCTGATGCACGCCACGGTCCTGCAACTTCCGCTTTTGCTTGCACTGCTCTGGTGGGATAAGATTCCGCGCTAAGGATGCCGATCGATCATGGCCGACACCACGGATAGCAAAGAAAAGATGAGCGGCGGCGAATTGCTAGAGCTGGTCGGGATGTGCCTGGGCATTCTGATTCTGGCCGTTCTCGGCTTGGCCTCCGATTTCGTCACCCATCTTCTCAATTCGATGGATGGCCTGCTGCTCTTCGCGGTGTGCTTGTTGATGGGCGGAGTCTTCACCCTGATGCTGTTGATGTATGCGAACGACGCCGGATGGCTCCCGAAGCGCCGCCGCAAGTCATCCGAGTCGGCTCAGTAAACGAAGTAGCCCCGGAACGCCGCCTTAGTCCAGCTATCAAGGCCCGCGCTCCCCAAAGTCACAGGAGATTGCGCAAGTGCTCTCGCTCTCCGCGCCCGCTTGGAACGCCATCCTGAATGGCGCGAGCGGCGTTTTGCTGCTCTTCGGCTACGTTATGATCCGCAGCGGCCGCATCCTCGCGCACAAAACGGCCATGCTCTCCGCCGTCACGTGCTCCACAATTTTCCTCGTGAATTACGTCGTCTATCATCTGCGCGTCGGCGTGAATCGCTTCATGGGCCAGGGCGCGATCCGCCCCGTCTATTTCACGATTTTGATTTCGCATACGATCCTCGCCATCGCCATCGTGCCGCTAGTGATCATCGTGCTCACGCGCGCTTTGCGCGGCCAATTCCTGCGCCATCGCGCGCTCGCACGCTGGACGTTTCCCATCTGGGTTTACGTCAGCGTCACTGGAGTCGTGATCTATTTCCTCCTCTATCGCCTCTACGCCGCCGGCCCGCACGCCTGACGGCGATCGCCGTGAACCCCACGCCTTCATCTTCATCTGGCTCGCCCAACTCCGGTCCTAAGCCGGGCATGAAGCGGCGCTGGCTTTTCGCAATCCTCGCCTTGGTGCTTCTGTTCGTGCTGATGCCATTCCTATTCTGGCAAGCCACATGGTTCGGCCGCCCGCTCACCGACGCGCAAATCGCCGAATATCTCGCGCCGTCCTCGCGTCCGCGCGATACCCAACATGCGCTATCCCAAATCGAGCAACGTATCGAGAGCCCTGATGCCGCCACCCGCTCCTCCGCGCGCCAATGGTATCCCGCGATCATTCAAATCGGCGCCCAGGGCGGGGAAGAGCTGCGCCTAACCGCAGCGTGGGTGATGGGCCAGGACAACACCGCGCCCGAATTTCACGCTGCGCTCCTGCGCCTGCTCGCCGATCCTGATCCCATGGTTCGCAACAACGCCGCCCTCGGCCTCGTGCGCTTCGCCGACGCCTCCGGCCACGACGCCATCGTCGCCATGCTCGCTCCCGCCACCATCGTGTCGCCTGACGCCGGCACGCTCGCCATCCGCATCAAGCCCGGCGATACCGTCAACCCCGGCACGATGGTCGCCCGCATCACAACCGGCGCGCAGAAGATCGAACTCCGCTCCCAAATCCCCGGCACCGCCGACCACTGGCTGGCCTCCGAAGGAGCGCAAGTCAGCGCCGCCCAGCCCCTCCTGGTCCTCGATCCCGACGCCAACAACGCCTGGGAAGCCCTCCGCGCCCTGTATCTAATCGGCCAGCCCGCAGATCTCCCCGCCGTTGACACCTACGCCCACGGCGTCACTGGTCTCCCGCCCGCCGTCCAGCTGCAAGCCGCCGCCACCGCCGCCGCCATCCGCTCCCGCTCCCCGCACTAATTGTTTTAGAAAGTTGACAGAGGAGTTGCTCTTTACGTAGCGGAGGCTCCAGCCTTTTTCGCACTGCACATCGACAATGCATGTAACGCCGCGTGAGTGAGCGTCGAGTTCGGTCGAAGCGACCAGCTTCGAGCCCCAGCCCCGTAGAGTGTGCGTGAGAACCAGCTTGAGTTTGAAAAGGAAATAGTGCAGTAAAGAAGCATGAGCCGATTTCTACCGTACAGCCCAGATCAGGC
>Ga0187875_10000471_pt1 | contig 33837 bp, 23 predicted proteins | sample June2016WEW_17_1_2_FD_132978 | JGI IMG/M metagenome (GOLD analysis project Ga0187875, IMG submission 132978) | Peatland microbial communities from SPRUCE experiment site at the Marcell Experimental Forest, Minnesota, USA - June2016WEW_17_10 | ecosystem: Environmental > Terrestrial > Soil >...
CCACGGCATCGCTTCCCAGCATGCCGTTGCGGAACCCAGAACCTGTCAACCCCAATCAACTGTCACCCATGTCCTCGGTCAGAAATGTCACCCATCTCCCCGGTTTGGACCGTTTCTGAGCCGCGACCGTCAGGGAGCGGTCCTTCGCGTTGTAACCGAGGCGCGACCGGCGTTTCAGAGCCGCGACCGTAAGGGAGCGGTGCTTGCGTTGTTACCGAGCCGCGCTTTCTTCGAATAATTCAATGGACTTCTAATCCAGGCCACTATCCGGCCGCCGGCAAAACGCGAGTTTCCAGCTCGATCTCCCCGTGCCCCCACACCGTTTGCCGCCCAATCCCCGTGGAGCATGCCGCCCGCAGCAGCGGCACGAACTCGCCCAACTCTCCTGCGTAGCGCACCGTGCCCCGAAAGCCCGACAGCGGGTGCGTTTGGCCCGTCCGCGCGCTCTTCCGGCTGCCCTGCACGTTCTCCAGGCGTCCCGCCACGGCCCGCACCGCGCGCGCCCGTTCACCCAGGCCGCGGAAGTCCAACGCCGGTTCAACGCCGCCGTAGGCCGCCTGCAGCGCGCTGACCCGGTCCCGCGCCCGCGCCGCCAGCACTGCGAATGGCGGTAGCCCCACTCCGTTCCAGCCTTTCAATTCGGTTGGCGTGAGAAACGAGACTGCCAACTCCTCGCACGGCTCGCCGGCCCTCAGGTCGAACGTCCGGATAACGGCCTCCCAACCCTCCCAAGCCAGTCCCACTCGTCCCGCGCCCAGCCCCGTCCGCGCCATTTCTCGTAATGCTTTTTCGAAGACCTGCCCCAGGCCCGGCGCAAACAGGTTCATGCAAATGTCAAAGCTCTCTCCCGCCTGGAACGTCCGCCCATCCAGATGCCGCACCCGCAGTACGAAGGGTCGCGGCACGTCTCGCAATCCGCTCGGCCCGCTCGTCCGCCGCGGCCGGAAATGCTCCTCCGGCAGCACAAACCCCAGCGCGCCCCGGATCGGCACCGCCGCGTTGGCCGGGAACGCCAGCCGCGCCTCCGGCCTCATGCGTGCCCGCACGGCCACTACTTCGAAGCTCCACCCCTGGCCCATCGCCCCCTCATTCTGCCGCACCGCGCCGCCCCGTGGCTACAGCGCTCCCGCCCCGGCTTGACACCTGGGTCTATTCTGTAGGTGGGAGGCCCTCCGTCGCTCGCGTACGGCGCTCCTGGACAAAGACGAATACACTGCGAACAATACCCGAAAGATAGCCAATGCAAGCCACTCATTCTATTAAGCAAACTCGACAATTGGCTTTGTTCCTCCACTTTTGTTGTTTCACGTCGGCGAGCCTGTCGGATTCGCACCGGTCACCCCGGGTGGGCAGGCGTTGATGCACGCCGCCACGGGGGATCCACTCCACGGCTTTCAGCCGGCCTCCGGCGCGCCTCCGTTCGCCGCCTCGCCCACCCCCAATTCGCCGCCTCTCCGGCTTCGCTATGATGCTACCTGCAGGCCATGACGACTCTGACCCACCTCGAATGCAGCCTCTGCGCGCGCCATTATCCCGCCGGCCAGCTCCTGAACCTCTGCTCCTGCGGCGGACCCCTCCTGGCGCGCTACGACCTTGCCGCCGCGCGCCAAAGCTGGAGCCGCGAGTGGATCCTCTCCGGGCCCTCCTCCATGTGGCGCTACGCCCCCGTCCTGCCGGTCGACAAGCCCGCCTCGATGATCACCCTCGGCGAGGGCTGGACCCCGCTCATCCGCTCCCAGGGCTTCGCCCGCGCCTGTGGCGCCGACGATCTGTGGATCAAGGACGACGGCATCAACTCGACCGGCTCCTTCAAAGCCCGCGGTCTGTCCTGCTGCGTTTCGATGTGCCATGAGTTGGGCGTTACCAAGATCGCTCTCGGCTCGGCCGGCAACGCCGCCAGCGCCGCCGCTGCCTATGCCGCCGCCGCCGGTATCGAGGCCCATATCTTCATGCCGCGCGACGTGCCGCAGGCCAACTACATCGAATGCCAAAGCTACGGCGCCCACGTGACCCTGGTCGATGGGCTGATCTCCGACTGCGGCCGCATCGTCTCCGAACGCAAGGACGCCGCCGGCTGGTTCGACGTCAACACCCTCAAGGAGCCCTATCGCGTCGAAGGCAAGAAAACGATGGGCTACGAAATCGCCGAGCAGTTCCGCTGGACCCTGCCCGACGCCATTCTCTATCCCACCGGCGGCGGCGTCGGCCTGATCGGCATGTGGAAGGCTTTCGACGAGCTCGAGCAACTCGGCTGGATCGGCCCGCAGCGGCCCAAAATGATCGTGGTCCAGGCCGCCGGGTGCGCGCCCATCGTCCGCGCTTTCGAACAGGGCGCCGAGCGCGCCGAGTTCTGGCACAACGCCGCGACGATCTCCAGCGGTTTGCGTGTGCCCAAGCCGCTCGGCGATTTCCTGATCCTGCGCGCCGTTCGCGCCAGCGCCGGCACCTGCATCGCCGTCCCCGACCGCGAGGCGCTCGAGGCCGGCGTCGAGGCGGCGCGCCTCGATGGCGTCTTCCCCGCCCCCGAGGGCGCGGCTTGCTTCGCCGCCGTCCGCCGCCTGCTGCGCTCGGGTTTCCTGAAACCCAGCGAGCGCATCGTCATCTACAACACCGGCACTGGTTTGAAGTACCTCGAGGCTTACTCGACCCTCTACCCGCGCGTTCTCGAATCGGAGGCCGACAAGCTCGGCGGTCTGATCACGCCGCGCTGACGCGCTCCTCCGCGCCACCGCCATGCCACCGTTCCGCCGGCCCTGCCCGGGCCCGCCAACATCTGACAACCATCTGCCAGCGCTGCGCATCCAATCACCCAGTAGCGCTTCGGCCGCCTGCGGCCTTGCCGAATTGGCGCACCGCGTTTAAGATTGATCTTTTCAGGGCCGGGGCCGCACCGTCTCATTTGGACAGCAGAAGTGCTGTCCGATCGCAGTATGGGTTTAGCGCAGATCACCCCACAGCGGTGGGAAGATTTCGATCCGATGGACATCCAGCGCGAGGCCGCGATGTTCTACGGTCTCTTTCTGCGCGGCCACAACGCGGACCAGTTGCGGCGCGACATCGAGATTCCCCGCGACGTCTTCGACCGCTGGCTGAAACATCCGCTCTATGACGGCGATTTCCGCGAAAGTGTTAAGAGAATCTATTATTTTCGTAAGAAGGTCCTGGCCGTCTTCGACGAATTGATCGACCGCGAACGCATCCGCGTCCGGATGCAATAGCGCTCCCGCCTCCACCAGCCCCCCCGCAGAGCCGCGATGATGAAATTGTTAGCCAATCTCCTTGCTTTCTGATATGCTGTCCCGCTGAAGAAGGGGTGCATTCAGGTTGCGTTGAACTGGGCTCGCGGCTACGCCTGGGCTCCCAGAACTGCCGTGTGGCGCTAATGTTACCATGCAAGGTAGCGAAAAGTCGGCGAAATTTGACCAAACCAAAGTACTGTCGTAGTACTTGCATTACTTCTCTTGCTCAAGTACCAATTCTTCTCTACAATCAATTCAATGGATAAAACCGGCCGACGAGCCGGTCCGATTAACTTTTATTTGCTTTAAGCGGCGGTACGGTGAATACGAAAAGCGTTAAAACGGGAGACAGATCGGCCTCATGGACGCGATGGGAGATAAGACGAGGATCAGGGTGGTCATTGCGGATGACCACCCGATTGTGAGGGACGGGCTCCGCAGATTGCTTACGGCAGAGGAGGATATTGACGTAGTTGGGGAGGCCGCCGACGGGCAGGTACTGCTGCAGAACATGCAGACCTGGCGCCCCGACGTGATCCTGCTCGACTTGCGCATGCCCAACACCGACGGGTTGACGGTGCTGCAAACCCTGCAAAGCACCAACAATCCCGCCAAGGTCATCATCCTCACGGCCTCCGACGACAAAAACGAATTCGTCCAGGCCATGAAATTTGGCTGCGCCGGGATTGTGCTCAAGCAGACCTCGGCCGATCTGATCATCAAGGCCATCCGCAAGGTTCATGCGGGTGAAATCTGGCTCGACCAAAACACCACCGCCGCCGTGATGCGTCAGTTCGCCACCGCCGAAGTCGCGAACGCGGTCGGCAAAACCCGCGAACGCGCTCCGTTGAGCGCCCGCGAACGCGAGATCGTGGCTCTCGTGGCCCAGGGCTATAAGAACAAAGAGATGGCCGAGAAGATGTTCATCTCCGAGCAGACGGTCAAAAACCATCTGCACAACATCTTCGACAAACTGGGCGTCTCCGACAGGCTGGAGTTGGCCCTCTACGCCATCCACAAGGGACTGCATCTCGCTCCCCCCGAAGAGGAGAAGTAGTCCTCCCATCCGGCGCCTCGCCCGCACAGGCCGCTGCGACGGCGCGCCGCCTTTGCGGCCTTGCCTGTAATTTCATATCTGTAGAAGGATTCATCGAATCCTGACGATTCGCCTTGCATTCAGCCTCGCCCGCAGCCTAGGATCAATGCAGGAGAACTTTGAGATGCGATTGTCTCTTAAGTGGCTGATCCCGCTCTTTATTTTGAGCGTGGCTGCCCCTCCGATGCTTTTCGCTCAAGACACGCTTCCTCGCTTTACCTCGGTCGATCCGGCCTCCGGCAAAGTCGGCACGGTGATCACCGTCACTGGCGAGAACATTGGGAAAAACGTGATCGCCAAGGTGTATTTCACCGACGGGCAGAACGACATCGAAGTGCAGGCCTCGGATCAAACCGACACGACTTTGAAGGTGAAGATCCCGGACAAGGCCAAGGTGGGCGTCCGCTACAAGCTGATGATTCTGACTCGCGGCAAGGACCCCAAGCTCATCGAACAGCCAGTGCGCGTCGAAGTCGAGGAGTAGGCCCCGCGCTCGACTGCTAAGATCGGAAGGAACACGGCCTCGGTGCCGTGGCCACCGGTCATGACAGTTCCCGAGCACACCTACCAATACGACCTGATCGTCATCGGCTCCGGCCCGGCCGGCATGCGCGCGGCCATTCAAGCCGCCAAGGCCGGCCGCCGTGTGGCGCTGGCCGAGAAGAAAACCGTGGTCGGCGGCGTCTCCGTCAACACCGGCACGATCCCCTCAAAGACATTCCGCGAAGCCGTCCTCGAACTCTCCGGCTACCGCGACCGCGAGTTCCACGGCTTGTCGTGGACGGTCCGCCAGAAGCTCTCCGCGGCCGACCTGCTGGACCGCGTCGGCACCGTCGTGCGCCACGAAATCGACGTGACGCATTATCAACTGTTGCGCAACAACGTCGAAATGGTGGCCGCCAACGCGTCTTTTCAGGATGCGCACACCCTCCAACTGGAGCACGTCGAGGGCACCACGCGCTCCGTCACTGCCGACAAGATCCTCATCGCCACCGGCACCGAAGCCACCCGCGATCCGCACATCCCCTTCGACGGCAGCACAATTCTCACGAGCGACGACATTCTGCATCTCGATTCACTGCCGCGCACGCTCGCGGTGGTCGGCGCGGGCGTGATTGGCTGCGAGTACGCCTCCATGTTCGCGGTCCTCGGCGTGCGCGTCACGCTCGTCGACCGCCGCGCCCGCCTGCTGCCGTTCGTCGACAGCGAAATCGCCGAAACGCTGGCCTATCATCTGCGCGAGAACCGCGTCACGCTGCGTCTGAACGAGGCCGTCTCGACCATCGAGAAGTGTGAGGACTCCGGCGGCGCCCGCGTCCGCCTGATCCTCGACAGCAGCAAACACGTCGTCGCCGACAAGGCGCTGTACTCGATCGGGCGCACCGGTACCACCGCCCGGCTCAACCTCGCCGCCGCCGGTCTCGCCGCGGACGAGCGCGGCCGCCTCATCGTCAATGAGCATTATCAGACCGCCACGCCCAACATCTACGCCGCCGGCGACGTGATCGGCTTCCCCAGTCTCTCTTCGACCTCCATGGAACAGGGACGCCTCGCCGCCTGCCACATGTTCGGCCTGCAGGCCAACAGCTTCCCCCAGTTGCTGCCCTACGGCATCTACACCATTCCAGAAATCTCCATGGTGGGCCGCAACGAGGAGGAATTGACCCGCGACGGCGTGCAGTACGAGGTCGGCAAAGCGCGCTACCGCGAAATCGCCCGCGGCCAGATCATCGGCGATACCACCGGCCTGCTGAAGCTGCTGTTCCACGGCCAGACGCGGCAGTTGCTGGGAGTCCACATCATCGGCCACGGCGCCAGCGAACTGGTCCACATCGGCCAGGCCGTGCTGGCCTTCGGCGGCAAGATCGATTACTTCGTCGATACGGTCTTCAACTACCCGACGCTCGCCGAGTGCTATAAATCGGCCGCCTTCGACGGCCTCAACCGCATGGGCTGGCCCGGCCCGTCGGCGCCCGGCGCCCCCGATTCTCCGACAAACGCCTGAGCCGCCGCGACGATCATCAAGTCCAGAAATTCAGTCGGCAGCGGCCGCGGCGGACTAAAGAAGGCCGGCTCTTTCCACTACTGTTGCGGAGAGCCCACCACTTCTGCACGCTGTCTGCTCTGGGTGCAGACGAAGTACAAATACGTCCCCACGCTGGCCTGCCAGATTGCGAACGAACAAGGGGGAACCCAGGGCACATTACCGTTGTCAACCGAGAAACCGAATGGCAGTCCAACAACCGCCCCGATGAAACCGGCAGCGATTAGACGGATCGGAGCGAGCAACCTTGTGCAACAGATCGAATCGGCGAGAGCAACTCCAAGACCACCGGCCAAACCAGCTAGACACGTTGCGAAATAGGCCTTCCCGAAATAAAGTCCGCCACTTCCATAAACTTGTACTGCGATGTGATATGCAGCTACCCAGGCCGCGCAGTTCAGCGGCACTGCCAGAACCGCCTTCCACGAGCGCAGGAACAACGCGGCCGATATCAAAGCGAAGGCGAGAGGCGTAAGAACATCCCCGGCACTCAACGCAAACCCCTTGAAAACCCGTTCTGCCCAATCCGGCAAATAGGCGGACAGCACTCCACCGAGCGCGTACAGCGCGGCCACGCCCAGCAGTTTCCCGATGCGTACATTGGAAGGCAACGCTCCTCCTCTCAGGGCACGATGTGAAACCGGAACGACGAGCTTGTCTTTCCGGCCACAGGCGATTCTACTCCCAATCGCCTCCCTCCCTCGCCCGGTCGGGCTGCCCCGCGGTATACGCCCTCCTGCGCGCGGGGCTACAGTGGAGAATAGAGCCGCCGATTGGAGCGGAAGGAGCGCGCATGTGGATCGTGTCCTGACTATGCTTCTGGCGGGAGGCGCCGGCGAGCGCCTGATCCCGCTCAGCCGTAGGCAGGCCAAACCGGCTGTCCGTTTCGGCGGCAACTACCGCCTGATCGATTTCACGCTCTCCAATTGCGTCAACTCCGGTCTGCGGCAGATCTTCTGCCTGACCCAATACAAAGCCCTCGAACTCTCCCGCCACATCCGCGAGGGCTGGAATCTCTTTTCAGGCGAGTTGGGCGAGTTCATCGAAGTGCTGCCGCCCATGCAGCGCATGCACACCGGCTGGTACCTCGGCACGGCCGACGCCGTCTATCAGAACATCGCCAGCATCTTCGACCAGAATCCCACCCAGGTGTTGATCGTCGCCGGCGACCATATTTACAAAATGAACTACTACGAGATGCTGTACGCGCATCGCGCCGCCGGAGCCGCCGTCACGGTCGCCACCCTCCAGGCCGACCCCGCCGATACCGCTCGCTTCGGTGTCGCCGACATCGATCCCGCCTCGCATCTGATCCGCGGATTTCAGGAAAAGCCCGACCCGGCCAGCGCCGTGCGCTCGACCTTCGACCCCGCCATGGTCAGCGTCTCCATGGGCGTCTACGTCTTCGAAACCAACGTCCTGCTCGGCCTGCTCAGCGACGACGCCGCCAATCCCGACTCCAGCCATGACTTCGGCAAGGACATCCTGCCTTCCCTGCCCGGCCTGTGGCCCGTGCTGGCCTTCGATTTCCACGACCTCAACGCCAAACGCGCGCGCTATTGGCGCGACGTCGGCACTCTCGACGCCTATTACGAAGCCAACATGGACCTGATCAGCGTCGAGCCCGAGTTCAACCTCTACTCAACCGACTGGCCCGTGCGCACGCGCATGCCCCAGGCGCCGCCGGCCAAGTTCGTCTTCGCCCAGGAAGGCCGGCGCATGGGCGTGGCCATCGATTCCCTGGTCTCGCCGGGCGTCATCGTCAGCGGCGGCCGCGTCCAGCGCAGCGTCCTCTCGCCGGGCGTCCGCGTGAACAGTTATTGCGAAATCGAAGACTCGATTTTGTTGGATAAAGTCCAGATCGGCCGCTATTCGCGGCTCCGCAAATGCATTGTCGACGAAGGCACGGTCCTGCCCGAAAAGACGGTTGCCGGCGAGGACCCCGCTGCTGACCTGGCGCGCGGCTGGCACGTCACCGAAGGCGGCGTCACGGTTATTTTTTGACACGCAATCGGTTCCTGCCGCCCCCACTCGACAGCGCGGAGAGACATAATGGGCACAGCCCTCGAAGGTACGCTATCTTATGCAACTCAGTCACGACGAAGCCAAACTGCTCACCGGGTTCATCCTCTCTGAATACGAGCGTGAGCGCCCCACCACGGTCCGCGTTCTGGAAGCCGTTCCAGCCGGCCAGGAAGACTATTCGCCCGATCCAAAATCGATGGGCGCTCTGAAGCTCGCCTGGCACATCGTCGCCACTGAGTGGTTTCTTTTTGAAGGCGCAATCCAGGGCGCACTCTCCAAGCCCGGACCGCAGATGCCCGATTCCATCCACGGCATTCCCGATGTCGTCGCCTGGTACAACGCCCACCTGCCCGCGCAGATCGACAAGGCCAAATCCCTCTCCGGCGAGGCCCTCTCGCGCCTGGTCGACTTCCACGGCAAAGCGAAGATCCCCGCCTACGCCATCCTGCAGCAAATGCTGAAGCACTCCATCCACCACCGCGGCCAGCTCTCGGCCTATCTGCGCCCCATGGGCGGCAAAGTCCCGTCGATCTACGGCCCCAGCGGCGACTCGGAATAGCCGCGCCCGCCGTCCCTGACGGGCGCACCCGCGCCTCGTCATGCGATATTCAAAAAATGACATTTTTCACGCGCCTGCTGGGCCTGGCGCTCTTCGTCTCGCTCCTATCCGCCGACACGGTCACGCTGTCCAACGGCGACCGCATCAGCGGCAAGATTGTGAAAACCGACGGCGCCGCCGTGGTCATCAAGACCACCTACGCCGGCGAGGTGAAAATCGACCTCTCCGCCGTCACCTCCCTGACCACCGATGAGCCCCTCAACGTCGTGCTCAAGAGCGGCCAAACCAGTCGCGGCAAGCTCGCCCTCAACGACGGCCAACTCCGCGTCGACAACGGCGCACCGGCCAAACTCGCCGACGTCGCCGCCATTCGCGACGACGCTGCGCAGAAGGCCTGGCAGCGCGAGGACGAGCGCTTGCATCATCCCAAGCTGCTCGACTTCTGGGCCGGCGCGCTGACCTTCGGCCTGGCCGAGGCCTCGGGCAACTCCAGCTCAACCACCTTCAACACCAGCGCCGCGGCCTCGCGCGTCGCCGGCAAGAACAAGCTGTCGCTGTATTTCAACGAAGTCTACGCCACCCAGAGCACCACTCAGCCGTATGGCGAAACGGCCAACCGCATCGGAGCCGGCGCCAGCGTCAACCGCGACATCGCGCCCAAGTTGTACGTCTTCGGCACCACCGACTTCGACTACGACAAGTTCCTCGGCCTCGACCTGCGCAGCGTCTTCGGCGGCGGCTTCGGCTACCACGCCTGGAAGAGCAGCCGCGGCTATCTCGACGTCGGCGGCGGCAGCGATTACAACCATGAGAAGTACTCCACCGGCCTGACCCACAACTCAGCCGAAGTGTTGGTCACCGAGGAGCTGTCGCTTAAGCTGCTGAAGAAGCTGAACCTGCACGAGCGCTCCGCGCTGTACCCCAATCTCAGCGATACCGGCCAATATCGGTTCGACTTCGACACCACGGCCTCGCTGCCGGTCTACAAGTTTCTGGAGTGGAATTTCGGCGTCAGCGACCGCTACCAGTCCAATCCGCTGGCGCTGCACAAAGCCAACGACATCCTGTTCACCACCGGCGTGCGTGTGAGCTTCGACCAGACGAAAAAATAGCCCGGTTGCAGCACCGCTTACTGACCGCGGCCTTGTCGCCGCGTCCTCCCAATCAGGGTGCCACACCCGGGCTGAACTCTAGTGAACCTGCCGCCGCCGGCGCGTGCACGAATCCCTCAAAAACACAAAAGGAGGAGGGTCCGACATCCCCTCCTCCTATTGACCGGGCCGGGGGTTTACGTCGCCCGGTGTTCCGATTTCGCTGCGGGCCGCCAATCACCCGAGATCGCCATCTCTCCAAGTGACGCGCCGGCCGTTCATGCAACTCTGCCACGTCATGCCGATGTCTGGCCAGACTACATCGACGCCGCAGCACAAAAGCGCCGGCATAACGCGGTCTTCAAAAACAGACGCGCATCCCCGCGTCGAAAAGTGTCATGCCGCGGTCGGAATTATGAAAAAACTCGTCCTCGCGCGGAGCCGAACAGCGGTGGCGGGAGCTGAATCTGACGCCAGGATTCGTGACCAATGCGACTGCCCCGGCCGCACGCTCAATTATCAACTAAGTCCTCTAGAACACTATAGATACACGGTGACTCTGGGTGCTCGCTCCCCTTTGACGAGACTGCTATATGACGCACTTCCGCATGATGTTGCGGAAGCGGGTGCGGCTGATCTGGTGATCGGCCAACAACCGACCATCGTAAATCAGCGCGAAAATTGCGTAGGGGGTTGGCGCATTCTGGGCATCGATGCACGATTCGAGATCGACCACCTTGGGCTTGATATGGTATTCCTTCTCGGCCGTTTCGGCGATGTCAGCCGCGAACTTCGCGATGTGCGGACACTGGCTTGAGCGGATGATGGTCAGGCCCCGGCTGTACTGACGGAGTCTCTGATCCCAACCGTTCTTGAAGGCCGGGTTGTTGGCGCCACGATCGAGCTTCCTGACAAGCAGCTGGTAATCCGGCGGCGCAGTATCGACGGCTTCGAAGCCGTTTGCCAGGAACAGGCGGCGGTCGGCCAGCCATGGACCGTCCCGAACCATGACCGCCACACCGCTCATGCCCGCCGCTTTCGCATCCTCCAGGCAGGCTTCGATCATGACGCTACCCCAACCCTTGCGCTGGTGCTGCCTGGAATAAACCCAAATGCAGTGGATAAACATGTAGCCGCAGCATTCCACGCCGCGCCACGCGAACTCGCCCGGAACGTATTCGATGTAGCCGCCCGGCTGGCCATCTGGGGCAAGTAGTGTTCTTGCCCGCAGGCCGAACCTGGCGTTGGCTAGGAGCCAGCGGTACTTCTGCTCGCGTCCAGGATGAGTGGGGCATTTGATCCCGCAGCAGGGCAGCGTACCGAAGCTCGCGGCATCGACATCGATCAATCGCGGCGTGCCCGTCATCGGAGATGGTCCCGTGGCACCCATGATCTCCGAGTGTACTCTTCGACGCCGGACTTCGAGACGTGTCGTAAGTGGAGATACAGTATGGACGAGCGCCGGCGATTCAAGCCGATCATTGCGAAAACATTACGCGTTGCTGGCTTCAATTGCAGCGCCCATCAGGCGTTGTAAGTTCGAACCGTGTCCAGCGCCGTCGCAGACCATGAGGCGCGGTGGGGCTGAGCGTTTACAGCCCCTTCAGATGAAACGTGTAGTGGCCCGATCCGGCGTCGACAACGACATCGTCTTCGTTCTCGCTCACCGCCGTGACGCCTTCGACCGAGCCGGCGGACTTCTTGTCCTGCCAGAGCGGCTTGCCGCCTTCGCTGACGCTCACGTCGTGCAGCCCGAGTTTCGGCACGAAGATGCGCGCCGTGGAACCGAACGGCACCATCACTTCCAGCCGCAGCCCGTCGTCGGTGCGGCGCCACGACGACAGCACTTTGCCGCGCAGCGTCTCGAAATTACCGGCGGCCCATTTCAGCTCGCGCGTGACGCCGGGGCGGATGACCACTTTCTCGTAGCCTTCCCCGCCCTCGACCAACTGGATGCCCGCGAGATCGGTTATGAACCAGCCGCCGATGGAGCCGAACATGGCGTGGTTGTGCGAGTTCATGGAGGGGCCTTCGCGCTTCTGCCACAGCTCCCAAAGCGTTGTGGCGCCGTTCTGGATCATGTAGCCCCAACTCGGGAAATCGGTCTTGGTGGCGATGTCGTAGGCCAGGTCGAGGTTGCCGTTGCGGCTGAGCAGCGGCAGCAGGTGCTTGGTTGCCAGAATGCCGGTGGTCAGATGCGAGTTGTTGTGATACACGATCTGGTTCCACAGGTAGCTCTGGGCGCGCCCGCGGTTCTTGTCGTCGGCCAGACCATACGCCAGCGGCAGCACCTGCGCGCCCTGCGAGCCATTGCCGAAGTAGCCCTCCGCGGCGTTGAAGAAGCGCTTGTTGAAGCCGTCTTTGATCTCAGTGCAGCGTTGCCGCAGCGCTTGTTCCTCGGCACTCTTACCGAGCACGTGCGCGGCCTTTGCCGCGACGTCCGCAGCGGCGTAACTGTAGACGGTCGAGGTGAGCGGCCCGGGCGTGAAATCGACCGGTACCCAATCGCCATATTTCACAAAGTCGGTGGTGCCGCCGGTGCTCTTGCTCCACAGGAAATCGGACCACTTGCGAATGCCGTCAAAGTGCTGCTCCAGCAGACGCCGGTCGCCGTACTGCTGATAGGCGTACCACAGGATTAGCGGATAGGCCGCGCCCCAACTTGGATCGGCCGCGCCGTGCGCAAAACGCGCCCGCGGCGTGGTGTCGGGCACGCCGCCGTCGGCGTCCTGCTCATCGCGGATCGAGCGCAGCCAGTTGGTGTAGAACGCGGCCATATCGAAGTTGTACATGGCGGCTTCGGAGTACAGATGCGCGTCAGCCATCCAGCCCATGCGCTCATCGCGCTGGTTGCAATCGGTGGGCACGGATTCCAGGTTCGACGTGATGCCCCACTGCACGAGGTGCTGGATCTGATTCAACAACTCCTTCGAGGAGGAGAAGCCGCCGATGGGCTTCACGTCGCTGTGCACCACGCGGCCCTGAACCGAGTCCATCGCCGGAGTGCCGGGACAACCCGTGACCTCGACGTAGCGGAAGCCATGGTAAGTGAAGTGCGGCTCGAAGACTTCCTCGCCCTCGCCCTTCAGCGTGTAGGTGTCGGTGGCGCGCGCGCCGCGCAGGTTCTCGACGTTCAGCGTTCCGTCCTCATACAGCAACTCGGAGTGGCGCACTTTGACCACGGTGCCGCGCGGCCCGCTGGCGCGCATCCGCACCCAGCCCGAGAAGTTCTGGCCCAGGTCGTAGACGAACATGCCCGGCTTGGGGCTGGTCATGCGCTTGGGCGTCATCTCCATTAGCGCGCGGATGGGCGGCATGGCCTGCGCGCTGAGCGCCTGGGTCGGCGCGGGCTTCACCGCGGCCGCATTCCAGCCCTCGCCCGTGAAGCCGGCCTGGTCCCAGCCCGGCTGTTCCAGGCGCGCATCGTAGCTTTCGCCGTTGTAAATGCTGTCGGCGGTGATGGCACTGCGGCCGGCCTGCCAGGAGCCGTCGCTGACGATTTCGATCTTCTTGCCGCCTTCGAGTTCGATGTTCAGCTGCACCAGCGCCACGCGGTCGCCGAACCAGCCTTCGCCGAGCAACAGAGCGACGGCGTTGCCGCCCGAATTGAGGGCGCGCGTCACGTCGTAGGCGTTGTAGAGGATGCGCTTCGCAAACGGCGTGTAGGAGGGATCGAGCACATGATTGCCGACCTTGTGGCCGTTGATCCGGAGCTCGTAGTAGCCCGCTGCGGCGACGTAGATTTTTGCGCTCACCACCTTGCCGGCGACGCTGAATTCCTTGCGCAGCGCGTTGCCGCCGGCGATCCACTGACCTTTCCAGTCGCTCTTGTTGAGCAGCCCGATACCGAAGCGCGCCACCGCGCTCCAGCCGCTCTCGTGGCCCGCGTTGTCCCACGTGCGGACCTTCCAGTAGTAGGTCTTGCCGCTCTCGAGCGGCTTACCGGCGTAGGGCACGTTCACGAACTGCGAGGTGGCGACTCTGCCGCTGTCCCAGGTGTCGCCCGCGACGGCGGCGGGATCCCTGGATACGAGGATCGAGTAGGCGCTCTGCATTGCGCCGCGCGTGGCGGAGACGGGCTGCCACGAAAGCCGCGGCGGGATGGCGTCGACGGCCTCCGGGTTAGTCAGGTATTCGCAGCGCAGGTTTTGCGGCACGTTGGGAGTGGCCACCGGCTGGGCCGAGGCGAGCATGGCGGCGGCGAGCGCGAAGGGCAGGCAATAGGATTTCGGCATGGGAATCTTTCTCCAGATAAACAGGGTCAGGCGAATTCTATCACTTTGCTCAGTGCGGCCCGATGCCGTTTGCGTTGTCGCCGCAACGTGGAGTTACTGAGAATTCGCCGTGAATTATCATATAAATCACCGTGTTTACCATCATTTAGTCGGGACTATGCTGTCCATTATCAGTAATTGCACGCAGATATCTCCATATTGTTAGAGTATTTTGTGGTAATAGCTCGTTAAAGTGCGAATTACTTACGGTGAAGTCACCGTGATTGCACGGCGCGCCCAGCGGCATGCGGGCTAAACACTTGTCTGTCAGAATGTTGAGGAACATTTTAGCGGCGCTCAGTTGCGGTGGGCGGCGCGGACGACAAGAATAGAGACTGGTGTCCCACTACCGCGATGAGTGGAATCCGGAAGCGGTCCACTTCCCGGCCCGCCTGCACGTGCTGGCGTTGTATGGTGCTCTGGCGACAGCGCTGGTGCTCACGCTAGTGCTCACTTTCCTGTTCCAGCAACCGAAGCGAATGCTGGAGGATCTGGGGCTGACGTTGGCCTGCGGCACCGCCCTGGCCTGGCTGTGGCCGCGACGGATCACGACGGACGAGAAGGGAATCCGGCGCAACGGGCTGTTGCGAATCGGCCCACGATTCATTGCCTGGAAAGACGTCCGGTCGGTGAAAGAAACCGCGGAGATTCCGCTGCTGCCGCGGCGGTTGTTCGGCATTCTGCCGAACCACATCATCACGGTGCGGGGGGCCAAAGGCGTGCCGCCGATCCGCTTCACGAGCCGACACTCGGGCAGAGAAACGTTTCTTCATGAGTTGAAGCGCTGGGGCGCGCCGAGGCCGTAGAAGGCGCAAGGCCTCTGGAATGAGGATCTTGCTTGGCCCATAATCTCTATGAAAAAGTGGATCCTGGCGATATGAAAGACCACATTCAGGCGGTTGTCGCTTTCTTATTGACATAGCATGTTGCTTTTGTAAACTTAATCCAATGGCATGGTCTTGCCTGTCCGCGGCGGCTATGGCGACGCCCTCGATCGAAACAAGAAAGTCCAATTCCAAGGCTTGTCAAAGCCGGGAAGAGCAATGGAGCGCGTCAAAGCGAAGTGCCGAATCCCGAAATCGTTGAGAGCCCTCGTCTTCGGGGAAGATCAGCCTGGAGAAGTTTTGCACCTTAGGCGAAGAAGAGCGCTCACGGGAGTGCTGTCCGGGGCAGAAGCCGGGTGCCACGTCGGAAGCGAGTCCATGTCACTGACTCGCTACTGCGGTCTTGCCCACCGCAATTCGACTTGCGTATGGGGAGGTTAGCGTGAGATACCGTAGTTCATCATTGGAGAGTGCATTTTCTGGGATGATCCGATCCCTGCTGGTCCTCGTTGCGATGCTGGCCATCTGTGCCACAGTCGCCTTTTCCCAGGTGGCTTCCACCAGTACGCTGGACGGCGTGGTGACCGATCCGCAGAAGGCCGCGGTGGGGGGCGCCGAGGTGACGGTGACCAACGTCAACAACGCGCAGACATTCAAGGCGACGACCGACGTACGCGGCTACTGGCTGCTGCCGTCGATGTCGGAGGGCGTTTACAAAGTGTCGGTTTCGATGAAGGGCTTCCGCACGTTGGCGATCGAAAACGTCAAGATCGACGCCGGCGTGGCGACCACCGCCAACGGCCAGCTCGAGCTGGGCTCGGTCTCCGAGGTCGTGGAGGTGCAGGGCGGCGCGGAACTGGTGCAGACCACGAACGCGACGGTCAACAGCACGCTGGAAGGGCGCTTCGTGCTCGATTTGCCGGAAATCACGCGCGGCGGACTGGACCTGTTGGTTTCCGAGCCCGGAGTTCAGACGGGCGGCGCGAATCGGAACTCCAGCGTCAACGGCCTGCCCAACAGCGCGATCAACGTCACCATCGACGGCTTGAACACGCAGGACCAGCTCCTCAAGAGCAGCAACGGGTTTTTTACCTACATCCCGATCACCCAGGACTCGATTGAGGAAGTCACGCTGACCACCTCCGCCGCCGGCGCCGATGCCACCGGAGAAGGCGCCGCCCAGATCAAGTTCACCGTCAAGAGCGGCACCAACCAGTTTCACGGCGGCGTCTTCGAGCAGGTCCGCAATACGGCCCTCGATGCCAACAACTACTTCAACAACATCAACGGCCTGCCCCGCGACACGGTCAAGTTGAACCAGTTCGGGGGCCACATCGGCGGGCCGATCTGGAAAAACAAGTTATTCTTCTTCACCAACATAGAGCAGCGCATCCAGCCCGAATCCGCGGCCGAAAGCCGCACCGTCCTGACGCCCGACGCGACCAACGGCAACTACACCTACATGGATCCCGTGACCAACCAGCTCGTCACCGTCAACGTGCTGACACTGGCTCGGGCCAACGGCTACCAGGGAGCCGCAGATCCGATCATGGCCAAAACCTTCGGCCAGATCAATGCGCTGGTCTCGGGCAAAGGCGGCCTGATATCCAACGTCTCCTCCAGCGACGACTATATTCGGGACACGTTCAACTACCAGGCCAATGGCGAGGACAAGCGGCTCTTTACCACCAGCAAGATCGATTACAACCTCAACTCCCGGAATCAGCTCTCGATCACCTATTCCTACAACAAGTACAACTCGGTGCCCGACATTCTGAACGGCGACGTGGCGCTCTACCCCGGAACGGGCACCGTGCTCGGCACCCCCGCCATTGGCGGTCAGCTCAGCAACCGCTTCGCTGGCGTCATCGCACTGCGTTCCACCATCACCCCGAACCTGACCAACGAATTCCGCGCCGGCTTGAACGGCGGCACGGTGGTCTTCGACCCGCAAGCCGACAACCCTGGATCCTATGCCGAGTGGCGCGGCTACAATGTGGGGTTCACCTCCGGCAGCGGCTTCGCGACGCCGTCTGGTATATCCGCGTATGCGGGAGGGTCGCGGCGCAATTCGCCCGCCAAGTTCTTCAACGAAAACATGTCCTGGCTGAAGCGTTCGCACGTGATCAGCTTTGGGGGCAATTGGACGCAGATCAACCTGTGGGACCAGAGCGTCGGCAACGAATCCATTCCCGGGATGACGTTAGGAATCGACTCCGCCGGCAACGATCCGATTCACAACGGCAGCTCGACCGACATCTTCAACAACACCAATTTCCCGGACGCCCCGCAGCCTGTCCTCGACGATGCCGCGGCACTGTATGCCGACCTCACCGGCCGCGTGGCCTCGATCAGCAAGTCGGTGGCGCTGTCGTCCGCGGGCACTTATGGCGCCAATCCCCCCGTAGACCACGTTCAGCAGCGCGAGTACGGCCTGTTCGTTCAGGACTCCTGGAAGCTGCGCCCCAATTTCACCATCAACCTCGGCGTGCGTTACGAGTGGGAGGGGCCGCTGCAGGACCTGACCAACACCTACTCTTCGGTTTCGCTGGCCTCCATCTGGGGCATCTCCGGCATTGGCAACCTGTTCCAGCCGGGCACGCTCACCGGCGTGCAGCCGGAGTTCACCAAGTACGTCACGCCTTACAACAGCATGCACCGCTGGAACCCATCCGGCGGTTTCGCCTGGCAACTGCCGGGTGGCAAAGGGGGGCCGCTGGGCTGGCTGTTCGGCGACCACGCCGGCGCCACGGTCCTGCGCGGGGGTTACGCCATCAGCACGATCCGCGAGGCCACCAATATCATGCTGTCGATGCTCGGCTCCAACCCCGGCCGCAGCGTGGACGATTCGGTCGATCCCGACAACTATCCGCAGTACTTCGGCGATCCGGGTTCAGTCACGATCAGCAGCGCGACGCTGCCCACGCGCCCCTTCCCGGCCAGCCCGACCTATCCCTTCTCGCCCCAACCCACCGACTCCCTCAACGGCTTCGAGCCCAACATCAAACTGGGCTACGTGCAGAGCTGGAATTTCGGCCTGCAGCGTGAACTGGGCAAGAATACGGTGGTGGAAGTGCGCTACACCGGCAACCATGGCACCGATTTGTGGCGCCAGGTGGCTCTGAATGAAGCCAACATCTATGAGAACGGATTCCTGACAAGTTGGAATAACGCCGCCAGCAATCTGCTGATCGCGCAGAAGGCGAATCCGGGCAGCACCAACTTCAGCGACCAGGGTCTGCCCGGCCAGGTGCCCGTCGGGATCTTCCAGACCATCTATGGCCGGACCAGCTCTTCCACAGCGGCCTATTACCTGGCCCAGAACGAGCCCGGGCGCTACGCCTACATCTTCTCGTACGCCAATCCCTACCTGACCAATTCTTTGAACGCCGGCAACCCGGCCAATTTCTTCATCGTCAACCCCGCTGTTTCCAGCGGCGGCACCTGGATCGTGGGCAACTGGGGCAGCTCCTACTACGACGCGCTGCAGATCGAGGTCCGGCGGCGCATGGCCCGCGGCGTGATGATCGAGGGCAGCTATGTCTGGTCCAAGTCGCTGGTCGACGGTCCGACCTCCGACTCCAGCCTCTACTCCCCCGCGCCCACCACTTTCCGCAACCTCCGCCTGGACCGGCAGCCGACGCCGTTCGACATCCCGCAGGCGCTCAAACTGAACGTGATCTATGAACTCCCGTTCGGTCCCGGCCGCCGCTTCCTGTCGGGCTCCAATCTGGTCGTACGCAAGATCGTCGAGGGCTGGCAGATCGCCGGCGTCGACCGCAACCAGTCCGGAACGCCCTCCGAGCTCACTTCAGGCAGGTATGGCATGAATCAAAACGACCCCGGCGTCGTACTGCACAACATCACCGCCTCGCAACTGCAGAGCATGATGTCGATCACCAAGACCACCGGCTCCAACGGCACCGGGTTGGTGTCCTACCTGCCGCAGTCGTTCATCAACAACAGCAACGCTGCGTTTGGGCTGAACGGCCAGACTCTTGACACCAGCGCACCCTACATCGGACCGCAACTCACGCCGGGCCAATTCGGCTACGAAGTCTTCCTGTGGGGCCCGTGGCAGAACCACTTCGACCTGAACCTCACCAAGACCACGACCATCAAGGAGAAAGTGAAGGTCGAATTCACCGCCCAGTTCCTCGACGTGCTGAACCTCACTAACTTCCAGTTAGCCAATACCAGTCTCAGCGCCACCAACTTTGGCCAGACCACATCGCAGTATCAGGACCTTTCCAACTCGCAGGACCCCGGAGCGCGCATGATCGAGTTCCGGCTGCGGGTCAACTTCTGAGCTTCGACTGAGCTTCGACTGAAACGAGCCGCCGGCCGGGATCGCAAGTCCCGGCCGGCGTTTTCGTGTCTGGCCGGAGAGCCGGCAGCCTGTGGTACTAATCCCGCGAGCCGCGATGTCTACCATATGCTGCCAAGATCGCTTAGCCCGCCTGCGTTCCTCACCGCAGATCGGGGGCATCCTGGAAGTGCCACGAGAGCGAGCTTCCGATCGGGCCTGCGCTCGAGTTCTTCTTCACCCACTGGCCCTTCCCGTTGCCGTCGAATGTCACTTCCAGCCGCACCTGGTCCTTGGCTTCGTTCTTGTAGAGCCAGGTCTCGCCGCTGCTGCCGGTCTTGATCTCGTCCGGCGGCCCATACTTGATGTAGGCCTTGCCCTTGTCGGACTTGGCTCCGCCCTGGCTGGCCCACTTGTCGTTGGCGTACTTGACGCGGCGTTCCCGCTCACCCGGGGAAAGGGCGCTGCCGGTGCGGTTCACCAGCTTGCCGTTGGCGTCGAAGTGGAAGTCCGTTACGGCCTTGTCCGCGCCCTTGCTCTCGTAGCGCCATGCCTCACCCTTGTTGCCGTCGTAAACTTCCATTTCGTCCGGCAGGCCGTACCGCATAACAGTGCGCCCGCGGTCGGTGTCTTCGCCGCCGAACTTGTCCTTGGCGTACTTCCGGCGTTTATCCATCTCTTCCCGCGAAGCAGCCTTCATCCGCTCCGCGTCCAGCTTCCCGGCTTCGGCCTCCTGAGAAAAAAGCCTCGCCAGGACCTGCGCCTCGACGGCGGCCTTGGTTTGCGCATCGACGGCTGCCGACGTCCGAGCATCGATGGCCTGCCGCAAGGCCAGGTCCGCCGAGCGGGCGGCGAGCGTCGCCTCCTGCCGGGCCAAATCCGCCTCCTTCGTGGCGAGGCCGGACTCCTGGCGCGCTTGCGCCGACTCATGCAAGGCTTTGTCCGATTCCTGCCGGGCGAGCTCGTCCATCTGCAGGTGCAGCTCTTCCAGCTTCTTCTGGACTTCGGGAGAGAGAGCGAATTGGAGCTTGTCGGCCTGTTCCTTCAGCGTCTTCTCGAGCAACTGGCGAGCCTTCTCCAGTTGCTGGCGATCAACTTCGAACGCCTGGCGGGATATCTCCAAGAACGCGCGCTGGGCTTCGAGGGTTTGGCGCGCTCGTTCCAGGGCGGCGCGCTGCTGATCGAACTGCGCGCGCTCGGCCGCCGTCATGTGCCGCGAGCCAGGAGGCGGAGGAGGAGGGGGAGGAGGAGCTGGCGGCGCGACGCCGGTCGACCTGGCCGCAGGTCCAGAGCCCGGCCCCGATCCGACCGGACCTCTTCCGATTCCTCCAGCCGGAGGTGTTCCGATTCCGCCGCCCGAACCCTCTCCGATTCCTCCAGCCGGAGGTGCTCCGATTCCGCCGCCCGAACCCTTTCCGATTCCTCCAGCCGGAGGTGTTCCGATTCCGCCGCCCGAACCCTTCGGCCCCAGGCCGGGACCCGAGCCCTTTGGTTCGCTGCCCGGAGCAGGAGGCGGAGGAGGGGGTGGCGGCACCTGGCCGTTGTGCATGGCGCGTTCGGGATCGGTGGGTGGAGCCGGGGGAGCCGGCGCCTCGGGAGGGCTTGGCGCCTCGGCCGGCGCAGGAGCAGCCGCTGGCGCCGGCGGCGCCGGAGGCTCGGGCGGAGCGGGGGGATTCTGTGCCAGCAGCGCCACCGAGACGCCGATCAATAGCGCCAGGGCCACCACGGGAGCGGCAGAAATGCGGCTCGTTTCGGGGGTGTTCAGAAGGCGCTGGATGCGATCTCTCAGACGGCCGCCAGTGGCGGCCAGGGCCGGTTCCATACGGAGTTCCTCCAGTCGTAGAAGTGCTTTGGAATACAGGATTTCGTCGCGGCAGACGGCGACGGCGACGTCGTCGCAACACAGTTCGCGCTCGTGCCGCATGCGGGCGCTGACCCACCATACGCAGGGATGATAGAACAATGCGCATTCGGCGAATGTTTGCAGTAGATTAACCAGAAAATCCTGACGCATTACATGAGCTAATTCGTGCGCCAGCAGGGCCTCGATTTCAGCCTCGCTCAGCCGGCCGATGGCGGCCGCCGGCAGCACAATCACCGGTTTCAGCCAGCCGAAAACCAGCGCCGAGGCAACCCGCGCCGAGGAGTGAAAACGCGCGCGCTTCACGCCCAGCGAGACGGCCAGACGCTCGGCCGCGCGAGAGATTTCGGACGGCAGCGGCGCCAACTGCCGGGTGACCAGCCGGCGCGCACGCAGCCACGCTGCCACGGCCTTGATCAGAAGCAGGCAAGCCCCTGCCAGCCATAGAGTCAGCAGCCAGGTCGCATGGCTTTCGAGCCAGCCTGTCTGACCCGTGCCGAGCGATGGCAGATCTGCCGTGTCCAACACCAGATCACGCGTTCCGCTGAGCTTTATGGTGTGAGGCGTGAGCCACAGGAACGTCGTCACCGGAGCCAGCGCCATTAGCGCCAGCGCCATGGCGCAGGCCTTGTAGCGGGCCGACGCTTTGTTCAATAACTGCAATACAATCCATAAGATGGCGGCAATAGCTAAACCCTGCCACAGGAAATGAACGAGCGCCCAGGCGAGTTGGACGATCATGCCGCACCTCCCTCGGAGCGCGCCGCGATCAGGCGCCGGATTTCGTCGAGTTCCTCGGCCGACGCCGGCCGCTCCTCCAGCGCCTGCAGAACCATTTGCGTCGAACTGCCGCCGAAGAGCCGGTCCACGAGCTCGCGGACCATCTGCCGCTGGGCCGTATCCCGTTCAATCACAGGGATATAGACGTGCGCGCGGCCGTCGCCTTCGATGCGCCGCAGGAGGCCTTTTTCGGCCATGATCTGCATCAGTTTGAGAATCGTGGTGTAGCCGGATGGGCGCAGCTCTTCGGCGCGCTGTTCGGCCAGCCGGGATTGGACCTGTTTCACGGTACCAGGTCCCAGGTCCCACAAAACGTTGAGGATGCCGGTCTCGGCAGGCGTCGGTTTGGGCAGCTTTCCGTTCACGCCCCGAATTTACTACGAATCCATTCGTAGTGTCAACGAAAATCTTCGTAGTTCAATCCAGCAAGGCGGCGGCGGGGCGGTCGGCGAACAGATCCACGTTGCGGGCTTCGTGAAACAACAGTTGCGCGGGATATAAGAGTGGATCGTAAGGCGGGTGCACAGCCTGTTGCAGTGGCCGGGCCTTGTCCGGGCCACAAGCCAGCACGATCAAGGTCTTTGCATTCAATAAAATGCGAGGCAACATCGTGATCCGCGCCTGGTGCAATTTGGCGACTTCCACGGCCGCGACGAGCCCTCTGCGGTCGTTGATCAGCGGCTCGCCGGGGAACAGGCTGGCGGTGTGACAATCCGGTCCGATACCGCATTGCACCACGGTAAAGCGTGGGTTTTCACCTGTAAACTCACGGAAAAACAGCGTGATGTCCGCGCTGTACAGTGCGGCGGCGACGGCGGGACCGCGTTCGGTGAGGATGCGGTGAACGCTCGCCGCGGGCACGGCAGCGGAGGTCAACAGGTGAGTCTCGCACAGGGTGAAATTGCTCGCGGGATCGCCCGGTGGAACGGGGCGTTCATCGACGAAAAAGACGTGGATACGGGTCCAGTCCAGCGGCTCATTGACCAGGGCATCGAACATCAGCCGCGGGGTCGAACCGCCGCTGACGGCGAGCGTCGCGACCGGGCTCGCCGCAAGCTCCTGGCGCAAGGCCGAGGCGATGAACGCGGCGCAGGAGTCGGCCGCGCCTTGGGCGTCGGCGGAGATGTGCGGGTTCAAACTCATACTTCGCGCGCGATGGCCAGAGCCGACTCGAAGATATGGTCGCGGGCGGCGATGCCGAGCTCTTCGGCCAGCAGGGCCGATTCGTCGAGACTGGGGAAGACCAGCCCGCTGGCGAGACCGTTCGTGAATACCGCGACGGACGAGCCGCCGGCGGGGCGTTCGAGGCGGATATCGAGACCCGGCCCGTTGAGGCGCAACACGCGGATGCGGCCGACCCGGGCGGGCGGCAGGACGGGGTCGCAGGAGGAGAGTTCGAGGGACAAGCCGGGGAACGAGGCGCGCAGCCAGGCGTCGAGGTAGCAGGCCGGCATGGACATCTTCTCGCCAGCCCATTCGAGGCGGCCGGTTGTCGGCGCGGGTAAGGCCCCGAGAATTCCGGCGAGCGCCTTGCGCCAGCGCGTGATGCGGCCCCAGGCGAGATCGGCGAGGCGCCACGGCCCGTGGGCCAGGGATTGGACGGCGGCCAGGGCCGGCGCGGCGTCGAGCGCTTCCGAAGTATCGACGAGGACGCGCGTGGCGAGCGGGAGGACGGGGCGCAGGGAGTCGAGCAAGGCCAGCGCGGTATGGCGTACCCACAGGACCACGGGCAGGTCGGGCACGGTGAGGCCGAGCAGCAGCGGGACGACTTCGGCCAGGCGCGGCGAGCCGGCGGAGATCTCAATCCACTCGCCGCAGATCTGCTGGCGGCGCCCGAACGGCATCCAGCACTGGACCGAAGTGCGGGCCTCGATCTGATCGCGTTTGGGGCAGGCGCGCAGGACGATGGTGCGCGAAGGGTGCAGCCGCATGAGCGAGGCGAGGATCACGCCGAGCTCCTGCGGGTCGTCGCTTTCGGCGGCGGCGACGATGATCGTCATGGCGCAGGCGCGGAGCAGTTCGCTCGCCTGCTCGTGGCCGAAAGAGCGCCAGGTTTCGCTGAGCTCGTGCAGCAGGGCAGGGGCTTCTACGGGCATGGCAGGCTCCGGGGAGTGGAGGAGTTGCGGGAGTGACGGGGAAGAACCGCTGCCTCACGGTCGCGGCTCGGAAACACGTCGTGGCTCGGAAACGCGGGAGTTCTCACGGGACCCTCCAGACGTGGCCGCGGCGGGCCAGCATGGCGTCGGACTCGGCCGGTCCCCAGGTGCCCGCGGCGTAGTTGGGAAACTCGAACGGCGCGTTGGCCCAGAGGTCAAGCATGGGCTGCACGACGGCCCAACTGGCCTCAACCATGTCCTGGCGGGTGTAGAGCGTCGGTTCGCCCTGAAGTGCGTCGAGCAGCAACGTCTCATAGGCCGAGGGCGAGCGTTCGCCGAAGCTGGTGCCGTAGTTGAAATCCATGGTGACCGGGCGCAGCGTCATGCCGGAGCCCGGACGTTTCGAGAAAAACCGTAGCGAGATGCCCTCTTCGGGCTGGATGCGCAGCACCAGCAGGTTAGGCCAGCGGCCGGGCTCGCCGTCCTCGAACAGGCTCAGCGGCGCGGTCTGGAACTGGATAGCGATGTCGGTGACGCGCTTGGGCAGGCGCTTGCCGGAACGGATGTAAAACGGCACGCCGGCCCAGCGCCAATTCTCGACGAACAGCGTCACGGCGGCGTAGGTGTCGGTGCGGGCGTCAGGAGAAACGCCCTGTTCCTGGCGGAAACCGGGGACGTGGCTGCCGCCGACTTCGGCCGGGCCGTACTGGCCGGCGACAGCGTGCGCGGCGACCTCATCGGGCTTCAGGATGCGGATGGAGCGCAGGAGCTTGGCGCGCTCGTCGCGCACGGCGGTGGATTCAAACATCGCCGGCGGCTCCATGGCGATGGTGGCCATGACCTGCAGCAGGTGGTTCTGGATCATGTCGCGCAGCGCGCCGGCTTCCTGGTAGTAGGCGCCGCGTCCTTCGACGCCGATGGTTTCGGCGGTGGTGATCTGGACATGGTCGACGTAGCGGCGGTTCCAGAGAGGCTCGAAGATGCCGTTGCCGAAGCGGAAGGCAAGGATGTTCTGGACGGTTTCCTTGCCGAGGTAATGATCGATGCGGTAGATATCGGGCTCGGCGAAAACGGCCTGCAGGCGCGAGTTCAACTCGCGGGCGCTGGAGGTGTCATGGCCGAATGGTTTCTCGATAATAATGCGGCGCCAGGCGCCGGATTCGGCGGCGTGCTGGAGGCCGGCCGAGCCGATGCCTTCGGCGACGCGCGCATAGTAGCTGGGCTGCGTTGAAAGATAAAAGAGCACGTTGCCGGCGGTGCGGCGATCGGCGGCGACGGCGTCCAGCCGGGTGCGCAGGGCAGTGTAGAGGGCGGCGTCTTCGAGATCGCCGGCGAGGTAGAACAGGCCGCGCTCGAACTCCTCCCATAGGGCGGCGTCGAAGGGCGAGTCTTCGAGATACTTCTCCACGCCCGAGCGCATGCGGGTGCGGAATTCGGCGTCCGAGAGCGGCGTTCGCGATATGCCGACGACGGCGAAGCCCGGCGCGAGGCGGCGCTCGAAGGCCAGCCGGTAGAGCGCGGGCATCAGTTTGCGCCGCGTGAGGTCGCCATTGGCTCCGAAGATCACCACCGCGGCGGGCGGAGCGGAGCGGTCGAAGCGCAGCGGGTCATCCAGAACCGGCGGCACAGCCATGCGACAAAGTTAGCACAGGGCTGGAGCGGGAGAGGCTTTGCGGAGGGCGTGGTCCGATGGGTGGTAGCGGGACACACAGGCGTCCGGGGCGGAGGCCTGGGTGTCGCCCTCGGCAGAGGCGTAAGCGGTCATGGTCGCGCGTGAGTCTGCCTCGATGTCCCCGGCACGAGAGGCGTTTGCGGTTGGTTGGAGGCTGCTCGGAGACTGTCCCGCCGCCGACAATCTCCATTGCCCGCCCTGGATTGAGTTGGGCAGTTTTGCCCAACTCTGTTTCTAAGTAATTGATTCAAAAAGGCGTAAAATGGCTAGTTGGGAAATGATTGCCCAATCGCTCCCTGCCGCGGCCCATCCGGCATCCCTTCCGTGCGGCCATTTGCAGCCCGGCGCTGTGCCCTTGCCTGGCACCCATGCGAAGACCGCTTCCTGCGGGCGCGGCTGCGAGACGCTTGGGAGATCGGGTCGAGGGAGCCGGCTGGAAAGCCGGCTCGCAGGCTGAAGCCTGCCCCACAAGAGGCGGCCACAGTTCCCGATCCGGCGCGGCGCCGCAGCGGGCGTATGATGGATGCAGCGCTCGTTTCCGCTTCAAACAACAGAGCCCGCCCAAGAGAACCCGCCGATGTTCTTTGCACTCACCGAACTCGAACACCATCCGATCCTCTTCGATCTCAGCTATGCGCCGGGCGAGATCGATTTCGGCGAAGGCCTGCGCCAGCAAGGGCCGCTGCGGACTTCGGGACAGGCCGAGCTGCTGCACAATACGCTGGGGGAAATCCGCATCCGCGGCACAGTGCAGGTGGAGTTTGGCTGCGACTGCGACCGCTGCCTCGAACCAGCGCCGCAGCACATCGACACGGCCTACGATCTGTTCTTCCGCCCGCTGCCGAAGCTGGACAATCACGCCGAGGTCCGGCTGGAGGAGGGCGAGATCGACCTTTCGTTTTATGAAGGCGACGGCGTGGCGCTGAGAGACGGGCTGCGCGATTTCATCATCGTCAATCAGCCCATGCAGCACCTGTGCCAGCCGGAGTGCAAGGGCCTGTGCCCGCACTGCGGCGCCAACCGCAACACGGTCGAATGCAATTGCGCCGAGCAGCACGCCAACTTGAAACTGGCGGCGCTGCGCAAGCTGTAACCTGCGTCTTCGATGTGACGTTCACCGCGGCTCAGTGCGCACCATTGCGGCTAAACTGATAAGAGTCGACTCGAAACAATCATGGCAAAAAAAGCGCCTTCCACGACCCGCGGCTACCGCGAAGACCTCTCCGAAATGCCGGACTGGATGAAGAAAAAGAAGTGCCCCAACCGCGACAAGTTCCTGGCGGGCGCGCGCATCCAGCCCCGCAACATTAAGGGCAAGGAGAAGCTCGCCGACCTGATCGACGCGACGTTTCTGGCTTACAACGGGGCTCGTTTGCGCGAGGGCTGTCAGCTTTTCACGACGAGGATGCTGGAGCCCGACGTGACCATCGGGATGAGCCTGTCGGGTGCGCTGACGCCGGCCGGACTGGGCTGCTCGGCGATCGTACCGCTGATCAAGGCGGGCTTCGTGGATTGGATCGTCGCCACCGGCGCGAACCTGTATCACGACCTGCACTTCGCGCTGAATTATCCGGTGCGCGCGGGCAGCTTCAAGATGGACGACACGGAGCTGCGAGACAACGACATCGTGCGCGTCTACGACGTGCTGCTGGGCTACAGCGACTGCCTGATGGCGACCGACGAGATTCTGCGCGACATCCTGGTGCAGCCCGAATTCCAGAAGGAGATGGGCACGGCCGAACTGCATTACCTGCTGGGGCGCTACGCCGCCGAGTGGGAACGGAAGGCCGGAGTGAAGGACGTTTCCGTGTTGGCGGCGGCCTACCGCGCGGGCGTGCCGTGCTACACCTCGTCGCCGGGCGACTCGACGATCGGCATGAACGTGGCGGGCGTCGAACTGCGGGGCAATAAACTGCGCATCAACGCCTCGATCGACGTGAACGAGACGACGGCGTACGTGCTGGCCGCGAAACGCTCCGGCGGCCGTAGCGGCGTGGTGCTGTGGGGCGGCGGAAGTCCGAAAAACTTCATGCTGCAAACGGAACCGCAGATTCAGGAGGTGCTGCGCATCAAGGAATACGGCCAGGACTTCTTCCTGCAGGTGACCGACGCGCGGCCGGACACCGGCGGCCTGAGCGGCGCCACGCCGAGCGAGGCCGTGAGCTGGGGCAAGGTGGATCCCAACCGGCTGCCCGACGCGGTGGTGTGCTACACCGACACGACCATCGCCATGCCGCTGCTGACGCACTACGCGCTGAGCCGGCACGCGCCGCGCCAGCACCGGCGGCTATACGACCAGCGCGAGGCGATGATGCGGGCGCTGACCAAAGAGTACTTCGCGCATAACAAGGTGAAGATGCTCGACGGGTCGACGCCGCGATTCGATTAATCGCGCGCGTGAGCCGAGCCGCGATCCGCGCATTCAACCTTGACGAAGCCATGACGAAGAAGCAACTGCTGGCCATCGCGAAAGAGCACGGGACGCCGGTGGTGGTGATCGACCACGACGTGATCCGCCGCAATTACGCCAGCTTTCGCAGGCGTCTGCCGAAAGTGCAGGCGTACTACGCGGTGAAGGCCAACCCGGCGCCGGAGATCGTCCGGACGCTGCACCAGGCCGGGGCCAGCTTCGATGTTGCCTCGCTGCCAGAGTTCCTCGAGGTCTACGAAAATATCCGGCACCTGCCGCCCAAAGAGCGGCAGGATTACGTGTGGGACAAGATTATTTACGCTAATCCGATCAAGCCGCAGGAGACGCTGGAAGCGCTGGACAAGTACAAGCCTCTAATTGTTTACGACAACTACGATGAACTGAGGAAAATCGAGCGCCACGCGCCGCACGCCGGCCTGGTGCTGCGGCTGCGGGTGCCCAACACCGGCTCGATGGTGGAGCTGTCGTCGAAGTTCGGCTGCGAGCCGGCCGAGGCCGTGGAGCTGATTCTGGCGGCGTTCCGAGGCGGGCTGGTGGTGGAGGGGCTGAGCTTTCACGTGGGCAGCCAGTGCACGAATTTCGACAACTTCGTGCAGGCGCTGAACATCGCGGCGGCAATCATGGCCGAGGCGCGCTCGCGCGGCCACGAGATCAAGATCCTGGATATCGGCGGCGGATTTCCGGTGCCATATTACGACGCTCAGATGCAGCCGTTCAGCCTGCTGGCGCGCAAAATCAACGCTGAGATCGACCGGCTGTTCGCGAAGGACATCGAGATCCTGGCCGAGCCGGGGCGCTTTCTGGTGGCCACGGCGGCGACGGTGGTGGCGCGCGTGATCGGCCGGGCCTACCGCGACGGCAAGCCGTGCTACTACATCGACGACAGCGTGTACCACACGTTTTCGGGCATCGTCTTCGACCATTGCCAGTACCGCATCAAGGCGTTTAAGCGCGGCGCGACTGAAATCTGCACGGTGTTCGGACAGACCTGCGACGGCATGGACACGATCACGCAATCCGAAGAGCTGCCGAAAGTGGAGATCGGCGATCTCGTGTATGCGGAAGACATCGGCGCGTATAGCAACGCGTCATCAACCTGGTTCAACGGCTTCGCGCCGGCCCAAGTCGTGCACGTGAATCAATAGACGGCGCGGGCGTCGGTGCGCGATGGGGGACGACTCAGCAACGCGTCTTCCCTTGGAGACGCCGATGAAGCGAATGCCCGTTGCTGGCCGCTCACCGGAGGCCGTGATACCATTCCTGATTCGCATTGCGCCATGCACTCGCGGCTCCGCATTCTACTGACGGGCGCGGTCCAGGGGACCGGATTCCGGCCGTTCGTTTATCGTCTCGCGCAGGAACTGCGGCTCACGGGCTTCGTCCGCAACACGACGGGCGGCGTGCAGATCGAAGTGGAGGGAGAGCACGCGCAGCTCGCGGCTTTTCGCGAACGCGTGGGCGCGGAACGGCCGCCCGCGGCGGTGATTATCAGCCGCGAGGAGTCGTGGCTGGAGCCGGTGGGCGCGGCGGCATTTGAGATTCTGGAGAGCGACGGCGGTGGTGAGTTCGAAGCCGCGGTGCTGCCCGACCTCGCCACTTGTCCCGAGTGCCTGGCGGAGATCCGCAACCCGGCGGAGCGGCGTTGCGGCTACGCGTTTACCAACTGCACGCGCTGCGGGCCGCGCTTTACCATCGTTCTGGATCTGCCCTACGACCGGCCGCGCACGGTGATGGAGCGCTTCCCGCTGTGCCCGGATTGCAGGCGGGAATACTCGGACCCCGCCGACCGGCGCTTTCATGCGCAACCGATCGCTTGCCCAGCCTGCGGGCCGCGGCTGTCGATCCCGATCGCCGAAGCCGCCGCCGCTCTGCGCAGTGGGGCGATCGTGGCGTTGAAGGGAATCGGCGGGTATCAACTACTGTGCGACGCGCGCGATCAGCAGACGGTACTGCGGCTGAGGGAGCGCAAGGCGCGCGAGTGGAAGCCGCTGGCGGTGATGATGCCGTCGTTCGAGGCGCTGCTCGGCTACGCTCACGTGAGTGCCGAAGAGAGGCGGGTGCTGGAATCGACGGCCGGGCCGATTGTGCTGTTGCGCGCGCGCGCCGGGGCCGGGCTGGCCGAGGCGGTCACGGGCGGCAGCCCGTGGCTGGGCGCGATGCTGCCGTATTCGCCGCTGCACCATCTGCTACTCACGCAATTCGATGGGCCGCTGATCGCCACCAGCGGCAACTTGAGCGACGAGCCGATCGCCACTTCGGTGGAAGAAGCGCACGAACGGCTAGCCGGCGTGGCCGATCTGTTCGTCGACCACGACCGGCCGATCGCGCGGCCGTGCGACGACTCCGTTGCGCGTGTGGTGCTGGGGCGCGAGTCGCTGCTGCGCCGCGCTCGTGGCTACGCGCCGATGCCCGTGCCGCTGGGCCGGAGAGTGCGCGGGACCCCCCGGATTCTGGCCGTGGGCGGGCACTTGAAAAGCAGCATCGCGCTGCTGTTCGGATCGCAGGTGGTGGTGAGCCAGCACATCGGAGACCTGGACACGCCGCAAGCGCGGGCGTGTTTTGAGCGCGTCGCCGCCGACCTGTGCCGGCTGTACCGCTTCTCGCCCGACGCGCTGGCGTGCGACCTGCATCCGGATTATTGGTCTACGCGCTGGGCGCAGGCGCAAGGCCTGCCGGTCGTCGCAGTGCAGCATCATCGGGCACACGCTGCCTCGTGCGCCGCCGAGAACGATATCGACGGGCCATTCCTCGGCGTCGGCTGGGACGGCACCGGCTACGGCGACGACGGCACAATCTGGGGCGGGGAGATGTTCCTGTTTGAAGACGGGCTCGGCGCAGGCGCGTCCGCGACGGTCCCGCGCGCCGCCCGAGTGGCTTCGCTGCGGCCATTCCTGCTGCCCGGCGGCGAGGCGGCCGTCAAGGACACCTGGCGCTGCGCCGCCAGCCTGATGATCGAATCCGGGTTGCAGGTGAGCGGCCGGCTGGCCAGCGTGGAGCCGCTGATCGCGCGGCGGCTGAACTGCGTCGAGACCTCCAGCATGGGCCGCCTGTTCGACGCAGTGGCGGCGATGACCGGCGTTTGCGACCGCAACCGCTACGAGGGCGAAGCGGGCCTGCGGCTGGAAGCGGAGGCGATGAAATATGGGCCGGCCGAACCATACCCGCTGCCCTGCTCCGGCCTGCACGCCGACTGGCGGCCGATGGTGCTCGCCATCGACGGCGACATGAAGCGCGGCGTCGCGGCGGCCGAGATCAGCGCGCGGTTCCACGAAACCCTGGCGGCGTGGGTGGTCGAAGTGGCGTTAGCCGCGCGGGTGCGGCGCGTCGCGCTGAGCGGCGGTTGTTTTCAGAACGCCTGGCTGACCGAGCGTTGCGCCGAACGGCTGCAGGCCGCCGGCCGCAGTGTCTTCGTGCATCAGCGCGTGCCCGCCAACGACGGCGGCATCTCGCTGGGACAGGCGGTTCTGGCCGTGGCGCAGCTCGCGGATGCATGAGCGCGAGTGGCTCGCGCTCTGCCGCCAGCGTGGCCCTGGCCGTCGGCTCAGTTCTTCGGCGCAGCCTCGGGTTTTGGCGTGGGCTGAGCCTGACCCGATTGTGCGTCCGGCCGGTCGGAGGGCCGCTGGTACTCGAAGATGTTCCTCTTCCGGGCCGGCGGCAACAGCTCCTGGTGCGCGGGCAGTTGCGACGCGTCCCAGCCTCCGCCGAGCGCCTGGATGAGCAGCACGCTGGCTACAATCTGGCGGGTCTGGATCGAGTAGAACGTCCGCCGGTCGCCCAGTTCGATGGCCTGCGCGGTGATCACCTCGAGATAGGCGACGATGCCGCCCTTGTATTGATTCAGCGACAATTCCGTGGCCAGCGTCGCCGAATTCACGGCCTGCTGCTGCTCCTTCTCCTCCCGCTCCAGGATGCGCAGCGCGGCCAGGTTGTCTTCCACCTGCTCGAAGGCGCTCAGCACGGTCTGGCGATAGTTGGCGACGGTGGCGTCGTAGTCGGCGATCATCTCTTCCTTGAACGCCTTGCGGCCGCCTTTTTCAAACAACGTCTGCGCGAGCGACGGTCCCAGCGACCAGAAGCGGCTGGGCCAACTGAACCAGTTGAGCAGGCTGTCGCCCTGCAGACCGGCCGAGGCGCTGAAGCCGATGGTGGGATAAAACGCGGCCTGCGCCACGCCGATCTGCGCGTTGGCGGCAGCGGCACGGCGTTCGGCGCCGGCGATGTCGGGGCGCCGCTCCAGCAGCGCGCCGGGCAGCACGGCCGGAATAGCCGGCGGCGGAATATCGAGCGGATTGGGAGGAATGGTGAGATCGGCCGGCGCCTTGCCCAGCAGCACTGCGATGGCATGTTCATATTGGGACCGCAGGACGTCGGTGTCGGTGGCGTCCGCCCGCGTCGTGTCGATCTGGTTCTGCGCCTGGGTCACGTCGAGCTTCGAGACCACGCCCTGGTGGTACTTATTGGTGGTCAGTTCCAGCGCTTTCTCATAGGCCACGACGGTGGTATCCAGCAGGCGCTTCTGCGTGTCCTGGCCGCGCAGTTGATAATAATCGGCGGCCAGTAGCGCCTGGGCGCTCAACCGGGCGGCGGCCAAATCGGCGGCGCTGGCCTGCGCGCTGGCGACATTGCCTTCCAACTGGCTGTGGATCCGGCCCCACACATCGGCCTCATAGGTCAACTGAAACGGCAGATCCATATCGGCGGCCGCGGCGAGGTGCGGGACGCCCGCGATGGTGCCGGATGAGCGCCCGCCGGTGACCGAGGCGCCGCCGGTCACGGTCGGATAGAGCCCGGCGCGCGTGACGCCAATCGCGGCTCTCGCGGCGCGATACTGGGCCTCGAACTGTTTGAGATTCTGGTTGGAGACTGCGACCTGCTCTTCGAGCGAATTCAACAGCGGATCGTGGAATATCGTCCACCACTTGCCGCGGTCGGCCGTGTCGTTCGGCTGCGCCTCTTTCCATGCACTCGCATCGCCGAAGTTTGTCGGCGGCGCTTCCTTGTACGCGGCTGGCGCCGGCGGCGGTTCCGGCCGCTTGTACTTCGGGCCAACCATGCACGCGGCACTGGTCAATCCCAAGAGGGCCAGTACAACCCAGGCCGGCGTGCGTCCAGGGGCGGCGGCGAAGATTTGTTTCAAACGTCGGAGCATGAAATGTTCTCCCAAAAACTTCGCAAGAGCGCTCAGTCCGCGCGCCGCGCCGTCCAGCGCCGGTGGTGCGGCCGCCATTGCGGCCCCGATTTGCGGTTCACGCGGGATCATGCCGGCGCCACCTCGGGTGTGGCCGCCCGGCCGCCGTGCCGCAGCCGGCCCAGACGCAGGCGCAGGCGGTCCATGTAGAGGTACACCACCGGGGTCGTATAGAGCGTCAGCATCTGGCTGAAGATCAAGCCGCCGACAATCGTAATGCCCAGCGGCCGCCGCAACTCCGCACCGTTGCCGAAACCGAGAGCCATCGGCAGACCGCCGAACATGGCGGCCATGGTGGTCATCATGATCGGCCGGAACCGCAGCAGGCAAGCCTGGTAGATCGACTGTTCG
>Ga0187875_10000480_pt1 | contig 33281 bp, 30 predicted proteins | sample June2016WEW_17_1_2_FD_132978 | JGI IMG/M metagenome (GOLD analysis project Ga0187875, IMG submission 132978) | Peatland microbial communities from SPRUCE experiment site at the Marcell Experimental Forest, Minnesota, USA - June2016WEW_17_10 | ecosystem: Environmental > Terrestrial > Soil >...
AACCAGCCCGCAAGGCGAACTCACGCCCTTCGGCATGGTGCCCAAATACAGCCGCTTCCGTGTGGTGGGAATTTTCAACTCCGGATTCTACGATTACGACTCATCGTGGGCCTTCACGCGGCTGTCCGATGCTCAACGTCTGTTCGGCCTTGGCGATCTCATCTCCGTGATCGAGTTCAGAATCGACGACATCTACCAGGCCGACAAGCTGTCACGCGAACTCGAAGACGCTGCCGGCAAAGGCTTTATGGCCACCAACTGGATGGAGCAAAACCAGGCATTGTTCCACGCCCTCCGCCTCGAGCGCCTGGTCACCTTCATCACCATCGGACTCATTGTCTTCGTGGCTGCGCTGAACATCCTGATTTCTCTGATCATGATGGTCATGGAGAAAACGAAGGATATCGCCGTGCTCATGTCAATGGGCACACGCCGGTCGCAAGTGCGAAATATCTTCATCGCACAAGGAGTTTTGATAGGAGTGATCGGCACCGCCATCGGCCTGCTTCTGGGCTACGCCATCTCCTACGCCGGCGGTCACTACCACCTGATTTCGCTCTCGCCCGAGGTCTACTCGATCGACTACGTCCCCTTCGCCCCGCGACCCATGGATGGAGCCCTCGTATCGATCGTAGCCATCGGCGTCTCCTTCATCGCCACCCTCTATCCGTCATGGTCCGCCGGCCGAACTCTACCCGCAGAATCCTTGCGCTACGAGTAAGCCGCATTGCTTGGGTGGCGCGGGCGCTCCTTCGGCAAGCTCAGTGCAAGCGCTCGCCCACGAACTCGGTGGGTTGCCAGGAACTTTCTTGGTTCATCTTCCGTATCTCTAAATAGAGCGCAACCAAGGAGGTCTCCTCATGTTCACTTTCCTCTTATGGTGCATCCTCTTCATCATCTGTTGGCCTCTGGCCCTGCTGGCGCTCGTAGCCTATCCATTCATCTGGCTATTGCTGCTGCCATTTCGCATCGTCGGCATCGCGGTCCACGGAGTGATGGAAGTTATTTACCTGGCCATCACGTTGCCGTTTCGCTTATTGGCCGCACCGTTCCATATCTAAGACGCGTGGCAACTTGGATTTTGGGTGGCGCAGCATTCCGGCGCTGCGATCGAGCCACTCAATCGAAGGGGGCTGTTAGCCCCTGAGCTTCGACTGGCAGAGCCCTTATCCCTCCATCAGCTTCAACCCCTCACTCACGATCAGCCTTGCCTCCGTAGCGCGCTGCACCTCCTCCGCCGTCCAGCCCGGAGCCACCTCTTCCAGCACCAAACCTCGCTCTGTCACCCGGATGTACGCCATCTCGGTCACGATCGTATCCACCACGTTCACACCGGTGAGCGGCAGGGTGCACTTCTTCAAAATCTTCGGCGTACCTTCCTTCGTCGTATGCTCCATCGCCACCACCACGCGCCGCGCGCCCGCGACCAGGTCCATCGCTCCGCCCATCCCCTTCACCATTTTCCCGGGGATCATCCAATTCGCCAGGCTCCCGGACTCATCCACTTCCATCGCCCCCAGCACACTCAAATCAATGTGTCCGCCGCGAATCATGGCAAACGAATCCGCGCTCGAGAAATACGAGGTCCCCGCCATCTCGCTCACTGTCTCCTTGCCCGCATTGATCAGGTCCGCGTCCTCCTGACCCTCCAGGGGATACGGCCCGATCCCCAGCATCCCGTTCTCTGACTGCAACACCACTTCGATTCCCGGCGGAACATGGTTCGCGATCAGCGTCGGCATGCCAATCCCCAGGTTCACATAGAACCCATCCCGCAATTCGCGCGCAATCCGACTCACAATCCTTTCGCGCTTCTCCAAGTCTTTACCGGGTTTGGATCCTGTGCTCACTTTGTCTCCAGGTGATCGGTGGTTCGTGGCCAGTTACCGATCGAGCCCGACTGACACTCGCCCCTCACCACTGGTCACGAGCCACTGGCTATTTTTCTCACCGTTCGTCTCTCAATCCTCTTCTCGTACCGCTCCCCCTGAAAAATCCGTTTCACATAAATCGACGGCGTATGAATCGCTTCCCCATCCAACTCTCCCACTTCGACAAGATGTTCGACCTCCGCGATCGTCACCTTCGCCGCGGTCGCCATCATGGGATTGAAATTCCGCGCCGTCTTCCGGTACACCAGGTTCCCCATCCGGTCGCCCTTCCACGCTTTCACAAAGGCGAAGTCCGCTTTCAACCCATGTTCCAGGACATACGTTCGCCCATCGAACTCCCGCGTTTCTTTTCCCTCTGCAACCATCGTGCCCACGCCAGTCGGCGTAAAGAATGCTGGAATCCCTGCGCCCCCCGCTCGAATCCGCTCTGAGAATGTTCCCTGCGGCACCAGATCAAGACGAATCTTTCCCGTCAGCACCATCTCTTCCAGCAGCTTGTTCTCGCCAACATACGTGCCCATATGATGAACAATCTGGCCCGCCGCCAGCAACAGACCATTGCCTAAACCGTCCACTCCTACATTATTGCTGATCGTCGTTAGATTCTTCGATCCCTTTCGAACCAGCGCGCGAATCAGATTCTCCGGAATCCCGCACAGCCCAAACCCGCCAATCATGATGACGGCGCCATCATTCACATCGCGAATCGCCTCATCCGCACTAGCGACAACCTTATTCATAGCGCACGAATTCCAAACCAAAGTTTTCTATGTCGACCCATGGGAAAGCAAATTGTCGATTTCTGATTGCTGATACCGATTACAATCCCGTCGGCGTCCTCGGCGCAATGATTTTAATCAACCATCGGAAATCAACCATCAACAATTTGTGTTCACCATTATTTCCCCGAATTCTTCTTCAGCCCATGCGCCTGCTCAAATTCCTCCGCCAGTTGCCGCGTCGCCAGATTCTCCCGAATATGCGCCAACCGTTGCTCAACCTTCAACAGCGCATCCTCGATATTCTTCTTGTTGCTGATCGCGATATCCCGCCACATCGAGTACGGACTCGCGGCAATCCGTGTCATCTCCCGCAGCGCGCGTCCCCCGGCGGGCAGCAACGGTGCCTCTTCGCCAAACTCATCCACCAGCGCCGCCGCCAGGCCCGTCGAGATCATCTGCGGCAGGTGGCTGATCCACGCACATAGCCGGTCGTGATCCTCCGGTGGCAGCATCGCAACCCGCGCCCCAATCCGATCGATCCATCCCACAAACTCGGCGAACAATCCTTCATTCAGACGTTGTCCCGGCAGCGGCGTCAAGAACCACACTGCATTCTCGAATAAGTCGGCGTCCGCATAATCCACGCCGCTGTTCTCCTTCCCCGCCATCGGATGCCCCGCCAGAAAACGATTCCGCCCGTTTTTTCCAAACACGTTCAGAGCTTGTTTCACCACCGCCGTTTTCGTGCTCCCCACATCCGTCAGCAACGTACTCGCCGGCAGCGCCCGGCCCAACCGTCCGATCAGATCCACAATCGCGAGAACGGGCGTCGCCAGCATTACCAGTTGGCTACCTCGCACGGCGTCGCTGGGCTCGCAAAATCCGTTGTCAATCGCCCCACACAGCTTCGCGCGCTTCAGCGCCGCCTCCCGGTCGCACCCTACAATCCTCCCCGCGAACTTCCGCTTCCGGAGCGCCAGCGCAAACGACCCGCCGATCAGGCCCGTCCCGATAATCGTGATTTGCCGAATTGGCATAAGGAAATCCACCGCCCAGGCACAGAGCTACAGAGAAAGAAATTGCTGATCGTTGATTTCTGATTTCCGATGAAAGACCAGGTCGAGGATGATTGAGTCGACCATCAACAATGCCTTTCTCTGTGCCTCCGTGGCGAAAAGGAGTTACGCGATTTTTCTTCCCACCGCCGGCGCGATCATCCGCAACTCATCCATCAGTTTCGCAAACTGCTCCGGAAACAGCGACTGCGCCCCATCGGACCACGCCTTGTTCGGATCGCAATGCACTTCAATCAACAATGCGTCCGCTCCCGCCGCCACCGAGGCCCTTGCCATCGGCGCAACCTTGTCGCGCCTCCCCGTTCCATGCGACGGGTCCGCCGTCATTGGCAGATGCGATAGCTTGTGAATAATCGGGATCGCCGAAATATCCATCGTGTTCCGTGTATACGTCTCAAAGGTCCGTATCCCGCGCTCGCACAGAATCACTTCATAATTCCCGCCCGCCATAATGTATTCCGCCGAAAGCAACAATTCTTCCAGAGTCGCAGCAATCCCACGCTTCAGCAGCACCGCCTTGCGCACTTTTCCCAATTCCCGCAGCAGATTAAAATTCTGCATATTGCGCGCCCCCACCTGCAGAATGTCCACGTAAGGCAGCATCATTGGAATCTGAGAAATTTCCATCACTTCACTAATGACGAGCAGTCCGAATTTCTCGCCCGCGTCGCGCAGCAATTTCAGCGCGTCTTCGCCATGGCCCTGGAAAGAATAAGGAGAACTGCGCGGCTTGAACGCTCCGCCCCGCAGCACACGCGCCCCTGCCATCGACACGGCTTCGGCGGTGGCGAAAATTTGCTCCCGCGATTCCACCGAACAAGGCCCCGCCATCACCACCACCTCATTCCCGCCAATTCCAATTCCGTTCGCCAGCTTTACAATCGTCCCTTCCGGACGAAAACTTTTCCCCGCCAGTTTGTACGGCGAGCTGATGCGATGGACTTCCTGCACCCCCGGCAACAACTCCAGATTGCGGATGTCAAAGTCAATGCCAGCTCCCACCGCGCCCAGCACGGTCTGCCGCGCCCCCGAGGAACGGTGCACTTCAAAACCCAGCTTCACCAATTGCTCAATCACCTGTTGAATCTGTTGTTCGTCCGCCACATCCTGCATCGCTACAATCATAGGAAAGTCTCTGCTTCTAGCTTCTAGCTCGCAGCCGCTAGCTCGTAGCTTGAACCCTGTCGTTCGCCCCTACCGGTTGTCGTTCCGAGCGCAGCCAAGAACCTGCTTTCATGTCCACTCCCTCTGGCCCGTCCTATCAATCATTCACTTCCGAATCCAGCTCCGTCTCCGCTTTCACGGCTTCCGCCTTTATCCCAATCCCTTCCTTCTGAATATTCCGCATCACATCCATGATGCGCTCGTAAATCCGCACCAAATCCCGCCCGGGCAGCGGCCCGGGATTCATCTTTTGCACATTCTCAAAGACAATTCGCTCGCGCTCCGGCTCATAAATCGGCAAGGAAGTATCCCGTTTCAGCCGCCCGATTTCCACGGCGGCGCGCGCTCTCTCGCTCAGCAACTCCACCAGCCGCCGATCAAGCTCATCAATTTTGTTTCGCCAATCGGCAATGTCCATGAAACCAGCTCTCAGCCTTCAGCGATCAGCTCGCAGGAAGATCGACGGCTTGTTCGATCCACAATCCGAACGCCCGTGGAATTCCGCGTTTGCGGCACAATTGCAAGGATTACGAAGTCACCGCTGACGGCGGATCGCTGATCGCTGACAGCTTCCTCACAAATTCCCCAACCGCCTCGGCTTCTCTTCCGGAATTCCGCTCAATCGTCTGGACGATCGCGCTGCCCACGACCACTGCGTCCGCAAACTTGCCAACCTCCGCAAACTGCTCCGCATTCGAAATCCCAAACCCAACCGCAACCGGCAGCTTCGTCACCCGCCGCAACCGCCGGACCAATTTCTGCGCATCGCCCGCCAACTGCTGCCGCGCACCAGTCACACCGGTACGCGATAGCGCATACACAAATCCACGCGAGGCCTCCGCGATTCGCTTTAAGCGCTCATCGGGACTCGTCGGGGCCGCCAGAAACACCGGCGCCAGATCATGTGCCTTCATCGCCTGTATATATTCGTCTGCTTCCTCCACCGGCAAATCGGTCACCAGCACTCCGTCCACACCCGCATGCCGCGCTACCTTGCAGAACTTCTCCATCCCCATCCGCAATATCGGATTGAAATAGGAAAATACAACCAGCCCCGTCGACTGCGCGTGCTGCCGCACATCCGCCGCCAAGGTCAACACCTGCGCCAGGCAAGTCCCATGCTTCAGCGCCCGCTCGCTCGCCCGCTGAATCACCGGACCGTCCGCCACCGGATCGCTGAATGGCACACCCAACTCAATCACGTCCGCGCCCGCCGCAATCGCAGCCAGCACGACTTCGCGGGTCGTCGCCAGATCCGGATCGCCGCAGGTCACATACACTACAAGCGCCGGCCTTTTGTGAAAAGTCAGAGGCATAAAAAAATTTCTGATTCCTGATTCTTGATTTCTGATGGTTGATTGAGCGTCGTTGGCAATCGGCTGCCAGATTTCAATCGGCAATCATCCATCGAGTTTCAGGCTTTCTCTCATAATCCCAATATCCTTATCCCCGCGCCCCGAAATATTCACGATGACTACCTCCGACGTCTTCATTTTGGGCGCACGCTTCACCACCTCTGCCACTGCGTGCGCCGACTCCAACGCCGGGATAATCCCTTCCGTCCGCGCCAGCAAAGCAGTAGCCTCGAGCGCCTCCGCATCCGACGCCGGAACATACTCCGCGCGTCCCGCATCTCTCAACGCCGCATGCTCGGGCCCAATCGACGGATAATCCAACCCCGCCGAAACCGAGTGGGTATTCGCAATCTGCCCCATTGCATCCTGCAGAACATAGGAGTAAGTCCCCTGCAACACTCCGCGTGAACCTCCTCTGAACCGGGCCGCGTGTTCGCCGAGCGCTTCGCCGCGTCCGCCCGCCTCCACCCCGATCAGGTGAACTTTCTTGTCTTTGATGAACTCGTAGAAAATTCCGATCGCGTTCGATCCGCCGCCTACGCACGCAATCACCGCCGTTGGCAGTTTTCCCTCGGCCTTCGAAATCTGCGCCCGAGCCTCGCGTCCGATCACGCGATGAAAATCCCTCACCATCGTCGGATAGGGATGCGCCCCCAGCACGCTGCCCAATAAATAATGCGTGGTCCGAACATTCGTAACCCAGTCACGCATGGCTTCGTTGATGGCGTCCTTCAGGGTCCGGGAGCCCGACTCCACCCCGCGCACCTCCGCTCCCAACAACCGCATGCGGAACACATTCAACTCCTGCCGCCGCATGTCCTCGGTCCCCATGTACACCACGCATTCAAATCCCAGCAGTGCGCAGACTGTCGCCGTTGCCACCCCATGCTGCCCTGCTCCGGTCTCCGCGATCACCCGGCGCTTGCCCATCCGCTCTACCAGCAGCGCCTGTCCCAAACAGTTATTGATCTTGTGCGCCCCGGTGTGCAGCAAATCTTCCCGCTTCAAATAAATCTTCGCCCCACCCAACTTCTCGGTGAGCCGCCGAGCCAACGTCAGCGCCGTCGGGCGGCCCGCATAGTTGCGCAGCAACTCCTCCAGTTGCCGCCGAAACTTCGGATCGCGCTTCGCCTTCTCATACTCGCGTTCCAATTCCTCGAGCGCCGCCATCAAAGTTTCCGGCACATACCGCCCGCCGTAAATTCCAAAGCGGCCGGGCTCACTCGCAGGAACACGAACGCGAAGGGTCCCCCGTCCTTCTCGCGTCTTTTGCGAGAGGGCGGGGACCTTGATTTTTCTTATTCTTGCAACCGTCGCCATCTCTAACTCGCCTTCCGATCCACTGCCCGCACCGCCTTCACAAACGTTCGCACTTTTTCGGGATCCTTTTTCCCCGGCCTGGCCTCCACGCCGGAAACCACATCCACTCCCCAAGGCTTCAGGATCTCCATTGCCTCACCTACATTGTCCGGCGTGAGTCCGCCGGCAACGATCAACTTCACGCCGCCCTGCCGCATTCCTTCCGCGACCGGCACAGCCGCCTTCCAATCAAACATTTTCCCCGTTCCGCCCGGCTGCCGTAGATCGCCCGAGTCCAACACAATCGTGTTCAACAGCCCTTCCGGCAGCGGCAAACCCTCCCGCAGATTCTTCCCCCGAATCGCGAAGCTCGAAGCCAAATCCCGAAGCTGCTCCTCGCCCTCACCAAAAAGATTCAGCGGCAGTGACCGCAGGAATCGAGTCAGCTTCGGGAGGAGATCCACGTCGACTCCCATATTCCCGCCGCTTTGCGTGCCGCCTGCCGCGGACAGGTAGGTCTGCCATCCTGTCAATCCGGCCTGAAGAACAATCTTCCACGGTTCAATCCCGTCGCCCGGCACGAATACTCCAATCTTCTCCACGCTCTCCGGGAGCCTCTCCACAATCTCCCGCGCCGCCTCAACCGTAATATTCCGCGGACTCTTCTCATAAAACACGAAACCCACCGCATCGGCGCCAGCCTCAACCGCGATGCGCGCATCCTCCAAATTCGTCATCCCGCAAATCTTGATCCACGTCATAAAGCCAGTTGGCAGTGGCCAATTGCCAGCTCACATTCTGTTGTCATTCCGAACCGGCTTCAGCCGGTGAGGAACCTGCTTCCCCCCCCGAGCAAACGTCAACTCACTCACTCTCCACTCGGTGCTCGAAGCTCACAACTCGCGACCAACTCCCGCAGCGCCGCCCCCGGCCGTTCCGCCCGCATCAGCGACTCCCCAATCAAAAACGCCTGATACCCCGCCGCCCTCAGTCGCGCAATATCCTCTTTCCACCGAATCCCGCTCTCCGCTACCTTCAAGACATCCTTTGGAATCCGCTCCGCGAGCCGGAACGCCGTCTCCGCATCCACCTTGAACGTTCGCAGGTCGCGTGTGTTCACGCCAATCAAATCGCAGCCTGCATCCAAAGCCCTCTGCGACTCTTCCTCATCGTGCACTTCGCACAAAACGTCCAGCCGGCGCGATCGAGCGCCGCGCGCCAGCATCGTCAATTCCTCCTGCGACAAAGCCGCCACGATCAACAACACCGCATCCGCGGAATTCGCCCGCGCCTCCAGCACCTGAAATTCATCCACAATAAAATCCTTCCGCAGACAGGGCACCTTCACCGTCGCCGAAGCCTTCCGCAAATTTTCCAGCGACCCTTGGAAAAATTCCTCCTCCGTCAGCACGGAAAGCGCCACCGCTCCCGCCGCCTCCAACTCCTTGGCCAACGCCTCGACGCAAAATTCCGCGCGGATCAATCCTTTCGAAGGAGACGCCTTCTTCAATTCCGCAATCACCGCCACACCGGTCCGGTTTTTTTCCAACAGCGCCCGCCGAAACCCGCGCGGCACATGCCGTTCCGCGCGCTGCTCCAGTTCCCTTGTATCCGCCGAGCGCTTCGCCTCCATCAGTTTCCGGCGCGTAGAAGCAACAATCTGACCAAGAAACGCACTCATGTGGGTCCCGCAATTATAGAAGACGGAAGGTCGAACAGCGCTCGTTCATCCGAAAACGCGATAAAAACAAAACCTCCCCCACCCCTTCGGGCAGCGGAGGCCGAAGTTTGAGCCGCTCCCGCCTCGGCAGCAGCTGCGGGTTTGAAGGCATCCGCGAACGCTTTCCCGTTCGGCGTTCCTACCCCAGTTACGTTGTCCCAACCGACTTTTGTATGCAGCGCGGTTGGGCTGTTGCAAGTGGTTCCGTCGGGCTCGGTGCTGGGCAACGCCGAGCCGTAGGCCCCGAACGAGACCACCAGCGCGGTCGACTCGTCAGAAGGATAGTCCCAGATCGCGCTGATGAACTTCGCGGGCGTCGCCGGAGTTGTTCCGCCCAATACTTCCGCCGGAGTGTAGTGATTGGTTCCGGTCGTCTCCTTGATCGAGGCCTTTGCCTGTGCTGCTCACCGGAACGATGTCAGTGACCGCTCCCGCGGGCAACGAATATACGTACTGTGCCACCTGCCCGAGAGGCGCCCCTGCCTCCTGATTCGCAATTGCCCATAACGCGGAGAACATGGGGCAAGCCACACTCGTTCCTCCCCATACCTGCCAACACCTCTTCCGGAACCTGGCCGGGAACACCGATTGCAATCACCACTCCAGTGTAGGGATCCGCCAGCCATGCGATATCGGGAACCTGCCGACACTTTCCAGGGAGAGCCCTTTGAAATGCAGGTTTCGGGAAACCGGCCAGTTTCCGCTACTATCCTGCACCGCGCAATTGCTTGGGCCTCCACCCGCTCCCCCAATGAAGCCAAAATCCACCGGCGGATCGGGCACGCATCCCTCAAAGGCCAGTTTAGACTCATTATTTCCCCAGCCTGACTGCCAGGCAATCGAGTTATCCGCATTCAGTGCGAGGGTTACTCCCCCAACTCCCGTCGTCCACGGAGAGTCCGCCGGAGCAGAGACGGTCGCTGGAATTCCGTCAGGTGTGAAGTCGCCGTCATCTCCCGAAGAAAAGTTGGTGGAGATTCCCAAAATTGCGGCGGTTTTGGCAGTGAGGTTCTCCGTGTCCAGAACGGACTGTGGAGTTTCGGGTTCAGGAGAACCATAGCTGCCGGAAAGCACGTTGCCCAGCCCATCGTTTACGGCGTAAAAGACCGCCTGATCCACATCCTGAAAGCTTGCTGAGGGGGGAACGACCAAGTCGATTTTGGCCCCCGGAGCGATGGCGTGCGCCCATTCCACATCGATGTTGATTTCCACCGAGTCGGCAGCCTCGCACGAACTCGCCGTCGGGGTGTAAATAATGCTGAAGTTTGACGGACCTAGCGAGTGGTAATCCAAACTTCGTAGAAAAGACGTTCGCATCTTCCTGAATGGTTGGGGACCCGCACCAGTCGACGATGACGATGTCTGCCCCTTCCCGGTATATCCCTCTGCATAGAGTCCCGCGAGATTGTAAGCTTGAATCGGCTTCGGGGTGTAGCCGCAGCCTGCGCTGGTCAAGCTTTGCAGATTTAAGTGATTACCCGTGTAAGTCCCGATGGGAAGCCGGACATCGTTATTCCTGGAATACGTTTGGGTCACCACGCCGTCGAAGCAGTCCGAGGAATAAAAGCTTGAACTCGAAGCCGCGGCCGTCGTCATATTCCCCGACTTACCCGCCGGAAATTTTGCTCCCCGTTGCATCGCTGGATGCTCATACTCCCCAGAGTCCAGTCCGGAGACCGCCCTCACCAGCGCACCTGCGGCTCCTTCTACATAAGGGTCAGTCGCATTGGCGCGGATGACCTTCGCCCGCACCTGGTAATCGTTGAGTTGAACGTGGAAGGCATTTTGCACGTCGCCCACCGTGCCCCGTGCCCTCACAAAGAAATTGTCACGACCCACTTTCACCACTCTTAGATTGTGCGATTCAAAAAACTCCTGGACCGTTTTCGCTTCTTCCGCCGTCGGCGCGAAGCTCCACAATCTGCGACCGGGTTAGCCAGCGACGGTAGTTGGGCGAATTACGATCGTACAAATCACGCGCCACCGAATCCATCTGCTCCCGGCTATTCGGCTTCAGCCAGATGGTCACATCGTCTTCGATGGATCTTCGGTACCAAGGTTCTTCGCAGCCGCCACGTAGCTGGGTGTGTTATGCGCAATATACTGCCCGACGGCCGCATTGGCCGGCAGTGCCGCACATAAGGGTTAGGGTCAGCATCGCAAGACTCAGCCTTTTCGTCCTCCTCTGGTCGATCCGGGCTGGGGACTACAGCGTTGCTTTCTGCTGGGACATGACCCCTCCTGAAAGTTTCTACGAAAGTGGCCAGGTAGTAATCGTCAGCCTGGCCTGCAAGCGCACGAACTCTCTGGAAGTAACCCATTCTTAAATGAAACTCGGGCGTCTGAATCAGGATTGCTGCCGCACTTCATTTTGCAGCGATTCTGTCCCTATCCCCAAAGGTCACGACATGCTAACGGCTTCGCTCAGGAATGGCAATGAGTTAAAAGGCTCCTGCGAGTTTTTTTGGGCGCGGGTTACCGCGTCCCGCGCTGGTTCTCCGGCCATCTTCTACTGGCAAACGCTTTCAACCTCTTTATAAGGCTTCTCCGCGTGCGGCGGATCCTTCAATCCCTTTACCTGCATCATCTGGTCCAGCAGCGTGCCCGCGTCCTGCAGCCCCACATCCGGATCGCTCTCGTAGGCCGCATCGCTCTCGGCTTCCTCCAGCGGCACCAGCTTGAATCCCTTCTTCTTCAGCAAGTCCAGCGCATCCGGCAGAATCGTGCTGCTGAACGCTCCCAAATGCATCAGCAGCACGTAGCTGATCTCGTGCCCGAAAATGAGCTTCGCCTGCTCTCGCCCCAGGTCAAGAAACGCCGAAGCGGTACTCAAATAGCTCGATTTTAACCACTCCATCGACTTCGCATCGTTCTTCGCGACGCACCGCGCATACGCAGTGTTCCACAAGTAATCCTCCCAATCCAGAGTGACCTGCGCGATTCTGTATCCACGCGACTTCAAATAGGCCCGCACCGCGCGCCGCTTCTCCACGGTGTCGCCTTCATGCAGATACGGATATCGCAACCAATGCCGGTCGCCATTCATCTGCAACAACTCCAGCACCGGCTCATCTTCCTCGACGTCGCGCTCGAACGCCTCCGCCGTGTTCTGCTCCAGATCCAAATGCGAATACGTATGATTCCCCACCGGCTCCGCCGCCGCCCACAACTTCAGGGCCTCCGCGCCATCTGGATTTCCCTCCAGCTTCTTTGCATTGATGAAGCCGTACACCGGAGGAACCTGCCGCTCCTTCAATATGGCCAGCACGTTTGCCGTGGTCTCCGTCTGCCTGACCCCCGGCGGCAATTGTCCATTCCGCGGCAAATCGTCGAACGTGATGGCAAGCTTCTGCGCACCGCACGGGGCGCATAGCGACAGGAAAATGCAGAAGCTGAAGATTCGGAGCGAATATCTCATCCCGAGAGTTTACTTCATCAACGTGGAGCGGCCAGAAAGGGACAGAGATTCTCAGTCCCACCGCCAACTTACTGCAGCTCCTCGTACTCCGCTTTCGCTTTTTTCGGGATGGCGATGTCCGGACGGCGGCGCAGCGAGAGAGCGTAGGCTACGAAACGCCACTTCTTCTTTGGTGCCATCGAAGGGACTCGAACCCCCACACCGTTGCCGGTACATGGACCTGAACCATGCGCGTCTGCCAATTCCGCCACGATGGCAATCTGATTTGCAATGCAGCGGCGGCCGCAAGGCCGCCGAGTCAGGAAGATCAACGTTTCTATTTTACAGGCATGTCAGAGACTGTCAAACCACCATGTCCTATAGCGGAAGCCCGCAAGGCGACGCCAGGAGCCACCCTAACCCAGCTTCGCGGTCATCGAGATCTTCGCGTTCAGCACCTTCGACACCGGACAACCCTTCTCCGCCGCTTCCGCATACTTCTGAAACGTCGCCGCGTCGGCGCCCGGAACCTTGCCCACTACATCGATGTGGCTCGATGTAATCGCCCATCCTGATTCCAGTTTGTCCATCGTCAGCGTCACACTCGTGTTGATGCTCTCCGGCTTCAGGTTCGCCCCACCCAGCTGCGCCGAAAGTGCCATCGAAAAGCATGCCGCATGTGCCGCCGCAATGAGCTCCTCGGGATTCGTCCCCGGCCCGTTCTCAAATCGCGAAGTGAACGAATATTGCGTGTCTTTCAGCACTCCGCCCGGCGCCGAAATTGTTCCCTTGCCATCCTTTAACCCACCCTTCCACACCGCACTCGCCTTGCGTTCCATTGCATTCTCCTCATCCTGAATAAGAAATTAAAATCCGTTCCATTGTAGACGCAGATCGCCCAGTATGTCAGAACGAAGCAGTCTTCATGCTTTCCTCTGTGAACCCTCGAGTCCCCTGGGTTGAAGGATTGCACCTCATGCCGCTCAGACGAAGACCTCCGGCGCGAGAAAATCCGATTCCCGCGCAGAAGGTCGTCCCGCAATTCACTTCTCAAGCTACCCTATGACTACAATCACCGGAATCTCGACTCCCGGATGTCGCAGGTCAATCAGCCCATACTCTCCGTCCATGTAATCGATGTAGCAATCGTCGGAATAAGCCCAGTCTCCCGGCCGCGGATTCGACAATGCAAACCAATATCCGCCGTAGTGAAACCGCGGCTGCCCTTGCACTACGGTCGTCTGCACTCCGAACGTGTGCTCACGTCCAAAATTGGAACGGAATTTGTCATCCGGAATTCTCTGCCCCGGTTGCCCGGACGCCCGCGTGGCATGATCTCCGCCGTTATTCTGCATGGGATGATCCTGCCCGTTCCGCATTTCCCCATTCTGCTTCTGATCCTGTGTCTCGTGCTTGGAAGGCTTCGCTTCCTCCTGCTTCGGCTGCTCCTGACGCGTATCGTCCCGCGCCGGCTCTTGCGCCTTCACCGTTCCACAAGTTCCCAACATCACTCCCAGTAGCCTTGCACCCATCAAACCCGCACCGAAATACTTAAACCTCGCGTCTTGAAGTCTCATACCTCTCCTTCACGTAGGTATCTGCTTTGCCCCTCTTTTCGGGCTCCCATCAGATGCCATCGCGGAGGCCCCTCGATGCCCTCGTCTTCCCCGGCTTCTTTTCCAGTATTCGCTCGATTGTTCCGCCGCCCTTCTCTTTCCACAGGTTCTTGCGCTACAATGCGTCAACCCGAAGAGCCGTCCCCTAGGCCGGGGACAGCTCTTGCTCTCTCCCAGGAGGTCGTAGATGTATCGGCCCTATTCCAGTTCCATTGCAGACCCTCGTCCTTTCCTCGATGTCCAATCCTTGATTCGCAACCTCTCACAGGACTTCGTCACCGCCTTCAACACCGGCAACTACGATCACGCTGCCGCGCTCTTCGCACCCGATGGCGGTTTGATGGCGCCTCACTACGAGCCCGCCTACGGCCCCAAGGCCGTCGAGCATCTCCTTCGCCAATTCGGCGACCAAGGATATGAAGACCTTCGCCTCGAAACCCTCCGGATCGAGGTCTCCGGCGAGATGGCCATGGAAATCGGTCGCTACTCAGTCGCGATCCGCCAGCCGAACGCCACCGTGCGCCCCGACCGCGGCAAATACGTGAAAGTCTGGCGGCGCTTGGGAGCGTGGCTCATCGTCGCGGATTGCTGGAGCTCCAATGTCCCGCTTCATGACTAGAACTGGGGACGAAAGGCAACGAAAGAAAACCAGCGCACTGTATCGAGCGGAATCCGATTGGGAGGTGAAGAAATTTGGTTCTGATGAGACTGGAGCGGTTCTAGCGCTTCTGAGAACTGACTTTTTATCGGGATTGCGTACGTTTAGGGCGTCGTTACGCTCAACTACTTTTGCGCCTCCCATTTGTTCTCAATTGTCGGTGGATGCTGTAAGGTTTGCATGACCACGCAATACTGTTCCGTTTTCGCCTGCAGCGCGCTGAACTGCTCCTCGGTTGCCTGGGGTGCGCGGACATCGAAAATGACTCTGATGCTCTGAAATCCAACCGGCGCCTCTTTTGATATTCCCAGCGTTCCTTGCAGATCCAGATCGCCCTCTACCGTGACATCGATGCTCTCAGTAGGTACTCCCATGGCAGCGGCTACCATTTGGCAGGTGATCTGGGCGCAGGCGGCTAAGGCACCTAATAGCAGGTCACCGGAGCAGGCACCTGTACCCGCGCCCCCCACGCCCTGGTGCGCTTGTGCCTGGTAGATCGCCCGCCCTAAGTCCACGGAGCAGGAAATTGGCGCGTCGGCCTGCGTACCGTGAGCGGTCAGGGTGATTCGGGAACTCGACGGGTCTTGCCGATACTGGTCTTTCAGTGGCCGCTGCAATGATCGAATATCCATGAGACCCCTCCGAAATCTCGGGTATTATAAACACATCTTGGGGTGCTGCCGCGGAATCTGTCGTGGCAGCGACTTTCAATTCAACTGTAGTTGCGCACCGCGAGCAGTCCGTTTTGGCATGCCGCGAGATGCGCCCGCGAGATCCATGAACCCTCCTTCGACATCAGGTTCAGTGCCATCCTCCCTGTCGCCGGGCACGCGATTTGGGAATTACGAAATTCTTCAGTGTTTGGGCGCGGGTGGCATGGGCGAGGTCTATCGCGCGAAAGATACTCGCCTCGACCGGGAGGTGGCAATCAAGACCGTTTCTCTGCACCGGTGCTCGGAACCGGAAGCTTTGTCCCGCTTTGAGCGGGAAGCCCGTTCCGCGTGTGCCCTGAATCACCCAAACATCGTGACGATCTATGAACTCGGTCACGTGAACGGTACGCACTACATCGCGATGGAGCTGGTTGATGGCGAGACGGTGCGTGGGCTCCTGGCTTCAGGCCCTATCCCGTTTCGCAAAGCGGTCGCGATCTCGGCGCAGATTGCCGACGGTCTCGCCAAAGCGCACGAAAGTGGCATCGTTCACCGCGATTTGAAGCCGGAGAACCTGATGGTTTCCGGCGACGGTACGGCCAAGGTGCTGGATTTCGGTCTGGCGAAACTTCTTAAGGGCGGCCATGCCGGCGGTTCCAATGCGACGACCACCATCACCGAGCATGGAATGGTGATGGGCACCGTTGGCTATATGTCGCCGGAGCAAGCGACGGGCGCCGATGTCGATTTTCGTTCAGACCAGTTTTCCTTCGGATCAGTGCTCTACGAAATGGTCACCGGGACTCCCGCGTTCCAGAAAAAGACCCATGCGGAAACCACCGCCGCCATCCTTCGCGATGAGCCGGAGCGGCTTGGCGCCAGACTGCTGCAGGCTCCTGCTCCTTTCCTTTGGATCGTGGAACGCTGTCTTGCCAAGGATCCAAAGCAGCGCTACGGCTCCACGCGGGACTTGGCCCGGGACCTTGCCGCCGTGCGCGACCGCCTCGCCGATGTGCCGGCTCGCCATTCGGAGCCTCGTCCCAACAATCTCCCGGTCCAGCGCACGGCGTTCATTGGACGCGAACACGAAGCTGCTAGCCTCCGTCAGCTTTTGAGCCGCGTGGACGTGCGGCTGGTGACTCTGACTGGTCCAGGTGGCATCGGGAAGACACGACTTGCCCTGCAGGTAGCAAGCGGAATCGCCGGGCAGTTTCCAGGTGGTGTTTGCTTTGTCCCTCTTTCGGCGGTCGGCGACCCTGGGTTGATCGTTTCAACCATTGCGCAAGCAGTGGGAGTGCGCGAAACCGGCAATCACTCGCCGCAGGAAAGCTTGGAAGAATATTTGGGCGGGCTGGACCAGTCGACGCTTCTCGTGCTTGACAACTTCGAGCACCTCGTCTCCGCCGCGCCGTTTGTAGCGCAACTGCTTACTGCGGGCCCGAATCTCAAGATCGTTGTCACCAGCCAGGCGCCGCTGCACGTCTATGGAGAGCATGAATTTCCCGTGCCCCCGCTTTTGCTGCCCGACCCCAAATCCATTCCGCCTCTGGAGGTGCTTTCACGACTTCCGGCGGTCGCGCTCTTTGTGGAGCGGGCGCAGGCGGTGAAACACGAATTCGCGCTGACGAAGGAAAACGCATCCCCGGTGGCGGCGATCTGCGCTCGCCTGGATGGACTGCCTCTCGCCATCGAACTTGCGGCCGCGCGCATCAAGTTGCTTTCTCCGTCCGCCATGCTGGCAAGGCTAGAAAGTCGCCTTCACCTGTTGACCGGCGGTGCCCGTGATCTGCCGGCCCGGCAGCAAACGCTTCGTAGTACGGTGGACTGGAGTTACGGCCTCCTCAATGCCGCCGAACAAACGCTGTTCCGGAGGCTCTCCGTGTTTACTGGCGGGTGCACGCTGGAAGGAGTGGAGGCTGTGTGCGACACCCAGAGCGATCTGGGGCTCGACGTACTCGACGGCATGGCTTCCATGGTGGACAAGAGTTTGGCGCAGCACGTGGAGGTCGAGCCGGAAACGCGCTTCTATATGCTCTCGACCATACGAGAGTATGCTCTCGAACGCCTCGCTGAGAGTAATGATGAAGCTGCGACCCGCCGCGCCCATGCCGCTTATTACCTCGTCCTCGCCGAAGAGGGAGCCGAGGATGCGGTCGCCCATGCCGAATGGCTTGACCGTTTTGAGGTCGAGCACGACAACTTCCGCATGGCGTTCGATTACCTGATCAAGACTGGGGACGCCGAGTGGGGTCTTCGCCTGGGAGCTGCCCTGTTTCGCTTCTGGGAAACGCGAGAACATTTTACGGAGGGCCGCGACGTAATTACCAAGCTCCTCGCGTTGGAGGGAGCCGCAACGCGTCCTAGGCTGCGCGCACGGCTGCTGTTCGCGGCCGCAGTTCTATCCGGCGAGCAGGGTGATTACGGCGCCGCGCAGCGACTGTTCGAAGAGAGTCTTGAAACTTGTCTGCAACTGAACGATAACCGTGGCGTTGCGGTCGCACTGAACGCTTTGGCCGTCAATGCTCGCGATCGCGGCGACCACGTCCTTGCATCCTCACTGTTCGAGCGATGTATCGCAATCTGGAAGGACCTGGGCGATTCCGCCGACATCGCACGCGCTATCAGCAATCTCGCCAGCGTGATGAAGTTACAGGGCGAATATGCACGTGCATCCTCCCTGTACGACGAATGTCTGGCGCTCTTCCGTACGGTGGGAGATGCCGCCGGTGTCGCCTGGACGCTGAATTACCTGGGCGACGTCGCTCGGGAGAAAGCGGACTTCGTTGCCGCGCGATCATTTTGCGAACAGAGCCTGGCAGCGTTTCGCAAGCTGCAGGATGGCTGGGGAATCGCCAGCGCCCTCTCTGACTTGGCAAACCTGATGTGCGATCAAGGCAATAACGCCGAGGCACGTCGGCTCTTTGGCGAAAGCCTCTGGATGTTCCAGGGGCTGGGTCACAAACGCGGAATTGCGAGGGTGCTGGAATGTCTGGCCGCAAGTGCCGCAGCGCAATCGAATGCGGAGCAATCGCTGCATCTAGCCGGAGCCGCCGCCGCCCTTCGCCAACAATTGGGCGCGCCGCTCATGCCCAGCGAGAAAAACCGGCTTGAAAAGGCCTTGGAATTTGCGCGTCGGACGCTGGGCAATGCTGCAGGTCTGAGGGCATGGATGGAGGGCTGGGAAATGCCGGTTGAACAGGCGGTTCAGGAGGCGCTTCACTGCGACGCCGATCCAGGTCTTCGAGCTCCAGACCCGGTTTAAGTCAACCGGCTGTGCTGGGATCGATCAGCCGTCGCACGGCCGAGATGCGATTCGCCGGAAGACCGCCGCGACGTGCGTGTTCGCGAACGGTGTCCTCGTCCGGCGCCAGGTAAACGCAATAGACTTTGTCACCGGTGACGTAGCTGTGGAGCCACTTGATTTCCGGTCCCATCTCCTTCAGCACGCCTACCGACTTTCTGGCGACTTCCTGAAGTTCGGCATCCGACAACTCACCCGCACCCGGGATTTCACGTTCGATCACGTATTGGGGCATGTCCACCTTACCCGACGGTCATGGTAGCAGATTTTTCCCTGAAGGTGCATGCCACGGCGCCAGGCGTGCCACGCATAATGCCATAGGGTCCGGAGATGCAACGTGGGCGCACGCGGGGGATCGACCTGTGCGTCCTTATTTGTGCACGTCGGCCCCAGATTGATGACAATTGCGGATCAGCCTTCAATGCCGATATTTTCTTAAAAATCGAATGGTGATGACCAGAGTTATTGCAACCACAACTAAGTTTGCAATCATCATCGTCGCGGGTCCTCAATGCGAGTGGCCTACAGCCCACGATAACGCGGTTGGTTGCCGACCGAGAGTTACTCGCTCGGTCGAATGTTCTGATTCACTCGAAAAAAGTTCTTGGGGTCGTACTTCCTCTTGATTTCGGTCAGACGCCGATAGTTGTCCCGATAGGTGGCTTGAACGCGGTCCGGGCCTTCTTCCATCATAAAGTTTATATACGCGCCTCCCGCCGAGAACGGATGCAAGGCGTCCCAATAGTCTTTACACCAGGCGGTGATTTTTTCGGTATGGGCTGGGTCCGGGTCCACGCCCACAATCACCTCGGCGAACAGAGCCTCACGGAAACTGTACGCCGTATCATTCTTGCCCACGCGCTGGGGCGCACCGTTCACCGGATAGAGATGCATCGTAGAGTGGAGGGTGGGTATCTTCGACCCGTGTTCAACGTGCCGGGCGATCGCCTCATCGCTCAACTCCGTAAAGTTGTCGGCTCGCCAATACCATTGAAGGCCGGGAACGAATAGTGGGTCAAAGGTGCTTTGCGCCGCTGGAAATGGCGCAGCCCCGACGTGGTCGAAAAGCGGATTCCCCAGCGATCGCATCGGCTTCAAGGCTGGTTCGGTCTGTTCGGCAGAGCCGGTGCAACACCAAACCACTCCGCACACCTTCTTGTGGTGAAGGTGCTCAGGGAACTTCGGGGCGGGCGGGACGACCAGAAAAGCAAACCAGCCGTTAACGTACTCGGGGGCCTCCTTGATGAAGTCTCGATAGGCGCGAAGGACGGTCGCGGCCTCCTGGAGCGGCCAGAACGTCGGGCCAAACTGGACGGTCTTGACCGGATGGAGCCGGAATTCGAAGGAAGTGACCACGCCGAAATTTCCGCCACCGCCGCGCACCGCCCAAAACAAATCTGGATTTTCCTCGCTGCTCGCTGTGACAAAGCTGCCATCGGCCAAAACCATGTCCACCGCGAGCAAATTGTCGATCGTCAGGCCGAATCTGCGGGTGAGATAACCGATACCTCCGCCCAAGGTGAGCCCGGCCACTCCGGTAGTGGAGATGAAGCCACTGGGTGTAGCCATGCCGAAGGCATGGGTTGCATGATCCACATCGCCCCAAACGCATCCTGCTTCAACGCGGACTGTTTTGTCAGCGGGGTTCACCCGAATGCCCTTCATTGGTGAAAGGTCGATCACCAGACCGTCGTTACAAGTTCCTAATCCCGCACCGTTATGTCCCCCACCACGAATTGCGGTCAGCATCTCATTGCCCGCACCAAACCCTACCGCCGCCATGACGTCCGCAACATCCACGCACCGGGCAATGAGACGCGGGCGTTTGTCGATCATGCCGTTGTAGACCTTGCGCGCGGACTCATAGGCTGCGTCCGTCGGCTGAATGAGCTCCCCCCGGAAAGAGCTCTTCAACTGATCGATGGATTGTGCAGGCATTCGCATCCCTTTCGTAGCAAAATGTAGCTCCAGTTAGTCCGGACCATCGGGCATTGGCTGCCTTTCGAGACTGAGCCTGGATGCATTCGCTGTTGTCCTTTCTGCCGGGTATTTTATCCCCAACAATGTGCGGTCCCAATCCTGAAAGAAGCCCAGGTGCAGTACGACAGGCTGCAGTAACTTTGCCGCGGGACGAATGTTTCCGACCATTGCGCCAGGTTGCACTTCGGCGGGACCAGCGACCTCGGAGTGAATCCTCAATTAATACTTCCACATCCTGATCTCGTTTCCACGATGCTCGAAATGAACCTCGTCCATCAGTTGGCGGATCAGGTAAACTCCGCGTCCGTGGTCGGCGTACAAGTTCTCTCGCCCGTTAGGATCGGGCACAAGTTCTGCCTTGAATCCTGGGCCAGGATCGGTCACGATAATTACGATGCGGCCGTGTGGATCAGACTTGAGTCGGCACCGAACCTGTTTTGACGGGTCATTCCCACATCCGTGTACCACCGCATTGGCCAAGGCCTCTTGAACTGCCAAGGCAACTTCAAATCGTTTCTGCTCCGGGACCTCCAGTCGCACCAAAGTCTCAGATATGGCATCGACGACAGTGGCGATCGCCTCGGAATCCGCGGGCAGGTTGACGTCGAGCAACTCAGAGAGTGCTCGATTTTCTGGGTCGCCGCTAAACTCAACTGGCATAGAGGCTCATTTTTGTTCTCGAATTCAACTGTGGAGATCCGCGATTAAGCGAAAGACTCCACAGCTGCGTCGTCGTTCTCGAAAATCTCGAACAGCTTGAGAACACCCACCAGGCGCAACGTCTGTACGGCGAATTTGGAAGGTTGTGCGAGCTTGATGTTTCCACCCTGTTGCTTGATCAGAGCCAGAAAGCGTACCAGCAAACCAATCCCGCTGGAATCAACCATGGGAACTTCCGACAGGTTCATGACAATGCGAGTGTCTCCGTTGTTGAGTGCCTCCTCCAAAGTTTGGCGCAGGCCGTCCACGGCGGGGCCCATGCGGAGAGCCCCCCGAAGCTGAATAATCTGCACTTGCGAACGCTTGCGAACGTTTATGTCCAAACTGTCCTCACAAAGACGGCTCGCCCGACATCAGGGCCAAAAGTGCCGATTCGGAATGCGTCCCAAGTTACGAGAAGCAGCTGGGTTTTGCAAGTGCGCCGCATTTGGTGCGCCGGCATTTGGGAATTGGGGTAGTGTCCTCATTTCACCCCAAAGGACACCCAGGTACACGAAGGAACGCCGTAGCGGTGCGGCTTCGTGCACCTTTGTGACCTTCGTGGTTGATTAACTTGGTCAGGACACTACCGGCATTTGGAACAGCAAGGGGAGCGATGCCTCCCGCGAAGCCGGATGCATCGAGGCAAGGATAAATATTTCATCCTTAATCGTCCAAGAATTTGACATAATCGGTGGCCAAGGAAGGCTCATGCGCTCGCCGAGTTCCCACACTGAAGCAGACCGTTTCACCGTAATCATCGTCACCACCGACGAAAGGGTGCGTCCCGAAGCCGAGACCTACCTGGCCGGCGAGCACGACCTGAGCGTGCTCCAGACATGGGATGAATTGACCGCATCGATCGGCAAGCACCCGCCGGACTCCGTTCTGCTTGACCTCGACACGGTAGGAGAACGCAGCGAGGACGGCATTACGGCATTGGGCGAACTTCGGACCCTGGGAACTGACCTGGTACTTGTAGGCTTGACGCGTTCGAACAGCCACACCCTGCGTTTGAAGGCGTTCGCCGCCGGCGTGGATGAATATTTTGTGGCCCCCATCAACTTCGAGGAAGTACGAGATGTGCTAAACCGGGCGCTGGCGAAGCGGGCGCTAAAGATTGAGTGCCGCCAAAGACAGGGCGAGCAGACCGAACGGGAGTCATTTTGCGACTTGATCGGCGGCAGCGAACCCATGAGGCACGTGTACGACGCTATCGGGAGGGTAGCCGCCAGCAACAGCACAGTGTTGATTCGGGGGGAAAGCGGAACTGGCAAAGAACTGGTGGCGCGGGCGATTGTCGCTCTGGGGCCGCGGGCGAAAAAACCGTTCGTCAGTCTCAACTGCGCGGCTTTACCGGAGAATCTGATCGAGACCGAGCTGTTCGGACACGAAAAGGGCGCCTTCACAGACGCCCGGACGGCACGCGCGGGTCACATCGAACTGGCACACACCGGCACGCTGCTGCTGGATGAGATTGCGACTCTGGGTCTGGCGCTGCAGTCCAAGTTCCTACGCGTGCTGGAAGACCGGGCCGTAACCCGGATCGGAGGCCAGACTGCGAAGAAGATTGACTTCCGTCTCATCGCCGCGACCAACGAGGACCTGGAGGAACTGGTGCGGGCAGGCCGTTTCCGCGAAGATCTCTATTACCGCATTAACGTTGTACCCATTGTGCTGCCAGCCCTGCGGGATCGGCCGGGAGACGTCCCCCTGCTGCTGGACCATTTTCTCCGCTCTTATTGTGCCTCTAACAACGTTCCCTTGAAGCGCTTGGAGCCGGAAGTGATACAGATTCTGGAGGAGGACACCTGGCCGGGAAACGTGCGGGAACTGCAAAATCTGGTGCAGCGGCTGGTGCTTATGGTAGACGGACCGGTGGTCAAGGTCCAACATCTGCCGCAGCGGCTTCTGTACAACAGCGCAGCTAGCCAGGAGTCCATTCTGATTCCCGAAGGCGGGGTCAACTTCGATGAGGAAATCGCGAAGATAGAGGTTGCCTATTTGACGGCGGCGCTTCGTCGCTCCGGCGGCAGCAAAATCGGGGCGGCGCGGCTACTGCAGGTGGATAAGCAGAAAATGCACTATCTTTGCCGCAAGTACCAGGTCGGAAAAGATTGAAAAAAATATCCTCCGCCCCCCGCTTTGTATTAAAAAATAATCCATCATGGATCAATTTTTTATACTTTGGAAGTGCGGAACCAAGGCCGGGTTCCGTTCTTCTCGGCTGAACCATACCTAAGTGCTTAGTGTAAATACGTTTCGGCGATGCAAGCAGAGCTTGCATCGATTTGGCATAGAAGTTGCTACCGATAGAACCGAGCACGACGGACGAAATCAAAATAGGAGAAACGAAAATGTCGATTCAAAAGAAATCTCTGATCGGTAATCTGACGGCCGCCAAAAAGGCCATCATTGCGACCAACTCCACCATGGATGCCCCGAAGACTTCTGGCAGCCAAACTTTAGGCGCGAAGCATCTGGGTGGGAAGAACCTGGGTGGCAAGAACTTAGGCGGGAAGAACCTGGGCGGTAAGAACCTGGGTGGGAAGAACCTGGGTGGCAAGAACCTGGGCGGCAAGAACCTGGGCGGCAAGAAGATCTAGTTGGTCGTCGTGTGAACTTTGCGCGAAGATCGCGCTGAAGAGATCGCGTTTGGGGGAAACGCGATCTCTTTTCATTTCCTGACCTCACCAAACCTTTCGTTGTACGAATTCCAGGGCGGTTTGCCAGACGAATCCCGCGATGCTTCGCCTTCCCACTCGAATCTTCGCGTCTCCGGACATACCCGGCCTCAGATCGCCCGGATTTTCGACCAGCACGGCGGCGTCGTAATAAGTTGGGGGAGCGCTACCTTTATATTTCTCTTGAGAAATCAGGCCGAGCGGAATCTTGGACGAAGCCGGCGCGATTGAGCTCACTTTGCCTGGGACTGGCCAGAATACCGACTCCAACTTAAGCGAACAATCGGCACCCGGAAGCACTTTGTGAATCTGGAACTCAGGCACGAGGATACGTGCCTTGAGGACGCTAAAATCATCCACCTCGGCAAGTTCGCTGCCTTCCCTGACAAAAGATCCCGCCAAGTTCTTGAGCTCGGGTGTAACCAGCGTACCGGCAATTGGACTGAGAATCTGGAGCGCTGCCACCTGCGAAGCAACCGAACGGGACCGTTCAAGGTCGGCTGTGCGCTCGGCACGCGCCGTGCCCAAGCCCGCATAACGGGCCTGCGCCTGGCGGAGATCTGCCTCCGCGCTGCGCAGGTCGGCTTGCGCCTTATTCGCCTCCTGCTGGAGAGGAAGATTTTCCAACCGGAGGATGGTTGCTCCGGCGGCAACCGGCATGCCCTCGCCACTCAAGACCTGGGTTACTTGGCCGGCTACGGGCGCACGAATCACGGCGCGCCGCTGTGATTCCAGAAAAAAACGTCCGTTCACATTTTCGGGCCACAGCGGAGCGAAAATGGCCAGTAGGACCAGAATTGCTGCTGCAAATCCGCGCGGGCCAGCAAGCCATCGCCCAATCATTCCTGCTTTATCCAGATAAAAATCCTTCATAAATCTTCCCAACGAGCGCAATCGTGCCCGAAAGATCGTAAGCGCCAGCAATCCCGCGGGGAGGAAAGCCCACTGCGGACTGAGGCGCATGAACACGTTGTACGAAAAACGTACAATCGCAAACAAAAGCACGTAACTGTACAACCCGGAAAGGAAGGCATAAGTAGCAAAGAACGCCCGGCGGCGAGCCGATAGGTAGGGAACCTCCACCGGCAAATGGAACACTTTGCGCTTCACCCAGCTTGTCAGATATTCCGTCGAATTCTCTTTGATGGATGGAATGCTTATCAACTCCCCAAGCAGGTAATAACCATCAAGCTTGATCAGGGGATTCAGGTTCATGAGAACCACAGCGATGCCCGTAATGAGCATGATCTTGTAGGCAAAGTCATGCGCTGGGCTGCCAGCCGGCGTACCCCACCAGACGATCGTCGCTACTGAACAGAACATCAGTTCAACCCAAATTCCCGCGAAAATAGCGGCCACTCGCGGCCACTTGGTGCCGTACACGTACACTTCCGACATGTCGACAAAAAATGCGGGCGAAAAATAGATGAGCATGAAGCCCGTGTTGTGGACGTGTCCGCCAAAATGTTTGCAGGTCAACGCATGACCGGATTCATGAAAAAATCCCAAGCCACAGAAGAGAAGCCAGAATTCCGCCAAGTCAGCAACGCCTTTGTCGGTGAACGTGTAATACTGCACCGTGTCCTGCCAGATTTCGCTCCATCCGCCGATGAAAATGGCAGTCATGATCGCGAACATCCCGAGAACACCGCAGACGAACCAGCGGCTGTAAACAAATTTCACGGCATCATGAAGTTTGGTGACGTGGACATCCGGATCCCAGCTCGCAATTACCATTTGCCCCAGATCCAGAGTCTTCTTCTTGGTCCGCCGGTGACGCTGCTCAGCCAGTTTCTGAGTCGCGGTCACGTTGGCTTCAAGTGGCGCTTTGTACCAGAAATCGATGTCTTCCAGCGCATCCGCGATTTCGATGACTTGCGCTTCGTCAACGGCCATCCCCGTTTGCTGCTCGAACAACTCGGCAACCTCCCGATAGGAACGCTGCCCATCAAACAGTTGCACCAGGGCCCATTGCTCGGGATTGAAACGGTATAGATAGATCCCACCAGAGACCACTCCGAACATGGTTGGAATCCCGTCTTCGATGTGCTCCCGTAGCACCAACTTAGGATGAATCTGTGGGTATCCCCTGTTTCTGCGTACAGGCAGTTCGGGAAGCGCGACGTTAAGGACTTCGGCAAGATTCATTGCGGATTCTTCAGGCGGATGTTGGCCGGCATTCCTGGGCGCAGGTTCGCAACCGGTCCTTGCAATTCCGCAGTGATGTCAATCGTGTCGCTGGAGGGATCGATGACCGGGCCTACCAGCACGACTTTGGCTTCATGGAGATCATCGGGAGCCGAAGACGTCACCACGATGAGTTCGGTTCCCTTCCGTACGTGGCCCAGATAGGCTTCAGGAAGGGCAAATTTCACGCGTAAGGGCGCAACTGCCGAAATCCAAAACAGGCGATCATTCTTTGCCACCTCCTGCCCGGCGCGAACATAGCGTCGCGCTACGACGCCATCAAATGGAGCTGTAATTCTAGTTTTCTCCAGTTCAAGTTCCAAAGACCGCTGCGTCTCTTGCGCGACTCTCAAGTCCTCTCGTTGGCGCTCTACTTCGAACTCGGTGGCGTCGTACTGGTACTTCGCCTTCTCTTCTTCGGATTTGGCGATGATGTTGGCGGCCCACAATTGCTCGGCGCGGTCGCGCTGCGCTTTTGCCACCTTGGCGCTCGCCCCCCAATTCTTAAGATCTGCTTCCGTGCTTCGCGCCTTGGCGGCGGCGGCTTCCTTGTCAGCGGTAAGCTGGCGGTCGTCAAGCTGAGCTAGAATCTGTCCTTTTTTTACGGTAGTCCCGGTCTCGACAAAAACCTGCACCACCACTCCGTCGCGCTGAGCAGCCAGATCAACTTGATTCTCCACCACGATGGGTCCAGAAGCGATGTAGTCCGCGGGCTGCGCCTGGGTCTGGCTGGTTGTCTCAGCCGCAGGCTTTGAAGCAGGGGGCGCAGCCGCTCCCGCGGGGACAGGACTGGAACTACATCCGCACAGCAAAACGGTTAACCCTGACATTGCGACTTGCGCCCAACCGCAGAGTGAAGACTTCTGCATGACCGACTCCCCGGAACAGGATTTCCTCGTTACCAACCGAACCACGACCATAACTTGCCCCAAAACCACATCGCTGAACCTCGCAACAATACATAGCCAGCCGGATGCCAGCCCACGAACACCTTGCCACGCCCCTGCATACCCGGACGGATCGCGCCGTCCGGATTGGCTACGCTCACGCGTGCGATAAACGTCCGGCGATCGGATTCCACGTAGCCCTCCGGACTGATGACCGTTACACTGCCTCGGAGAGTCTCCAGCGGAAAGCTCTCGAGTTTGATGGACGCCGGCTCACCGCTCTGCAGCAAGGTGGCATCCTCCTCCGGAATCGCAACGTCAGCGATGACGGGAGAAACCTCAACGATTTCCGCAAACGTGTCTCCGTGCATAAGACGACGGCCCACGGAGTTCCGTACTTGCGCTGTGGTCACGATCCCATCAAAAGGAGCCCTGATCGAGGTTCGCTCCAATCGTTCGCGGGCGCGGGCCAGTTCCGACTTGAAGTAGTCGACCTTTACCCGTTCGGTTCCCGCCAACGTTCCGTCATTCTGTGCCAGAGCACGATTCATCGTGGCCATGGCTTCAGCGTACTTGGCCTGGGCGTCAGCCAAGTCGGCGCGATAGTTCCAGTCTTCCAGTTCGGCCAGCACCACGCCCTGCCTGACAAAATCGCCTTCGCGGATGAGCACATTTTTGACCACGCCATCGACGCCGGCCTGCACTTGCGCTGACCGTGCCGAAGCGACGACCGCGTCGCCGGCAACCCGCATGGGTAACGGACAGAATATGAGGAAGAGTCCCACGGCCGCAGCCAGGCCGATCACGAGCCGGCGCCGTCGTTTCTCCATCGCCAGGAAACGCTTCTTTCTTTGCAGCAATGGCTCCAGAAGATTGATGAATGGGACTTCCCGGTAGAGCGAAGCATTGCGCAGGGCAACGGTGGCTTGACCGGCGAGTACCTTAATAATCTCGAGATGCGCCACGGTGAGGAAATCAGGATCGCTGCTTTCAAAAGACAGAATGCCGAGACGCCCCTGATCGTCGACGAGCGGAAGCGCATAGAAGCCGCGCATTCCGGTCGCGGAGAAATAGCTGGCAAACTTCGCCTGAGTTTCCGGGCGCGGGTCATCAATCTTGTCGCCGTGCTGGGTAACGTTGGTTTCCTTGGTGGAGATCGACGCCCACTCCAGCATTTCTTTCAAACCGGAAACCGCTGGGTCGGCCGGATTGATCTGCGTCGTGCCCGAAATGGCTTTAAGCTGCAGCGTGCCGCGCTGTTCCAGGGCAATCGCAGCACGCTCGAAGGGAACGATGGCCTGGGTATGGTTCACCACCGATTGCAGCACGCGGTCCAGGTTGAGCGTAGAGGTAATCTCGCCGCTCACCTGAACCAGCGTTTGCAGGATTTCAACCTTGCGCTCCGACTGCAGCAAGCTGGCATTGTGCAAAGCATTGCTGGCGGTTTCGCAAATGTTGGTCAGAAGGAACTGATCATCTTCATCGAACGGCTCGCCGTCCAGGCGATTGACGGCCTCGATCACGCCCACCAGGTTCTCATGCTCCAGGAGAGCGGCGGCGACCAGGGAGAATACTGCCCCATCTTCATGCCCGGCATTGCGTTTCCGCAGGCGTTCGTCCGCAGGGTCATCGATCAAAACTGGCTCCCCGTTGTCGGAAATGTCTCCTGCAATGCCCTCGCCTGGTTTCTGCACTTGACCGACGGAGACGGTAGGGTCGAATCCTTCCGAGCTCATCAATTCGAGGGCATCGTTGTTAACCATCCACAAATTAATTCCCTGGACGCTCATCACCTCCTGGAATTTCTTGGCGACCGTGCCGAGCAACTCGTTCATCTCGAGCGTGGAGTTGAAAACTTTCTCCAGGTCATACATCTGGGTGACGCGGCTTATGGAATGAAGACTGGTATTGCGCTCGCTTTCGTAGGATAAGGCCGCCGCCAGGGCGGGGGCGGCCAATTGCGCGATTTGGTCCAGGGCTTCTTGCATCTCCTCCGGAAATGCCTCCTGGTAGCTGATCAGTTCGATTGTGCCGAAGAGAATTTCACCGACCACCAGCGGCATGTAGGCGAGAGAGGTGACGGTGCGACGGATATCGAGGTGGGCGTAGTCCTCGCGCGCAAGATCGCTTGCGTTGAACTGTGCAAATTCCCTGGTTTCGGCGACTGTGCCGAGCGTTCCGGTGTTGAATTCCATTCCCGCCGCGACACTGATTTCACCGGCGATGGCTTTTGCCGTCCAGGATGGGTTTCCCTGGTCCTCGATGACGTACACCACAACCGCGGTGCCCGGAAGCAGTTGCGCAACTTGTTCTGCGATCACCTGGCAGCGCGGGCGCACCTCCGATCGAGCCAGCAGGGCTGCAGCAAATTCCGCCACCGGAACGGCGAATTCGGATCTTTGAGTCGCCATGAACGGCGCTCCTAATGGCGCAGATTCGTCGCGAGGCGCTGCGCTCGCGTTTGGGGAAGTTTGCCCGCCGACCTCGGGCGATTGCGCATCTTAATCTGCTCACAGGAGCAGGTCAACCTTTGATTTGAGTCTTAAGCGCAAAGGGCTCAACCTGTTGCCCAGAATCACGGCTGCCCCGAACCCACTACTCAGAACCCCGTAGCGGGTACCCATATCTCTGGGTGCCATTTTCTGGGTACCATATTTCTTGCCAGGCTGGGGGCGACCGCAGTATGCTGGCGGCTGCGAACGTCGCTGGAAGGCTCAGATGCGCTTGCTATCCTCTCTGCCTGCTGTCTCCGGTCTGGTTCTACTCGCCATCGCCTTCCCGCCTCCGGGTGCTTCTGCCCAGGATATCTTTGTAACGCCGATCCTTAACGAGCCATTCAGCGCGGTTGTCCATGTGGAGCGCTCGCGCCTTCAACGCGACGGCTCCATCGTCAGCTTCAAGACAGTCCGGGATATTGCCCGGGACAGTCGGGGCCGCGTCCACAACGAGTCGAGGGTGCTGGTGCCCGTTTCAGATACCAAGACACCCCAACTCGTGCGCATCCATCTGTATGACCCACAAACCCGGATCTCTATTCTCCTCAATCCGCAGCAGCGAACCTTCTCGACACAGACGGTGAATCATCCGCCTTCAACAGCGCCGCCCGCCCTGCGCTATGCCTCGCCGACGGGGGACGGCCTCCCTCAGAACGAGTTCACGAAGGAGGAAGACCTGGGCATTCACGAGATTGACGGCGTGCCTGCGCATGGAATTCGCGAGACTCAGATGATCCCCGCCGAGAATAGTGGCACCGATAAAGAGATCGTCATTGCGGACGAATACTGGTACTCAGAAGATCTCCGCATCAACCTAATGATCAGACACAGCGACCCGCGTACCGGAACAGTAGCGATGACAGTTGCTCAGGTCACGCGCACCGAGCCCGATCCTGCACTCTTCGAGATTCCAGACGGCTACAGGCCAGCCGGAGCCGGGCGGGGAACGAACCAGTAAGTTTGCTCGCTTGTGACCCTTGACGATCAACTCTAATCAGATGTGACTGAAATCACTGAAGTTCGGCCCTATTTCGTGTTTTCATGAGTACATATATTTGCCTTTCTGAAGAGCAGTTCCCCCCAGATGACGCAGCACGCAAGAGGCGAATGATCCGAGCCGCTGAGGTGGATTGTGAACTTGAGACCTCGGATTTGCTACCTATTGGCCCTTCTGAGAACCCACAGCCCAGACTGTAAACATTGCAATGCTCGCAGAACGTGCGGGAATGAGATGGTAAAGCGGCTGGAAGAGTTGAATCGCCGGACGCCGCCGCATTCTCTCAACGATGGGAACCAAGGAGAGGTTTTGCAAGATCGCGATACCAAGCCGCCGAATTGCAGCAAGTCTGCGTGAGTACAGCGACGGAGATCTCCGTTGGTTTGCAAATCGACGAGCAGAAGAAACCGGCGCCGACATCTTTCAACCAGAGTAATTTCGATACCCGTAGCATCCTGGGCCAGGTGAAGCGACCACGCTGATTCCTCACCGTGACGATTTCAACATCCCTGCAATGGGCAGCCCAGTCGCCACACATGGGGAGAGCCGGTGGCATCACTCCACCGGCCCTCTTTGCCTTTCGCTGTTTTGTAACCCTGGAAATGCCGTGTTCAATCGCGGTCAGCTTCCTCGGGTTCTCCCTTCGCTTGCTGGTTTGCAGCACCGGGGTATGGTTTGTCATCTCCCATGATCCCCCTCCACAGAATCCGATTGAACAAATCGGAATTGATCATGTCAGGGTGTTTGAAGTTGAAGCCCGTGGTCGCTTGCGCCCACCATGTGCCATCGTGGAGCGATTTGATCGCGACCGTTACCGGGCGTTTTCCAGGGTTTGTGCATTCCGGCACCAGCGTCGGATCCACCGGTGGCTGGCACAAGATACCCGGGATGGGCGCGACGTACGGTTGCAGGTTGGGTTCTTTGATGAAAACGTCGGACATCGGAACGGCGTTCGCATCGTTCAGACCGAGGTAATTCACGCCGAGGATATCTTCGATGGTTCGGACCACGTTGGTCGAGTTGTAATTGGTGTGGAGGACGGCGCCGCTCTTGGTGTAGGGCGACGCTATGAACACCGTAGACCGATGTGCATCCACATGATCCGGCCCATTCTGCGCATCATCTTCGACCACAAATATTGCCGTATCTTTCCAGTACGGAGAGTGCGATACGGCCTCGACCAGCCGGCCGACTGCATAGTCGTTGCTGGCGAACTGGGCGAGTGGGTTTTCCAGATTCGCTGCGTTCGACGAGAAGTTGCCGAAATGGTCTTCCATAAAATCGACCATCTCGAAATTGGGCAGATTGCCGTTTTTCACATACTCACGAAACTCCCGGTTCCACTCATCGAAGCGGTACTGATCGGGAGTGTTCAAGTCCCAGCCACGATAGTAGAGATCGGTTTTGTCGAGCAGAGAGTGACGCACGGGTACCGCCTGCACCACCTTCTGTGCGAAGGCGTCGCGCACAATGGGGATGTAGAACGGGGCGCCCGCGTTCGGGTCGACGTAGTAATTCTCGTCGGCGTAGAGGCCGTAGTGGCGAACCGTCAGGCCAGCCCGCATCACCGTATCCCAGATGTAGCCGCCGAGCGCGTCGGCATCCAGGTCATCCGCGCCTTGCGACGCCGTGATGTCCTTCGTCCCGGGTTCAATCGATGAACCGCCGGTCGGGTCAAACAGCGTGGTAATGCGCACGGTGCTTGGACTTGGCGTTCCGTTGGTGGTGTCCGGCAGTGCAACCCCGATGTTGCGCGGATTGCCATTCCAGTCGAAGGGGATGTTGTAGTTCGCATTGCCATAGCCGACGAGCACGTTCTTGGTCGTGGCATCATTGGCATGGCCCTGCGTATCCCAGTTCCAGCCGTCACCACTTACATCCCCGGCATCATAGAAGTTGTCGAGCAGAGCGAATCGGGTCGCCAGCAGGTGGTGGTTGGGAGAGATGGGCTGTGGAAACTGCACACGCGCCGGATCGCCGTTGCCCTGCGTCAGATCGCCAAGGATCTGATCGTAAGTGCGGTTCTCCTTCTGGATATAGATCACGTGTTTGATGTGCTCGTGCAGGAACGCCATCATGGGATCGTGGCCCCGGCGGAAGAAGCCGTTGTTAGCGTCCACGAGCGCCGAAAGATAAAAGAGAGTACCGGTATCCGGCACGGGTATGGTCAGAAACCCGGCCTTCAGCAAGGCCAGGATGTATTCGTTGCGCGAGGTCGGATTGGGCGGCGGACACAGAAGGCTCGAATACTCCGGCGGTATACCTTCCCCGGGGCAGTCCGACCGGTATTCCAGGTTCGGACCGGCATTGGATTTCATGTTCACCACGTACAAGTTTTTCCCATCCGCGCTGACGGTTACCGAACTGGGATACCATCCGGTTGGGATACGACCGAGCAGTCGCTGCGAGGCGACATCGATTACTGCCACGGCATTTTCTCCGCCGAGCGTGGCATAGAGACGGCGGCCGTCTGGGCTGAGCGCCACTGAGTTGGGGCTG
>Ga0187875_10000481_pt1 | contig 33257 bp, 32 predicted proteins | sample June2016WEW_17_1_2_FD_132978 | JGI IMG/M metagenome (GOLD analysis project Ga0187875, IMG submission 132978) | Peatland microbial communities from SPRUCE experiment site at the Marcell Experimental Forest, Minnesota, USA - June2016WEW_17_10 | ecosystem: Environmental > Terrestrial > Soil >...
GAGGGAGAGATGGGTCAGGCTGCAGAAGCCGCCGAAGCTCTGCCCGAAGAGATGCCACTCGGCATCCTCGCCGAGCAGCACGGCCCGGAATCGCTCCGCGTCGCGCACGATGGAGTCGGCGCGGAAGTGACGGACGTACGCCGCCAGCTCGCCGGGATCGCTGCGCGGCAGCGCCCGCGCCTCGAGTGGCGTGCTCATGCCGGTGCCGCGCTGGTCGAGGAGGAGCACCCGGTAGCGGGTCAGCAGCTGCTCCAGCCACGCTCCCCGCGACGTCGGGAAGGCGAACTCCATCCCCGGCCCACCCTGGTACCAGCAGATCATCGGAAGGTTCCGATCGTCCGCCTTCTCCGCGGCCACCACGTCGCGGGCAAAGACGCTGATCGTCTCCGTGCCGCCGGGCCGGCTCCAGTCCAGCGGCACCTCGATGCGGTGGCCGGTGACGATCATCCGATCCACCGCGATGCGGGAGACGACCTCGTGATCGCTCATGCTTCGGGCGGCACCAGGCGCTCGACACCCCCCATGTAGGGGCGGAGCGGCTCCGGGATGTCGACGCTCCCGTCCTCACGCTGGTAGGTCTCGAGGACCGCGTCGAGGACTCGGGGGACGGCCAGCCCGCTGCCATTGAGGGTGTGGACGAAGCGGGGCCGCTCGCCCGGCGCCGGCCGGTACCGGATGTTGGCCCGGCGCGCCTGGAAGTCCCCGTAGACGCTGCAGGAGGAGACCTCCAGCCAGCGCTGCATCCCCGGCGCCCAGGCCTCGACGTCGTATTTCTTCCACTGGGCGAAACCCATGTCGCCAGTGCACATCGAGAGCACCCGATAGTGGATGCCGAGACGCTGAAGAAGTGATTCTGCCTGATGTGTCAGCAACTCGAGCTCGTCGAGAGAGGTCTCGGGGCGGGTGAACCGGACCATCTCGACCTTGTCGAACTGGTGGAGCCGGATGTAGCCGCGGGTGTCCTTGCCGGCCGCCCCCGCCTCGCGCCGCCAGCAGGCGGTGTAGGCGACGTGGCAGAGGGGGAGTGCCGTGCCGTCCAGGATCTCCTCGCGGTAGAGGTTGGTCACCGGCACCTCGGCGGTGGGGACCAGGAAGAGGTCGTCGTCGGTCCGGTAGGCGTCGTCCTCGAACTTGGGGAGCTGAGCCGTGCCGACCATGCACTCGCGCCGCACCAGGTAGGGCGGCAGGATCTCGGTGTAGCCGTGCTCGCGGGTCGCGATGTCCAGCATCCAGGCGATCAGGCCGCGCTGGAGTCGCGCCCCCTCGCCCCGCAGGATGGCAAAGCGGGCCCCGCTGATCTTGGCGGCGCGCTCGAAATCGAAGATCCCGAGCCCGTCACCCAGCTCGAAGTGAGGTCGGGGCTCGAAGTCGAAACGCGGCGGCTCACCCCAGGTGCGGATCGGCACGTTGCCGCTCTCGTCGGGGCCGACGGGGGCGGACTCGTGCGGGGGGTTGGGGACATAGAGGAGGAGCGACTGGATGCGTCCCTCCAGCTCGCCCAGCTCCGCCTCGCCCGACTGCATCTTGGCCTTCAGCTCGGCGAGCTGGGCTCGCTGCTCGTCGGTGGGAGCGCCGCGCATCGAGGAGGAGGCACGGCGGCGCTCGGCCTGCGCCGATTCGACCTCGTTGCGGAGCCGCCGGGCTCGCACGTCGAGCTCGAGGATCTCGTCGACGGGGGCCGCCTCGTGCTTGAGCTCCGCCCCCCGGCGGAAGTGGTCGGGGTCGTCGCGCAGGGCCTGGAGAGGGATCACGTGTCAGCCTCCGCGTCGCCCAGCGGGCGCATGGTGGGGAAGAGCAGCACATCGCGGATGCCGGGACTGTCGGTGAGCAGCATGACCAGGCGGTCGATGCCGATGCCGAGGCCCCCGGCGGGGGGCATGCCGGCCTCGATGGCCTCCAGGAAGTCCTCGTCCAGAGGTTGGGTCTCGGTCGCGCCGAGATCGCGCCGGCGCGCCTGCTCCTCGAAGCGGGAGCGCTGGTCGATGGGGTCGTTGAGCTCGCTGAAGGCGTTGGCCAGCTCCCGCCCGGCGACCACCAGCTCGAAGCGCTCGACGAAACGCGGGTCGTCGCGGGATCGCCGTGCCAGCGGGCTCACTTCGGCCGGGTAGTCGAGGACGAAGGTGGGGTCGAAGAGGGTGCGCTCGACCTTCTGCTCATAGATCTCGTTGAAGACGGTGCCGGGGCCCTGGCCGGGCTGGAGCTCCACCCCCGCCTCCCGGGCCCGCGCCTCCAGGCTGCCGTCGTCCCAGGCCCGGACCGGGTCGAAGCCGCAGACCTCCTGGATAAGCCGGGCCATGGTTGTGGCCCGGAAGGGCGGGGTGAGAACGAGATCGCGTCCGCCGTAGCGGCGGCGGAGCGGGTCGGCCACGGCAACCATGGCGTCTCCCGCGGACGGCGCCTCCGGAGCGGTGGGAGGGCCCGGAGGGCCGGCCTCGGTCGCCTCAGCCTCGCCGCCTTCCGCGGTTGGCGGGACGGCCCGGGCGGCATCGACGACGATTGCCTCGGTCAGCTCGCGCATGTCGGCGTAATCCGCGTACGCCTGGTAGGCCTCCAGCATCGTGAACTCAGGATTGTGCCGCGGCGAGAGGCCCTCGTTGCGGAAGACGCGGCCGATCTCGTACACCCGGCGGTAGCCGCCGACCAGCAACCGCTTGAGGTGCAGCTCGATGGCGATCCGCAGGTAGACCTCGGTGTGCAGGGCGTTCCAATGCGTCCGGAAGGGCACGGCATGTCCGCCCCCCGGGATGAGCTGGAGGATGGGGGTCTCGACCTCCAGGAAGTCCCGCCTTTCGAGGGTGCTCCGGACACTGCGCAGCAGCTCGGCCCGGTGCTGGAAGTGGCGCCTCTGCCCCGCGCTCGACATCAGGTCGTAGTAGCGCTTGCGGTAGCGGGTCTCCTGGTCCTGGAGCCCGTGGAACTTCTCGGGAGGCTGGCGCAGCGCCTTGACGAGCGGGGTCAGGGTGTGGACGAGCACGGTCGGCTCCCCGCGGCGGGTTCGCATCAGCGTCCCGGAGACACCCACGATGTCGCCGAGGTCGAGCAACCGCACCGCCTCGAAGGCGGGCTCGCCGAGCTGGTCCTGCTTGAACCACACCTGCATCCGGCCGCCCTCGTCCTCCAGGTGGGAGAAGACGCTCCGGCCCTGGATGCGGTGCAGCATCAGCCGGCCGGCGACGGCGACCGGGGGCCCGGGGGTGTCCGCGGGCGGGCCGGTCGCCTCCCAGACGGCCAGCGCATCGCGCGCCTCCTCCAGGGTGTGGTCGGGCCGGAAGTCGACGTTGTAGACGGGAAGACCGAGGGCGGCGAGGGCCTCGGCCTTTCGCCTCCGCTCGGCCATGAGGGGATCGTCGGGCATGCGCCCGTACATGGTGCCGGAGCGGCGGGCCGTTCCGTGCAGGATGCGGCCCGTTCGACGTGGTCGATGCGGTTTACCGGATGCCGACGCCTCAGCGAAGGGCGGTGACCTTGAGCTCCCGCACCCCGCCGGGGCTCTGGACCTCGACCTTGTCGCCGATCCGCTTGCCGAGGAGGGCCTTGCCCACCGGCGACTCCATCGAGATGCGGCCCGAGGTCACGTCGACCTCGGCCGGCCCCACGATGGTGAAGGCCTGGGTCCCGTATTCATCCTTGACCTCGACGGTCGAGCCGACCTGGACCACCCCGCCGACCTCCGCCTGCTCGATGATCACAGCGTTGCGGACCATCATCTCCAGGGTGAGGATCCGCCCCTCGAGCATCCCCTGCTCGTTCTTGGCGGCCTCGTATTCGGCGTTCTCGCTGATGTCGCCGAAATCCTTCGCGTACTTGATCCGTTCGGCGACTTCGGCGCGCCGGATCGTCCTCAGTTCCTCGAGCTCGGTCGCGAGCTTATCGAGGCCCTCCTTGGTGAGCAAGACCGGCTTGTCCATGGCGATGGCTGACCTTCGTGAACGTGGGTGGGACCTGCCGAGCGCCGCCGGCGCATCAGTGGGGAAGCACGGGAGTATAGGTGCTGCGCGTGAAACGATGGTGGCGACGTTCGAGTAACAAACTGACCCTACCTGGTTGACCCCGATCTGATACGCTACCTATGATTCACAGAGCGGTCGGGGACCGCACCCCATATGCCCCCCCTCTCGGGGCGTCTCTGGTCTTCCAGGGGCGCCCTCTTTTTTTGGGTAGCGCGGGCTCAGATCTTCGGACAGCCGGGAACTCAGGTTTCTTGGGGATGGGCTCGACTCGCCGCGGCGGGGAACGGCCCGCGGGGCCGGGGGCTCAGCCCTCGCCGCTCGTGAAGATCGGCTGGAACCAGCCGCCCGGCCCGAGGCCGGCGGCGAGCGCCTGGCCCAGGATGGCATCGAGGTCGGTCCGCGTGACCAGGGTCTGCACCATCGCCCGGAGCCTGGCCGCCCCGTTGCACCCCTTGATGGTCCAGGCCACGTACTTGCGGCCGACCACCAGGGCCCGGGCCTCCCCGTAGTGCTCGATGAGCAGCTCCAGGTGCCTGCGGGTGAGCTCGATGCGCTCGGCGAAGCCGAGGTCGGGGAGGAGCTCACCGGTCGCGACGTGGTGGACGGCCTGGCGGATGAACCAGAGATTGCCCAGGGCGCCGCGGGCGACGACGACGCCGTCCACCTCGCCCGCCAGCAGCCGGCGCCGGATCTCGCGGACGTCGGTGACGTCGCCGCTCCCCACCACGGGGATTCGGACCGCCCGCTTGACCCGGGCGATCTCAGCCCAGTCCGCCCGCCCGGTGTAGCGCTGCGCGCGGGTGCGCCCGTGGACCGTGACCATCGCGCACCCCGAGTCCTCCAGGGCCCGGGAGAGCTCGGGGGCGTTGATCGAGGAGTGGTCCCAGCCGAGCCGCATCTTGGCCGTGACGGGGACGTCGACCGCCTCCACCATGGCCCGGATCACCCGCACCGTGGCGGCCACATCCCTCGCCAGAGCCGCGCCCGAGCCCCGGGTGGTGACCCGTGGCACCGGGCAGCCGAGGTTGACGTCGACCACTGACGCCCCCCGCTCGGCGCAGATCGCGGCGGCCTCGGCCATCATCGCCGGGTCGCAGCCGACCAGCTGGGCCGCGGCCGGGCGCACCCCGGGATCGAAGGTGAGCAGCTCCAGGGTCCGGGGGATGCGGCGCACCACCGGCTCGGCGGCGGTCATCTCGGCGGAGACCAGACCGGCCCCGAGCTCCCGGGAGAGCCGCCGGAAGGGACCGTCGGTGATCCCGACCATGGGCGCGATCAGCACTGGCGAGTCCACCTGGAGGTGCCCGATCCGGAGCCGGGCGGGGGCGCTGAGCCGCGAGGGCGGCGAGGACGGTGCTGTGGGCGCGGGGTCCGCGACAGTCATGCGGCCATGGTAGGTAGCGCCCCGCGCCGCAGGCCGGCGTGGTCTCAGACGGCGTTCATCTCGTGGATGAGACGCAGCCCGACGAGGGTCAGGCGCTCGTCGGTGGCGTGGACCCGGGGGATGAGGCCGGCCATCAGCGGGGCGAGGCCCCCGGTGAGGATCAGCTTGGGATCTCCGCCCATCTCGCGCCGCATCCGAGCCACCAGCCCCTCCACCAGGCTGGCGTAGCCGAGCACCAGGCCGGCCTGCATCGAAGCTCGAGGGTTGCGCCCGAGGACGGTGTCGGGGGCAGCCAGGTCGACAGGTGAGAGCCGGGCGGCCCGTGCCACCAGGGCGTCGTGGCTGACCATGAGGCCCGGAGCCACGGCCCCACCCAGGTAGTCCCCGGCGGCGTCGATGGCGTCGACAGTCGTCGCCGTGCCGAAGTCGCAGATGATGGCCGGCCCGCCGTAGAGGTGCTGGGCGGCGAGGGCATTGGCGATCCGATCGGCTCCGACCAGCGAGGGGTCGTCGTAATGGATGCGGATGCCCGTCCGCACCCCGGGACCGACCACCAGAGGGGGATGGCCGAAGCGCTGGCGGGCCAGCTCGTCGATGCTCCGGGAGAGGTCGGGGACCACGTTGCTCACGGCGACAGCCGATATCGCCTCCGGCTCCAGCCCGGCGGAGCGCAGCAGGGAGACGATCACCAGACCCAGCTCGGCGCCGGTCGCCCGGGGCTCGGTGTGCAACCGGAAATCGGTGACCAGCCGGCTCCCGTCGAAGACGCCGACGACCGTGTCGGTGTTGCCGGCGTCGATGGCGAGCAGCATCGACGCCGATTGTGACGCAGCGCTGGGGGCGAGCGGGCACGGCATCCACGCGGCGGACGGGTAGGATCGTTGCCGCAGTGAAACGCGTGCATCTGGTGTGCGACAGCACCGCCGACCTCGGGCCCGCCTTCTACCCGGCCCACGATGTGGAGGTGGTCCCGCTCAGCATCATCTTCGGGGACGAGCAGTTCCTCGACCAGGTGGAGATGCCGACCGGCGAGTTCTACCGCCGGATGCGCGCGGGCGGGCCCCACCCACGCACCTCGCAGCCTTCCCCGGGTGCCTTTGCGGAGGTCTTCGAGCGGCTGGGGAGTGACGGCGGGGCCGTGGTCTGCACCACCATCTCCTCCGATCTGAGCGGCACCGCCGGCTCGGCGATGCAGGCGCTCCGGTCCCTGCCCGATCTCGACATCCGGGTCGTCGAAACCAAGTCCTGCGGGCCGGCCCACGGTGCCGCGCTGGCCATGGCCGTGGCCATCCGCGACCGGGGCGGCAGCGCTGACGCCATCGTGGCCGCCATCGATCGGCTCAAGGTGGCGCAGCGCCTCATCTTCACCGTCGAGAACCTCGAGTACCTCCGGCGCGGGGGGCGCATCGGGGCCGCGCGGGCCCTGCTCGGCACCGTCCTCAGCATCAAGCCGATCCTGGTGTTCAACGGCGGCAAGGTCCAGGTTCTCGACCAGGTGCGCACCTATCCCCGGGCCCTGGACCGCCTCGTGCAGGAGCTGGGGTCCGCCGTCCGCGCCTGGGGACGGACCGTGGCAACCCTGGCCCACGCCGACAACCGGCAGGGCGCCGAGGCGCTCGCCGCCAAGGTGGCCGCCATCACCGGGGAGCCACCGGAGATCGTCGAGGTCGGTGCCGTGCTGGGCTGCCACGTGGGGCCGGGTGCCTTCGGCCTCTTCTACCATCCGGCCTCGGCGGTGCAGACGTGATCCGGGTGGCGCGGTCGTGGCTCTCACCGGGGACAAGGACGCGGACCGTTAGGATCTGTGCCTGAGTGAGCCGGATCCACGTCGTGTGCGACAGCACTGCAGATCTCGACACCGCATACGCGACCGCCAACGACGTGGCCGTCGTCCCCCTCCGGGTGATCTTCGGCGAGGACGAGTTCCTGGACGGGGTCGACATGACGACGGCGGAGTTCTACCGAAGGATGGAGACCGATCCCCACCCACCCCGAACCTCCCAGCCGACCCCGGCCGAGTTCGAGGCGGTCTTCCGGCGGGTCGGAGGCGACCGGGCAGCCATCGTCTGCACCACCATCTCGGCGGAACTGAGCGGGACATACGGGTCGGCGTTGCAGGCCCGGGCAGCCCTCCCCGACCTGGACATCCGCGTCGTCGACAGCCGGACCGTGGGGCCGACCCACACTGCCGCGGTGGAGGTGGCGGTGGCACTGAGGGATGAGGGCCGGGACGCGGACGGGGTGGTGGCCGCTCTGGCCCGTCTCCGAGAACGGCAGCGGCTGGTGTTCGCCCTCGAGACCCTCGAGTACCTGCACCGCGGCGGACGCATCGGGGGTGGCCGGGCCTTCGTGGGCACCGTCCTCAGCATCAAGCCCATCCTGGGAATGACCGATGGGAAGATCGAAGCGATCGACCGGGTGCGCACCTACCCGCGGGCGCTCACCCGCCTCGTCGACGAGGTCGCGGCGGCGGCGCGGGAATGGGGTCCGACCAAGGTGATCTGCGCCCACGCCGCCAGGCCCGAGCAGGCTCGGACCGTGGCCGAGCGGGTGGCGGAGATCACCGGGGAGCTGCCGCGGGTGGTCGAGATCGGGGGGGTGCTGGGTTGCCATGCCGGCCCCGGCGGCTTCGGGATCGGAATGCACCCCGCCTCCGTGGCCGAGGGCTGAACCGGCTACCCCTCCGCGGTGCTAGCATGCTGGTCGGGCGCCCAATCAATGTTAGAGGAAGATCGCTGATGCCTCTTGCTGTGACGGACCCGGCGGTCGGCGGCGCGGGCGGCCGCGCCGCGATCAGCCGGCGGCGGCGCGGCGAGATCGTCCGGGCAGCAGCCACGGTATTGGGCCGCCAGGGCTGCGCGGACACCTCGATGAAGGAGATCGCACGCGAGGCGGGCGTTGCCCCGGGGCTCCTCCATTACTACTTCGAGTCCAAGGACGCGCTGCTGCTGGCCGTGGTCGGCGAGCTCGACCGGCAGATGAGCGAAGCGTGGACGGCGGCGGTCGACGGCATCGACGACCCCCTGGAGCGGCTGGTGTCGGCGCTGGACGCCGCCGCCGACCGCTGCGCGCGCCACCCCGAGCTGTGGCGGGCGCTGCTCGACGTCTCGATGCTGAGCCTCTCCAATCCGGCGCTCCAGTCCCGGTGCCAGGAGTTGCGAGCGCGCTTCGCCTCGGGGATCGAGGCCGAGGTGCGGGGGGCCTTGGGGCGGCTGCCCGCCTACTCGCTGGTGGCCCCGCGGGACCTCGCCGGAGCCATCGGCGCGGCCGTCGAGGGGGCTGCGGTCGCCGCCCTGGTCGGGGGCCGCGACACCACCTCGTGGATCCATGCGCTCAAGGTGATGGTGCTGTCGGTCGTCGTCACCGCCTATGTCACCGCGGGCCAGCAGCCGCCCGTGGCCCGGCTGGCCCAGCTGCTCCGGCCCCGCTGAGATGCGCCGCCGCGATCTCCGCTGTCCGAGCGGCTGCACCGGCGGCCGCTTCGAGGCACTCAACGCCCCGGTCTACGTGGATTCCCAAGCGCGCTACCTGGAGCACGATGACAGTGTCGCAACCTTTGTCTGCGCTGAGTGCCAGTCGGTGGCCGTCGACCTGATCCAGGCGGCCGATCTGATGCAGCGCGATGACGACGTCTCGCCCCAGGTGCTGGTCTGCCCCCAATGCGGCACCCAGATGCTTCCGCCCCTCGACGACGAGCTGGCACCCTTCGTGGAATGCCCGATGTGCGAGACGCGCTTTGCCGTCGAGGAGGGGATGCCCCACCTCCACGGCACCGCGTTTGACGCCGGGGAGGAGGCGTAGCTCCAGGCGCCATCGGGCAACCCGCGCGCGGATGCCATCATGGGCCGGCCGTGCTCGAGATTCTCCGGGCGCTCCTGACGCGCCGCCTCGAACCCGCCCACCGGCTCCTGCTCGGCCAGCTGGTGATGTTCACCGGCATCGCCGCCCTCTTCCCGGTCGTGCCCCTCTACGTCCGCTCCCAAGGCGGGAGCTCCGCGGATATCGCCCTCTTCGTCGCCGGGCCCCTGGTGGCCAGCACGCTGGTCCAGCTCCCGGCGGGACACCTGGTCGACCGCATCGGGCGCAAACCGGTGCTGATCGGCACCCGGCTCCTCTACGCCGCCCTCTCCGGCGGCCTGTTCCTCAACGTGGGACCGCTCTGGCTGCTGGCCCTGCTGCGGGTGGGCCAGGGAGCGAGCGGCGGCGCCTATGTCCCGGCCCTCCGCGCCGCGCTCGCCGACCTGACCCCGCCCGGACAGCGGGGCCACCGCTACGCGCAGCTCCAGGGCTGCGAGATGGTGGGGCTGCTGCTCGGGCCCGCGATCGGCGGGGCCATCGCGCTGTGGGAGTACTCGGGGATCTTCGCCGCCTCGGGTATCGCCGTGCTCCTCGGTCTCGGAGCCGTCATCCGGATGCCCGAGACCCGCGGCGCTGACATCGCCGCAGCCCCACCCGCCCCGAGCCCTGCCCCGGCCCTCCCTCCGGAGCGGCGGTGGTGGTGGCTCCGCCCGGCGCTGCTCGTCCCCAGCGTGGCGCTGGCGGCGGCAGGAACGATGTTCAGCATGTACGACGTCGTCTGGCCGCAGTATCTGAGCGCGCGCGGCTATGACAGCCTGGTCATCGGGCTCTCCATCTCCCTCTTCGCCGTGCCCATCCTTCTGCTCACCGGCCAGGGCGGCCGGCTGAGCGATCGCGCCGACCGGCGGTTGCTGGTGCCGGCCGCGCTCTGCGTGGTGGCGGCGTGCGCCTCCACCTACCCATGGCTCCGCAACATCTTCCCGATCCTCGCCGTCGGCACCGTCGAGGCGCTCGCTGTCTTGGTCGTGGAGCCGTCTCTCTTCGCCGTCATCAGCGAGTCGACGGCGGCCTCGCTGCGCGGCCGGGCGATGGGCGTCGGTGGCCTCTTCGAGGCCGGCGGGGGGGCCTTCGGCGCCGGCGTGCTCGGCGCCCTCTATGGCATCGCCGAGCCCCTCCCCTTCCTCGGTGGCGCCACCGTCTGCTTGCTGGCCGCGCTCGTGTGTGCGCGCGCCCTTCCACGTCACCGCCCCGCCGGACTGCCGGACCGCCGGCCCCCGGGCATCGCCCGCGCCGAGGTCGACGTCGTCTGAACCGGCCACCGGGCGGTGGCAGCGGCGCCGCGGGAGATGTGCCACCCTAGCCGCCTAGGGGACCGCAGGCGCGCAGCGGTGCGAGCCGCTCAGGAGGTGGCCATGTCCGTGATCCAGGACATACTGGACGAGAGCTACATTCTCGCCGCCCGCTTCGACGCGCGCCTCGGCTCGCTCCACCACATGCCCGCCCGCCACATCGCGGTGGTCGGCTGCATGGATGGGCGGCTCGATCTTCCCGCCATCCTCGGGCTGCAGGCCGGCGACGCCCATGTCATCCGCAACGCGGGCGGGGTCGCCACCGACGACGTCATCCGCTCGCTGGTCGTCTCCCAGCGCCTCCTCGGCACAAAGGAGGTGATGCTGGTCCACCACACCGGATGCGGCATGCTGACGTTCAAGGACGACGAGCTGAAGGCGCAGATCGAGCGGGAGACCGGTATCCGGCCGCCATTCGCCCTCGAGGCGTTTTCCGACCTCGACGCCGACCTGCGCCAGTCGGTGAACCGCATCCGCCTCTGCCCCTACCTGCCCTACCGCGACGAGGTGCGGGGGTTCGTCTTCGACCTCCAGACCGGCCGCCTGCGCGAGGTGTACGCGGGTATCGCGGCGGGCGGCTGATCCGCGGTCGCAGCGGATCAGGCGAGCCCGGGCGGCATCGGCGGAAGCAGCGCGATGGTGGCCCCCACCGGGCCCGCATCCTCGCCGGGATTGCGTCCCCAGTGGCGCGAGAATCGGCCGTCGAAGCCGATCACCCGTCCCCCCTGGCGCACGTCCGGGCCGGCCTGCCAGTGCGGGGTGTGGCCGTGGATCACGCGCCGGGCACCGAAGCGCCGCAGGTGCGCCTCGAGGCGCGCGCGGTCGTCGAAGGCTCGGCGCCCGATCAGGTGGCGGAGGAGCAGGACCACCCCTCCAGGTTCCTGGCTCAATAGGCCGGCCGCAGCCCGGTTCACCGCCTCGACGCTCTCGCCCAGGGCGGAGTACTCGTCGTCGTCGGTGTGCTGAATCAGGGTGCCGTCGTCGAGCAGCAGCATGACCGGCAGCCCACGGAGCCAGGCCTCCAGCTCGGCGTCGGCGGCGAGCGCCTCGAGGTCGGCAGGGTCGCCGCGCCGCCGCCGCCAGACGGACTCCAGCAGCTCGCCGTCGCGCGTGCGCAGCCGCTCCCCACCCACGCGCCGCTCCTCGACCAGCGCCATCACCAGCAGGTCGTGGTTGCCGAGGATGGCCTGGCTGTGGCGCCGCTCCATGGCGATCCGGGCCGCCCTGTGGCCACCGGCGTCGCCGGGGCGGCCGCCGGTGAAGAAGTCGCCGAGGAAGATGGTCTCCACCTCGTCCTCGGGGAAGGCGGCCAGCGCCCCGGCCAGCCGCTGGTGGTCGCCCTGGACGTCCCCGACGATGAGAACCGGCAGCGCCATCGGCTCAGGGTACCGGGGAGGGAGGGCAGCGGCGGTTCAGCCGGCGAGAGGAGGAGGGACGTGCATATCTCATGGGGTTTGGGACATCGAAGTCCTTAACGGGGTTGAAGGGTGGTATTCGTCCCCCGCCTTCCACGAGGTGGGCATGAACGCCGCCCTGGAGGCGCCCCTCGGCTCCGCCACGGCGCGCCCGAGGGCGCAGGGCCAGGGGGGAGCGATCAATCAGACTGAATTGACGCCTTCGTGCGGTTCAGCCGGCGAGGCCGGCCGCCAGCTTGCGGGTGCGGGCGACGCGAGTCGTGGCCCGGGTCAGGGCCCGAGCGACCGTCCGCGGGCCGGGGCCGCCAGGCAGCTCGCGGCGGCGCAGAGCTGCGTCGACGTCGAAGAGCGCGACGACCTCGTCGCCGAAACGATCGGAGATCGCCCGCCACTCCTCGACGCTCAGGTCGGCGAGCGTTCTCCGCTCGGCGACGCAGCGTCGCACCGCGGCGCCCACCAGCCCATGGGCCTCGCGGAAGGGCATGCCGCGCGCCACCAGGTGCTCGGCGACGTCGGTGGCGAGCAGCATCGGATCGGATGCGGCGCGGCGCATCGCCGCCACATCGAAGCGCAGCCGGCGGACGACGTCGGCGAGGATGGCGAGCGTCGCCAGGCTCGTGTCCACGGCGTCGAAGAGCGGCTCCTTGTCCTCTTGAAGGTCGCGGTTGTAGGCGAGGGGCAGCCCCTTGAGGACGGTGAGCAGCGCCACCAGGTCGCCGGTCACCCGGCCGACCCGCCCCCTGGCCAGCTCGAGGACGTCGGGGTTCTTCTTCTGCGGCATCAGCGAGGAGCCGGTGGCGTGCGTGTCCGGCAGCTCGGCGAAACCGAACTCGGCGGTGGTCCAGAGCACGATCTCCTCGGCAAGCCGGGAGAGGTGGATCATCAGCAGCGCGCAGGTCGAGACCAGCTCGACGGCGAAGTCACGGTCGGAGACCGCATCCAGGCTGTTGGCGCTCATGGCCGCGAAGCCGAGCGCGCGCTGCGTGCTGGCGCGGTCGATGGGCAGCGTGGTCCCGGCCAGCGCTCCGCTGCCGAGCGGGAGCACGTCGCAGCGCCGGTATCCGTCGCCGAGCCGCTCCACGTCGCGCTGGAGCATCTCCACATACGCCAGCAGATGGTGGGCGAGCGAGATCACCTGGGCCCGCTGGGTGTGGGTGTAGCCGGGGAGCGGGGTGGCCCGGTGCTCGGCGGCGCGCCCGAGCAGCGTCTCCTGGAGCCCGGCGCAGGCGAGCAACAGGTCGACGGTGCGGCGCCGGCACCAGAGGCGCAGGTCGGTGGCCACCTGGTCATTGCGGCTGCGCCCGGTGTGCAACCGTCCGGCGGCCGGGCCGATCAGCTCGTGGAGACGGCGCTCCACCGCGGCGTGAATGTCCTCGTCGGCCGGGTCCACGGCGAACTCGCCGCGCTCCAGCTCGCGACCCACGGCACGCAGGCCCGAGATGATGGCGCGGACGTCGCCCGCCCCGATGAGCCCGACCTCACGGAGCATCCGGGCATGGGCGATCGACCCCTCGATGTCCTCGGCATGAAGCCGGAGGTCGAATCCGAGGCTGCTCGTGTACTCCTCGACCTCGCGGGCGGTGCGGGTCCCCAGCCGCCCTTCCCACACCTTGGCGGGGGCGTGCCGTGCCGGCTCGGAGTGCTTTCCCTTGCCAGGCGCCGCCAGCACCGGCTCGGGGTCCTTGCTCTTGCCCCGTGCCATCAGCGCCGCTTGACCTTGCGCTCGAGGCTGAGCGGCACGCTGTCCTCCAGGGCTCCCTGGATGCGCGCCTGGGTCCGCAGCGGCAGACCGAACAGCTCGATGAAACCGCGGGCCGCCGAGTGGTCAAAGGTGTCCTGGCGGCGGTCGTAGGTGGCCAGCTCCTCGCGGTAGAGGGAGCCGGGTGCGCGCCGGCCGGCGACGCTCACGGTGCCGCGCCAGAGGCGGAGCTTGACCTCGCCGCTCACCGGCTCCTGAGTGACGTTGACGAAGGCGGCGAGGGCGATGCGCAGCTGGCCGAACCAGAGCCCGTCGTAGACCAGCCGTGCCCACTCGTCGGCGAGACGGCGCTTGAGGTGGAAGACGTCCCGGCCCAGGGTGAGGGTCTCCAGGGCGGTGTGGGCGGTGTGGAGCACGACCGCGGCCGGCGCCTCGTAGATCTCCCGGGACTTGATCCCGACCAGGCGGTTCTCGACGTGGTCGATCCGGCCGACCCCGTGGGCACCGGCCAGGGCGTTGAGCCGGGTGACCAGGACGTCCCCGGTGAGCCGTTCGCCATCCAGGGTCACCGGGATGCCGTGCTCGAAGCCGAGGGAGATCACCACCCCCTCGTCAGGAGCCCGGTGCGGATCCACGGTCCAGGCGTAGACGTCGTCGGCGGGCTCCAGCCAGGGGTCCTCCAGCGGGCCGGCCTCGACGCTTCGACCCCAGATGTTGGCGTCCACCGAGTACGGCGACTCCTGGGTGACGGGGACCTCGATGCCGTGCTCGCGGGCGAATTCGATCTCCTGGGGGCGCCCCATGTCCCAGTCGCGAACGGGGGCGACGACCTGCAGCTCCGGTGCCAGCGCGGCGGTGGCGACGTCGAAACGGACCTGGTCGTTGCCCTTGCCGGTGCAGCCGTGGGCGACCGCCTCGGCACCCTCGTCGCGGGCGACGTCGACCAGGATCTTGGCGATCAGGGGACGGGCCAGGGCCGTGGCCAGCGGGTACGCGCCCTCGTACATCGCCGAGGCGGCGAGGCTGGGGAAGCAGAACTCCTCGACGAAGAGACGGCGCGCGTCGACCGCGTAGGCGGCCACCGCGCCGGTGCGCAGGGCGCGGTCGGTGACCTCCTCGATGTTCTTGGCCTCACCGATGTCGGCGGTGCAGGTGATCACCTCGTAGCCGAGCCGCTCCTGCAGCCAGCGGATCGACACCGAGGTGTCGAGACCGCCGGAATAGGCGAGGACGCAGCGCTTGGGCTTGCTCACCGGACACCTCCGTGACCGCTCAGATGATTGCCATCCAGGGCGCGGGCGGCGGTCGGCCCCCCGCCCATCGCATCGCGCAGCCGTTGCGCGAGGCGGCGCGCGCCCGGCCGCGAGCGGACCACGACCAGGACCGTGTCGTCACCCGCGACGGTGCCCGCGACCTCTTCGAAGTGGGCGGAGTCGATGAGTGCCGCCACCAGGGGCGCGCTGCTCGGACGTGTGTGAACGATCCCGATGTGATCCACGAACTCCATCGAGCGGACATGTTCCCGCATGACCGCGCGCAGCCGGGTGCTCACCGGCGAGGGCTCGTCGGTACCGGCGGCGGCGACGTAGCGGAGCCCATCCGGGTCGTGGACGCGAGCCAGTCCGAGCTCCCGGACGTCCCGGGACACGGTGGCCTGGGTGGCGTCCAGGCCGCGGCGGTGCAGGGCGGCCACGATCTCGTCCTGGGTGCGCACCTTCCGGTCGCGGACCAGGTCGAGGATGGCCTGCTGCCGCTCCACCTTGGCGGCGGGGACCAGCGCCGAGGTGACGTTCACGGCTGCTTGCCCCCGGGCGCGTCATCGCTCTCCGCGGCACCGCCGGCCACCACCAGGAAGGCGGCGGCCAGCCGCTCGACCGCCTCATCCGCCTGCGCCTCGGTGAGGACGAGCGGCGGGATGAGCCGGAGCGCCGAGGCCCCCGTCGCGTTGATGAGCAGGCCGCGGCGGAGCGCGGCCAGGACCAGCGGCTGGGCCAGGGGCTGGGTGAGGACGACCCCGAGCATCAGGCCGCGACCGCGCACCTCGGCGATGGGCGCGCCCCTCTGGGCGAGCTGGAGCAGACCGTTCCGCAGGCGATCGCCGACTCGGGCAGCGTTCTCCACCAGCCCCTCCCGCTGGATGGCGTCGATGACGGCCGCCGCCACCGCGGTCACCAGGGGCCCGCCGCCAAAGGTCGAGCCGTGATCGCTCAGGGTGAAGATGTCCGCGCGCGAGCCCGCCAGGACGGCGCCGATGGGAAGCCCACCGCCCAACCCCTTGGCCACCGCCATCACATCAGGGACGATCCCGGCGTGCTGGTACGCCCACCACCTCCCGGTGCGTCCCATGCCGCTCTGGATCTCGTCGAGGATGAGCAGGAGGTTGCGCTCGTCACAGAGCCGGCGGAGGCCGCGCAGGGTCTCATCGCTCATCGGCACGACCCCGGACTGGCCCTCGATCGGCTCCATCAGCACCGCCACGGTGCTGCCGTCGATCGCGCTCTCGACCGCGGCGACATCGTCGTAGGCGACGTGGATGAATCCGCGCGGCAGCGGCTCGAACGGGTCGCGATAGTGGCGGTTGGCGGTGGCAGCGAGCGCGCCCATGGTGCGCCCGTGGAACGCCCCCCGCGCGCAGATGATGGTGGACGCACCATCGCGGTGCAGCTTCCCCCACTTGCGGGCGATCTTGATGGCGGTCTCGATCGCCTCCGCTCCGCTGTTGCAGAAGTAGACCCGGCTGGGGAATGCGGTGGCCACCAGCTTCTCCGCTGCGTCCAATTGGGGCTCAGAGAAGTAGAGGTTGCTCAGGTGGATAGCCCGGGCGGCCTGCTCGACCAGGGTGCCGAGCACGGCCGGATGCGCATGCCCCAACACGTTGACCGCGATCCCGCCCGCCAGGTCGAGGTACTCGCGGCCGTCGACGTCGGTGAGGATGCAGCCCTTGCCGCTCCGCATCGCCACCGGCTGAGGCGCGTACGTGTGCATGAGCACGGTGGCCGCCCGCTCCTCGATGGCGGAGAAGGCGGCGCTGGTCTGAGGAGCCGGTTGGCTCACCGGGTCACCATGGTGCCGACGCCCTTCTCGGTGAGCAGCTCGAGCAGCAGCGAGTGGGAGACGCGGCCGTCGATGATGTGCGAGGCCGTCACCGCGTCGAGGGCGCGCAGCGCCGCGCGCACCTTGGGGATCATGCCGCCGTTGATGGCGCCGCTCTCGATCAGCCGGTCGGCGGCCGCTGCGTCGAGGGCGCTGATCAGCTCCCCGTCCGCACCGCGCACCCCCTCGACATCGGTGAGCAGCACCAGCTTGGTCGCCTTGAGTGCGATCGCCAGCTCGGCGGCCACCGTGTCGGCGTTGACGTTGTATGCATCCCCGTCGACACCGAGGCCGATGGATGCGATCACCGGGATGCGTCCCTGGTCGAGCACGGCGACGATCGGCTCGGGATTGACCTGATCGACCTCGCCCACGAAACCGAGGTCCTGACCGGCCTCGGGGCCTCGGGGGCGGACCAGGAGGGTGGGCCCGTCCTCGCCGCTCATCCCCACCGCCTGGCCGCCGAGCCGGTGGATGCGCGAAACCAGATCGGGTCCGATCTTGCCGGTGAGCACCATCTTGACCACCTCCATGGTGGCTCCGTCGGTTACCCGCAAGCCGTTGACGAACCGCGGCTCGATGCCGAGCCGCTTCTGCCACGAGGAGATCTCGGGACCACCGCCGTGGACCAGCACCGGGCGCATGCCGACGAAGCGGAGCAGCACCACGTCCTGGAGAAAGGCGTCGACGTCCTCACCGATCGCCGCCCCGCCAAGCTTGATCACCAGGGTGTGGCCGGAGAAGCGCCGGATGTAAGGGAGCGCCTCGACGAGCACCTCGGCCCGCCGGATCCGCTCCTCCATGGTCTCGACTTGGGTGGTCATGGGATCTCCGTGCTCATGTGGTGTACTCCGCATTGATCCGCACGTAGCCGGCGGTCAGGTCGCATCCCCAGGCGTGGCCGCGCCCGTCGCCGGCACCGAGGTCGATGTCGATCTCGCTCCGGGGCTCGCGCAGCGCGGCGACGACCGGGCTCAGGTCGGTGTCGAGCGGGGCGCCGTGCTCGAAGACGGTGGTGCCCGCGAAGGTCACCCGGACCCGGTCGAGGCTGAAATGGGCCCCGCTCCGGCCGAGGGCGGCGACGATCCGTCCCCAGTTGGGATCGGCTCCGTGCACCGCGGTCTTGACGAGCGGGGAGACGGCCACGGTGCGGGCGGCGAGGCGGGCCTCAGCCTCATCACGACCGCCGGCCACCGTCACCCGGAAGTGCTTGGTGGCGCCCTCCGCATCGGCCACCACCTGCTCCGCGAGCGACTCGCAGACGCCCAGGAAGGCCTCGCGCAGGGCCGCGAAGCCGGCGCCACCCGGCACCAGGGCCGGCCCGCCCGCGGCGCCGTTGGCGAGGGCGAAAAGGGTGTCGTTGGTCGAGGTGTCACCGTCGACGGTGATCGAGTTGAAGCTGGACTCGGCGACCTCGGCGAGCAGCGCCTGGAGTTCGGGTGCGCCGACCTCCGCATCGGTCGTGACCAGCGCGAGCAGGGTCGCCATGTCGGGGTGGATCATCCCGGCACCCTTCGCCATGCCGCCCACCCGGTGCTCCACGGCGTCGACGGTGAACGTCGCGCTCGCCATCTTGGGGACCGTATCGGTGGTCATGATCGCCCGGGCGGCCAGCTCGCCGGCATCCCGGCTCTGGCTGCGTGCGGCGGCGCGGAGACCATCGGCGACCCGCTCCATCGGCAGCGGACGGCCGATCACGCCGGTGCTGCAGACCAGCACCTCGACAGGATCGCGCCCCAGGGCGCCGGCGGTGAGAGCGCACATCCGGAGGGCGTCGCGCAGGCCCTGGGCGCCGGTGCAGGCATTGGCGTTGCCAGCGTTGGCGACCACGGCGTGAATCGGGGTTCCGCGGCGCAGGGTGAGCTGGGAGATGACCACCGGCGCGGCCTTGACCAGGTTCTGGGTGAAGACGCCGGCGCCCGCGCAGGGGCGATCGCTCAGCACCACCGCGATGTCGGCGCGGCTCATGTCGCCGTCGCCGCGGATGCCGGCCGCGGCGGTCCCGGCACTGAAGCCGAGCGGTGTGCAGACGCCGACGCGAGTCGCGTCGTCGGTCGCCGCGCCCGTCTCGGAGGCCTCCGTGTCGAAGGCTTCCATCTCGGAGGCCCCGGTCTGGGTCACGGCCACTGCGACGATACCGGCAGTCCGCTGGTCTCTCCCAGCCCGAGGCGGATGTTGGCGGCCTGGACCGCCTGGCCGGCGCCTCCCTTGACCAGGTTGTCCTCGGCGACCGTGACCACCGCCACCCCATCCTGATCGGTGACGTTGACGGCGGCCGTGTTGCTCCCGGTCACCGACTTGGTCGCGGGAGACACCTCGTCATAGCGGAGGAAGGCGTTGGCCGCGCAGAGCCCGCGCATCAGCTCGGCGACGTCGGAGACGCGGCGTCCAGCGACCGGATGGAGGTAGGCCGTGGCCAGGATGCCCCGGGTCATGGGGATCAGGTGAGGCACGAAGGTGAGCCGCACCTCGCGGCCGGCCGCTGCGTTGAGCTCCTGGATCATCTCGGCCTTGTGGCGGTGGCCGTCCACGCCATAGGCCCTGACGGATTCGTTCACCTCCGAGAAGTGGAAGCCGAGCGACGGCGACCGGCCCCCGCCGCTCACGCCGCTCTTGGCATCCACCACGACATCGGGTTCCACCAGCCCCTCTCGGAGCGCGGGGAGAGTGCTGATCAGGCTGGCGGTCGGGTAGCAGCCCGGGATGGCCAGCAGGTCGGAGGTGACGATCGCCTCGCGGTTGAATTCGACCAAGGCGTACACCGCCTGCTTGCAGAGGTCGGGGGCGGGGTGCTCGAGCCCGTACCAGCGCGCGTAGGCGGCGGGGTCGGTGAGCCGGAAGTCGGCGCTCATGTCGACGACCACGCGGCCCGCGCCGAGCCACTCCCTGGCGTGGGAGGCGGCCACCGTGTGGGGCAGCGCGGCGAAGACGACCTCCACGTCGCCGACGTCCATCCCGCCCTCGACCTGGAGGTCGACCCGGCTTCCCGGGACGGCGGCGGCGAAGGACTTGCCGGCCGAGCTGCGGCCGAGGAGACGCACCAGCTCGATACCGGGGTGCTGATCGAGGATCTCGACGCACTGGGCGCCGATGTAGCCGGTGGCGCCGCAGACGGCGGCACGGATCACAGGGGCGGGCATGGTCGGGGGATTATACGTTTGACGTGCATGATTATGCAACCGGCGGCCCGGACAGGGGCTGACCGGCGCCCTGCATCAGGTCGTGGCCGGCATTCTCGGCATCAGGCACCGCGGTGCCTGCCCCCTCGGTTCCGGCGCGCGGATGCTAGACGGGCACCATGAAGGAGAGGGTGCTGGTGGTCGACGCGGCCACCGGGCGGACCCCGGTCCCCATGGCGAAGAACTCCACCCCGTGCTCGCCCCAGACCTGGTTGCTCTCGTTGACGTTCACGCCAACGATGCCGGCGGCACCGTCGCGCTCGCCCTCGGCCTGCATCCGCGACATCGCCAGCTCGCGGGCCGAGTAGATCGCCTGCGTGTACTGGGGGATCTCCACGTTCTGTCCCGCCTGGCGGAACGTCTGCCGGATGGATTGGTGCGCGATGTGGAAGACGCAGCAGCCCATGACCAGCCCGGTGGGGGCCCAGCCGTAGCGCAGCAGCTTGAAGAAGTCGCGGCCCGAGAGGTCGGAGCTGAAGGGCTTTCCATTGGGGGCCTTGAAGGAGCCGGGGGCCTTCTCGAAGCGAACCGCCGTCCCCACCGCGAGGAACTCCAGGATCTCACCCGCGCCGACGTAGCCGACCCTGCGGAGGTCGACTCCGACGATGCCGTCGGCGTTGAGCTGCACCGCCTCGGTGACCATCCGCTCGACGGCCAGCTCGCGCGCGTTGTACATCGCCTGGCTGAGGACGGTGAGCTCCACGGACTGCTTCCACCCGGCGTACTGCAGGCCCATGTGGTACATGGAGGTGCCCATCACCAGACCGAGGGGCACGAAGCCGCTCTCACGCACCAGGACAAACTCGTCGACGCTCAGATCCGAGGTGAAGCACTTGCCCTGAGCCGTCTCCGCCAGGCGGCCGGCGCCACCCTCGGGGACCCACCGTGCGGCTGGCGTGTCGGTCACGATGGCACCTCCGATCCGGGGTGGACTTCGCGCGGAACTATACGCGGGCGCGGGGAGCACCCCACGGCGGGTGACCTCGGGCCGGGACCGTCAGGAGCGGCCGTTCTCGCCCCCGACGGAATCGGCGGCGGTGACCTCCAGACCTGCGGCTGGACGTACCAGCCAGGTGGCGTCGTCGAGACCGCTGACCGCCACCAGGGCAGCCGCGCAGGCCTTCGCCGCGCCCCGGTCGACGAGGGCGACGACGCTGCCGCCGAAGCCGGCGCCGACCAACCGGGCACCGTGACAGCCCGGGACCCGCCGAGCCGCCTCGACCATGGCGTCCAGGCGTGGTGTGCTGACCTCGCAATCGCGGCGCAGTGACTCGTGGCTCTCGTCCATGAGCCGCCCCAGGCCCGCGACGTCGCCGGCCTCCAACGCCCGGACGGCGGCGGCGGCGCGCAGCGTCTCGGTGGCGATGTGGCGGCCGCGGGGCCGCAGCCTGGGCTCCAGCTCCCGCCAGCGGTCGCCGATCTCCGAGCAGGTGGAGACACCCAGTGCGGCGCAGGCCTCTTCCGCCGCCTCGCGGCGCCGCCGATACTCGCGGCCTCCGACATCGTGCTGCTCGCCGCTCGCCGCCACCACCAGCGCGACCGCGGGCCACGGCCAGAGGACCCGCTGCAGCGAACCGCTTGCACAGTCGAGGGCCAGCGCCTCTCCGGCGCGGGCGTGGACGATGGCGCGGGGATCCAGGTCGCCGCAAGGGATGCCGGCGATGTCGCGCTCGGCGGTGAGCGCGATGGTCACCAGCTCCTCCGCGCTGAGCCGCCGTCCTGTGAGCCGGAGCATCGCCACCACTCCGGCCAGCGTCACGGCTGCCGAGGAGGCCAGTCCGGCGGACGCGGGCAGGTCTCCGGAGACAGCCATCTCCAGGGGTGGGACGGGAACCCCGCAGCGATCGAGGGCCTGGGCCGCAGCGAAGAGGCGGTCACCGATGTCGCCCGCCATCACGGGCTCGCCGCGCTCCACGCGCTGACCGAGCCCGTCCACCCGCCACCACCCATCCCGCGACGGGCGCACCGCCACGGTGAGTGCCAGGTCGACGGCCATGCACGCCACGTGCCCCCCGACGTAGTCGACGTGCTCACCGACCAGGGTGACGCGGCCGGGGGCGGTGCCGGTCGAGGCGGCGGCGCCAGGTCCGAAGGCTCGGTCCAGATTGGGGGCGGCGGGGTCGGTCACGTCGCTCGTGGGGTCGGCATCGCCCGCGGGGCTGGTGTCGCCGGCGCTGCTCACGTCGCCGGGACGACGGCGGGCTGGCCGGTGACCGGGAGCCCATGGATGCCGAGCCGCCGGTGGCGGGCGCGCTCGATATTGACGGCCGCCCCGATCAGGGCCAGGTGGGTGAAGGCCTGCGGGTAGTTGCCGAGAAGCTCCCCGGTCGCGCCGTCCGCCTCCTCGGCCATCAGCCCGAGCGGCGATCCGAGGGCGAGCAGCCGCTCGAAGCGGCGTCGGGCCTGCTCCAGCTCCCCGATATGGGCGAGGGCGTCGGCCAGCCAGAAGGAGCACATCAGAAAGCCGCCCTCCGCGCCGTGATCGATGCCGTCGTCGGTCTCCGCGGGGCGGTAGCGGCTGACCAGCACGCCCTGACCGAGGTGGTGGGCGGTCGCCCGCACCGTGCTGACGATGCGTGGATCGCGGTCCTCGAGGAAGCGCACCTGGCCGGCCCGGAGCATGGCGGCGTCGAGGGTGCTCCCTCCCAGGGTCTGGGTGAAGCTGCGCAGGCGCCGGCTGTACCCCTCCGCCGTCACCCGCCGGTGGATCGCCCGGCGCGCCTCCTCCCAGCGCTCGCGATCGTGGGGCAGCCCGAAGCGCTCGGCGAGCCGCAGGCCCCGGTCGACGGCGACCCAGCACATCAACTTGCTGTAGGTGTAGTGGAGCTCGCGGCCGCGGCTCTCCCAGATGGAGGCGTCGGGCAGCTGCCAGCGCTCGATGGCCAGGTCGACGACGGCGTGCAGCTCCTTCCATAGCGTCTGGCTGATCTCGCCCCCGAAGCGCGCGTAGAGATAGGAGCTGTCCAGCAGCTCGCCGTAGACGTCGAGCTGGAGCTGGTCGACGGCACCGTTGCCGATCCGGACCGGCGCCGACCTCCGGTACCCGGTCCAATGACTGAGCACCTCCTCGGTGACCCGCTTGCCGCCGTCGACCCGGTAGAGGTTCTGAAAACTGCCGCCATCGCCGATCCCTGTGGTGCGCAGCCAGCCGAAGAAGCCGTGGGCCTCCTCGTGGAGCCCGAGCTGAAAGAGGCCAAAGAGGGTGAGCGAGGCGTCACGCAGCCAGGTGAAGCGGTAGTCCCAGTTTCGCCGGCCCCCGATCGCCTCCGGAAGTGAGGCGGTGGGGGCGGCCACGATGGCGCCGGTCGGCGCGTAGATCATCAGCTTGAGGGCGAGTGCGGAGCGCCAGACCGCCTCGGGATAGGCTCCGGCGTAACGGACCCTTCCGATCCAGCGCCACCAGTAGGCCTGGGTCTCGCGCAGCAGACTGAGCGCCCGCTCCACCGTCCAGGCGTTCTCGGAGGTGGTGCAATCCCCGCTGTCACGCTGGCAGCGGAGCGAGAGCGCAACCGCATCGCCCGCGTGGAGGGTGAAGCGGCCGGTGGCGCCGCGGATCTCGGCCGTGGAGACGACGCAGAAATGGAGGCCGCCGGCGTCGCCGTGGAAACGCCTGCCCTCGGCTCGGAACCCGTCCGGGGAGCGACCGTAGTCGGGCCGGGGTGCCAGTCGATGCTCCATGCTCACCGATCCGGTCAGGCAGTCGACGATGCGGATGATCCGCGGGCGGTGGTGGGGACGCGCGTGGTGCCCGATGGTCTCCTCGTCGACGGGCATGAAGTCGATCACCTGGACCATGCCGGTGGGCGCGGAGAAGATGGTCCGCAGGATGTTGGTGCGGTCGTCGTAGCGCTGCTCGGCCCGGTACGCGCCTCGGGGCCGGAGCTGCCAGTGCCCGCCATCGCGCGCGTCGAGGATCCGACCGAAGAGCGATGGCGAGTCGAAGCGGGGCAGGCAGCACCAATCGATGCTGCCGTCGACACCGACGAGCGCGGCGCTGCGGCAGTCGCCGATCAGCCCGTAGGCCCCAATGGGGAGGTAACCGCCGGTACGGTCCACCCCCCGCGGCATCAGTCGGGATCCTCGCTCGGGGCGAAGGAGGAGTCGCCGGCATCCGGGGCGAAGGATTCGCCGAGGTGAGCGGCGAAGGAGTCATCGAGGCCCGGGGGCGGCGCGATGAAACAGGATCGGGCACCGGTGTGGCAGGCCGGGCCGGCCGGCTCGACCAGGAGCAGCACGGCGTCGCCATCGCAGTCCAGCCGGACCTGGATGATGCGCATGGAGTTGCCGCTCGTCTCGCCCTTCTGCCAGAGGCGCTCCCGGCTCCTGCTCCAGAAGGTGGCCCGCCGGGTGACCAGGGTGGCCTCGTAGGCGTCGCGATTCATGTGAGCGACCATCAGAACCTCGGCGGTCCCCGCATCCTGGACGACGGCGGTGACCAGCCCGCGGCTGAAGTCCGGGCTGCGCCCCTCCGGCTCCGGGTTCAGGGAGAGCGCCGGAGCGACCGCCTGCCGGCGCGGCGAGCGGCCTTCCAGATTGACACGGTAACCGTTGGGGGAGAAGACATTCATCGCCCAGCCGTCCGTTGGCTCCCCGTACTCAGCGGGGGTCGTGTGGCGGTAGCCGAGCTTGACGCAGAGCCTCGCCACCGCAGCGAGATCGTCCACCCGGAACTGCCAGAGGACGGAGTCGTTGGCGGCGCGGGCGCGAAAGCGCTCGCTGATCTCGATGCCGAACTCCACGTCTCCCTGCTTGATGGCGACGAACCCGGAGAACTCCTCGCCCTCGTCGAGGACGCTGAATCCCAGGTCCTTGTAGAACTGCACCTCGGCGTTGAGGTCCTCGACGCGGATGACGGGGACGAGCTTGGTGAACTTCACAGCCGCACCTCGATCCCATGCTCGCGCAGGTAGGCCTTGGTCTGCGGGATGGGGTGGATGCCGTCGTGGAAGATGGAGGCCGCCAGGGCGGCATCGGCACCTCCCTCGTCCAGCACCGCGCGCAGGTGCTCGGGCTCACCGGCCCCCCCGCTCGCGATCACCGGGATGGTGAGCCGGTCGGATACCGCGCGCGTGAGCAGGAGGTCGTAGCCGTCCCGGGTGCCGTCCCGGTCCATGCTGGTCAGCAGGATCTCGCCAGCGCCCCGCTCGGAGGCTTCCTCGGCCCAGGCGAGGGCGTCGCGCCCGGTGTCGCGGCGGCCGCCGTGGGAGAAGACGTGCCAGCCGTCACCCTCGCGGCGGGCATCCACGGCGACCACGATGCACTGCACGCCGAACCGCTCGGCTGCCTCACCGATGAGCTCGGGGCGGGCCAGCGCCGCGGTGTTGAGGGACACCTTGTCGGCACCGCTGCGCAGCATCCGGTCGATGTCATGGAGCCCGCGCAGCCCTCCTCCCACAGTGAGCGGGATAAAGACGGAGTCGGCGGTGCGGCGCACCGCGTCGAGGAGGATCTCGCGGGCGTCGCTGCTCGCGGTGATGTCGAGGAACACCAGCTCGTCGGCGGATTCGGCGTCGTAGCGAGCCGCCAGCTCGGCGGGGTCGCCGGCGTCCCGGAGGTTGACGAAGTTGATCCCCTTGACCACCCGACCGTGATCCACGTCGAGGCAGGGGATGATCCGCTTGGCGAGGCTCATGGCCGCCTGCGGCCGGCGCGCGCAGCGCGCCCGGCGCCGAGTGGCGCCGAGCTGGGGGGTGAGCAGCGTGTGGCTCCGCCACCGCTGCGAGGGGGGACGGAACTGCCCCCTTGTCTGGTCATGGGGCCCCCGCGCCGCCTGCGGCGTGGGGGAACCGCAGAATCGCGGCGCGCAGGTCGAAGCTGCCCTCGTACATGGCCCGACCCACGATCGCCCCGGCGGCTCCGGCTTCGGCGCAGCGGCCGATGTCGTCCACGGTGCTGATCCCTCCGCTGGCGATCACCGGTCCCGGGAAGATGCGGACGGTCTCCTCGAGCCCCACGAGGTCAGGACCGCTCAGCATCCCGTCGAGGGCGACGTCGGTCCTCACCAGGCCCCCGAGCGGCCAGGTGGCCCACCGCTCCAGGTGGGCGGCGGCGCTACCTGCGCCCTCGGTCCAGCCCTCGGCCTGGGCGACGTCGCCGCGCACATCCAGGGAAACCAGGCACCGCCCCGGCAGTGCCTCGCAGATCGCCTCGGCGGCATCGGGCTCGCGCACCGCCACACTCCCCAGCACGACGAAGGTCGCGCCGGCGGCCAGCCACCGCTCCGCCGCCGCCAGGGTGCGGACACCCCCTCCGACCTCGATCTCGACGCCTCCCGCGCGGGCTGCCTCGAGCACGCCGCGGGCCGCCGCGGCGGAGTCGACGTCCGCCGTCCCCCGGGCGGCGTCGAGGTCGACGAGGTGGATGCGGTGGGCGCCGCTCTCGACGAGCCTCCGGGCGACCCCGGCGGGCTCGCTCTCGTAGATGCGCTCGCGGTTGTAGTCGCCCTGGATGAGACGGACGCAGCGGCCCCCTCGGATGTCGATGGCGGGGATGACGATCACAGCAGGGACGGCTCAGCCGCCCTCCGCTCGCCCATCGAAGCGGCCACCAGGTTGGCGTAGATGCGCAGCCCGGCGGGACCGCTCTTCTCGGGGTGGAACTGGGTACCGGTCACCACTCCCCGCTCGCAGATGGCAACGATCTCGCCGCCGTAGTCCACGGTGGCAACGACGTCCTCGAGATCGGCGTCGGCTGCGTAGGAGTGGACGAAGTAGCACCGGGTGCCGTCCTCGACCCCTTCGGTGAGAACCGCGGGGCGGCGCAACCGGAGCGAGTTCCAGCCCATGTGCGGCACCTTGAGCGGAGGTGCCGCGACGATGCGGCGCACCCGTCCGGGAAGGAGGCCGAGCCCGGTGCCGCCCTCCCCCTCCTCGCTGGAATCGAAGAGCAGCTGGAAACCGAGGCAGACCCCGAGGACGGGCCGGCCGCGGCCCGCGGCGTCCCTCACGGCGTCACCCAGCCCGGAGCCGAGCAGCAGCGCAGCGGCCGGCGCGAAGGCGCCGACGCCGGGAAGCACCACCCCCGCGCACCCGGCGACGACCCGCGGGTCCGGGGTGATCACCGTCTCGGCGCCGGCGCGCGCCAGCGCCCGCTCGACACTGCGCAGATTGCCGACCCCGTAATCGACGATCGCCACCCGTGGCATCACGGGGCCGCCTCGGTGAAGCGTGGCCCGCGCCGGCTCCTCGGCATCAGTCCACCCGCGCCAGCGAGGGCGCGCGACGCCCGCCGTCCCGGAGCATCAGAGCACTCCCTTGGTGGAAGGCACCCCGCGCCCGACCACGGTCAGGGCGTCGCGGGTGGCGAGCCCCAGGGCCTTGAAGGCGGCCTCCGCGACGTGGTGCAGATTGACGCCGCGGATCAGGTCGACGTGGAGGCTTATCCCTGCGGAGAGGGCCAGACCCTGTACGAACTCGTGAAGGACGGTGACGTCGAAGTCATTGATGCGTCCCTTGAGGGCGCTCATCTCCCACTCCAGATGGGGTCGGTTGGAGAAGTCCAGGGCGCAGCGCACCAGTGACTCGTCGAGGGGCGCGTAGGCGTGGCCGAAGCGCCGGATTCCGGCGCGGTCGCCGATGGCCCGGCTGATCGCCGCGCCCAGGGCCAGCCCGCAGTCCTCCACCAGGTGGTGGGCATCGACGTCGATGTCGCCGGAGCCGTGGAGCCGGACGTCCATGCCGCTGTACTTGACGAAGGATTCGAGCATGTGGCGAAAGAAGGGCAGGGGCACGTCGATGTCGGCCGCCCCGCCGCCGTCGATCTGGACGTCGACCTGGATGCGGGTCTCCTTGGTGACCCGATCCTCGGTGGCGGTCCGCCGCCCCGCCGGACCCGGACTGCTCTCACTCATCGGACACATCCTCCATCCTGAGCCGGATCGCTCGCTCGTGGCCGCGCAACCCCTCGGCGGCAGCGAGGGCGCAGGCGACGGGAGAGAGGTCGTCGAACTCCTCGGCCGAGAGATCGACCACCGACTGCCAGCGCTGGAAGTCCATGACCGAGAGCGGCCCGCGGTGGCGGGCTGCGCCACCGGTCGGCAGCGTGTGGTTTGGCCCGGCCACGTAGTCGCCCATCGAGACCGGCGAGCGCCGGCCAACGAAGACAGCGGACGCCGTGTGGGGCTCGTCGCGGAGCGCCTCGGCGGCCACGCCCTGCAGGGAGAGGTGTTCGGCGGCAAACTCGTCGGCCAGGCGGCGAGCCGCGTCCAGCGACTCGGTGACGACCACCGCGCCATGGCGCCCGGCGGCCTGCGCGATGATCCCGCTCCGGGCCGCGGCCGACGCCTCGGCGGAGAAGGCCTCCGACACCTGGGCAGCCAGCCCCGCGGAGTTGGTGATGCACACCGCCCAGGCCAGAGGGTCGTGCTCGAGCTGCGAGACCAGGTCGGCGGCGACCAGTCGCGGATCGGCGCCTTCCGAGGCGATCACCACGATCTCGCTGGGACCGGCCACGCCGTCGATCCCGACCTCGCCGAAGATGGCGCGCTTGGCCAGGGTCACGAAGAGGTTGCCCGGCCCGGTGATCTTGTCGACGCGGACGATGGTCTGGGTGCCGTAGCCGAGGGCGCCGATGGCCTGGGCACCCCCGACGGCGTGGACCTCTGCCACCCCCAGGCGGTGGGCGCTGGCGAGGACGAGCGGGTGGACGGACCCATCGGGGCCGGGAGGCGAGACCAGAGCGATCTCGGCGACGCCGGCGAGCTGGGCCGGGATCACGTTCATCAGCACCGTGCTCGGGTAGGCGGCCCTACCTCCGGGGACGTAGCAGCCGACCCGGCGCAGCGGCAGGGGTCGAAGGTGCGCGGTCGCGGTGCCCCGGGTGGCGGTGTCGCGCTGGGGCTCGTGGATCGCCCGGATACGGGCCGCTGCGGCGCTGATGGCGTCGCGCACCTCGGGGGCTGTCTCTTCCCAGGCGCGGGCCATCGCCCCCGCCGGCACCCGGGTCTCCGCCACGTCCACGTGATCCAGCCGTTCGGTCCAGCGCCGGACGGCGGGGTCGCCCTCACGGGCGACGTCGTCGAGGATGGTGCGGACGACGTGCTCGGCGGCGACCGGCAGCTCGAACCACGCCGCCAGCGGCCCCGCGCTCTGGCCGTCCAGGAGGGCGGCTCGACCCTGCCGCTCGGCGCGGACCTGCGCCCGCCACTCCGCGGGAGTGAGGGATCGGAGGCGAACCGTCACCGGGAGGTCCCGGGGCCGCCGTCGGGGAGCGCGGAGACACCCAGTGCGGACTCGGACGAGACGGACTCCGAGGCAGCCGGACCCGATCGCCCAGAACCGGGCTGGATCCCGGCGGTGACGGTGCGGCGGAGTGCGGCGGCGAGCTGGTTGACCGCCTCGCTCCGGGTCTTGAGCGAGGCCTGGTTGGAGATGAGCCGAGCCGTCGAGCGTCCCGCCTCGGCGACCTCGACGAGGTGGTTGGCGACGAGCGTCCGTCCCGTCGCGGTGATGTCGACGACGCAGTCGGCGAGGCCCATCGCCGGAGCCAGCTCGACCGACCCGTGGAGCTTGATCAACTCGACGGCCAGTCCCAGCGAGTCGAAGAAGCGGCGGGCGGCGATCGGGTACTTGGTGGCGGCCCGGAGCGACTGAGGGAAGCGCCCCTCGGCGAGCGGCGAGCCCTGGGGCGCGGCCAGCACCAGCCGGCAGGCGCCGAAGTGGAGGTCGACCAGCTCGTAGCAGTCGCGCGGCGATTCCCAGAGGATGTCCTTGCCGACGATGCCGGCGTCGCACGCCCCCATCTCGACGTATACCGGGACGTCGGTGGGCCGCACCTTCACGACGGTGGCGGTCGGGGTGGCGATTTTCAGCTGCCGGTCGAACCGGCCGGCGTCGATATCCGCCACTCCGGCGTCCGAGAGCAGCCGGCAGGCGTCCTCGAAGAGGGCGCCACCGGGCAACGCGAGCCGCAGGCCGTCGCTCACGGGACGCCCGCGGCGCAGGCGGCGAGGAGCGCTTCGACCCCACTCCCCTCCTCGCCCCGGTACCGCCAGTGGACAGCACCCTCGTCGTCCAGGCGTGCCATGCCGTCGACCAGCGGCTCCTCGCGGTGGCGGGCGGTGGGCTCGAGCTCGAGGGCGACGGCGACCCCCGCGCGACGGAGCCGGGCGGCCAGTGCCGGCGCCTCCCCGGCCCGGCGGGCGGAGTAGCCGAGGCGGAGCGCGTCAACCTTGCCGTTCTGGCCCGAGCCACGCAGCAGGGCGTCGCAACAGCGGTCGACGTGGAGGACGAAGCCGGTGGCCGGGGAATCGGTGCCGAAAGCCGCGAGCAGCCGGTCGTAGCGCCCGCCTGCGCCCAGGGGAAAGCCGAGATCCGCGCTGAACAGCTCGAAGGTCGGACCGGTGTAGTAGTCCCAGTCGCGCACGGCGCCGAGGTCCAGGTGGACATTGGCGGTGATTCCGTGGCGGTCGAGAACCTCCCAGAGTTCCGCCAGGTCGGCGAGGACGCGCCGCGGTCGGGGGGCGGTGATCCGTGCGCCTGCGGTGTCGAGGATCTCCCGACCGCCACGCAGGGTGGGGAAGGCGAGCAGCAGCTCCCGCTCAGCGTCGCCCGCCTCGGTGCCGCGGAGGGCCTCCTCGACAGCCACCAGGTCGCGACCGCGGAGCGCGCCGGCGACCCGCTCGCGCGACGCGGCGTCCAGATTGGCGGAGTCGAGGAGGGAGGGGACGAAGTCGGCGTGGCCGACGTCGATCTGGACGCCGGTGACGCCGGCCCGCTCGAGCGCGGCGGCGGCCACCGCGATGCACTCCGCGTCGGCGGAGAGGCCCCCGTGGCCGATCAGCTCGCAGCCCGCCTGCATCGCCTCCCGTCGCCGGCCGCCGAGGGGGGGGCGATTGAAGAGCACCGGCCCCGCGTAGCAGAGGCGAAGAGGCGGTTGCGCCCCCTGAAGCTGGGTGGAGACGACCCGGGCGACGCTCACGGTGCGCTCCCCGACCAGGGCGAGCAGGCTGCCATCAGCGTCCATGAACCGGAAGAGCTGGGCCTGGAGCCCGCCGCCCACCCCGGCAGCCACGGTCTCGAGCGGTTCAACCAGGGGGGTGGAGAGGTACTCGTAGCCCCAGGCGGCGAAGGTGTCGACGAAGGCTTCGGTCACGATCCGCCGGCGCTGTGCCGCCGCACCGATCCAATCGGCGAAGCCGCCCGCACGACCCCGCGCCGGATTCTGCAGGGCGCTCATATGTGCGAAGTCTAGACAGGCTCCGCCCCGGGTCGGGGCGAAACGGTGCGGACGGCTGCTTTGAGCGAGATGACGCGCTGGGACGAGGTCGAGGGCCACCGCCCGCGCGGGACGGCGGCCCTCGATGCTCCTCGCCTATACCGCGACGGTCAGAGGCCCGCCGGAGGCGGAGGAGGAGGAGTCTGGTTAAACCCCGAGAAGTTCATCGGCGCGGTCGCCGGCTGGGCGTCGCTCTTGGTGAGCCAGCCGCCAACGGCAATCGCGATGGCCAGAACCAACCCGAGGAAGAAGCCGATGGAGATCCCTGCCGAGCCTCCGGGCCCGCTGTAGTTGGCCCCTGCCGCGTAGGTCAGGAAGACGACGGTCATGAGGATGATGAAGGCGCCGCCGATCGTGTAGATCAGGTAGTCGGCGACCGGGAGCGCCGGCAGCGCCTTGGGGGCGAAGACCCGGAAGGCGAAGAGCGCGATCATGACAAGCAGGGCGAGGAAGCCGAGCCAGCCGGACCATAGACCGAAGCCGCTCGTCCCTGCGCTCTCGCTGTAGGCGCCGACGCCGTTGATTCCGGAGTAGCTGAAGCTCTCAGCCCACCACCACGGAATGAACCAGTTGATCAGGGCGAGGACGAGGCCGCCACCGAGGACGAGCTCGCCGTTGGAGTAGGTGCGTCCACCTATCTGTGCTGGCATTTCAGGTACTGAACTCCTTTGCGCATATTTGCCTTGGGCGACTGACGAAGGCTACCGCCTGGCGGTGGCCTCTCACAACTAGGAATCGGGGTTCACATACGCGGATGTCGCAACCCCTGAACGATAGGTGCGCCGCCCTCCGAGGCGGCGCACTCCCCGGCAGGCCATCCCCCTCGCGGAGCGGTCCTCCCCCTCTCCGAGCCGGCGGCACTCCCTTCCGTAACTGCCCTAACACTCCAATTGCGCACCCTCAGTCCCCCTCCACGGAGGGCATCACGAGCAGGGTGTCGAGCTTGGCCTGAGCAAGCTCCAGCAGGTTGGGCACCGCCTCCACCGGTAGATCCAGCCGGTCGGCGATCGCCGCGTCGTCGGCGCCCTGGTCGCGCAGGCGCAGCGCCTCCGCATAAGCCGGCGTCAACTCTGAAAGGGCCAGCTCCCGGTTCATCGAGCGGCACGCTAGGCAGATCCGAGAGCCGCGTCATGAGTACCCGGGTACCCAGCCGGGGCGTGGAGACGCCCCCAGGTACTCAGAAGGAGCTGTCAGTACTCACTCGACGCGTGCCGGGACGGTGGCGAGCACCACTGCGAGCTGCCCCCGCGAGGTCACCCCGAGCTTGGAGTACGCCTGCTGGAGGTGGTTCTCCACGGTGCGGACGGAGAGCCCGAGCCGGGCCGCGATGTCCGCGCTGCTCGCGCCCCCAGACGCCATCTGGGCCACCTGGAACTCCCGGTCGGTCAGTGCAGGCCGGGTGGAGAGGCGGGCGATGATGGGTGACCGGCTCTGCTCGCAGTCGGCCGTCAAGGCGGCGCTCCGGAGCATGGGCACCCTGGCGCGGTTCGGCATCCCCGCTTTCCGGTAGGCCTCGGCCGCTTCCGTCGCTGCCTCGGCGGCGAGCAGGGTGAGGCCCATCCGTTCGAAATCGAGGGAGATGCGCTCGAGACCGGGGCCGTCGGCATCGACGAGGGCTCGCACGTGGGCCGCCAGGGCGGGGATGAGGTCCCCTTCGCAGCACCCGGCGAGGAACGCCAGCCTCTCGACCCCGGAGAGATCGCCGAGGCGCGCGGCGTCGTGGAGCGCCCATGCCTCCATGGAGGAGAAGCCGGCCTCGCGCCAGCCGGCGGCAGCGCGCAGTGCGGCCGGGGCAGCTCGGGTGGTCTCGTCCTGAGCCCAGAGGACCCACGCCTCGCAGAGGTCGACCCAGGGCAGCTCGGTGGGCAGCGCAGTGACCGCGGCGTGAGCCGCGGCGAGCGCGGTCTCGGCTCGCCGGAGGTCGCCGCGGACGCTGGCGGCCTGCGCCAGGACCCCTTCCAGCGCCACCAGGTGACCTCCTCCGGCCATGTAGCGGTGGCAGATCGAGGCTCCCTCCTCCAGCCATGACCGGGCCGTCCGGCTCTTGCCCGAGAGCAGGGCGGCCCAGCCCACCAATCCGGTCCAGTAGCCGCGCAGTGGTTCGAGGCTGGCCTCGACGAGCCGGTCGTGCACCTCTTCGGCGAGCCGCGCAGCCTCCGGGATCCGCCCCGCGAAC
>Ga0187875_10000483_pt1 | contig 33216 bp, 27 predicted proteins | sample June2016WEW_17_1_2_FD_132978 | JGI IMG/M metagenome (GOLD analysis project Ga0187875, IMG submission 132978) | Peatland microbial communities from SPRUCE experiment site at the Marcell Experimental Forest, Minnesota, USA - June2016WEW_17_10 | ecosystem: Environmental > Terrestrial > Soil >...
GCGGTCATCCTGCTGACGCCCGTGATCCAGGGGTGGCGCGAGCGGCGGCGCGTTTGGCCCGCGCTGGCGGCGGCAACCGTCCCGATCACGCTGATCGGGTTGGGGTTGATGCTCTACAACGCCCTGCGATTCGACAATCCGTTCGAATTTGGGTGGCATTACATGTTGGCCGGGGTGCAGCAGGACACGGGGCAACACTTCAGTCTCCGCTATCTCTGGTTTAATTTCCGGGTCTATTTTCTCGAGCCGGCGCGGTGGAGCGCTCGCTTTCCCTTCGTGCATGGAATCGCCGTGCCCCCCCTGCCAGCGGGCTACTTTGTGGCCGGGACTGCCTTCGGCATCCTGACGAACATTCCACTGGTGTGGCTGGCGCTGGCGGCGCCGCTGGCGTGGCGGAGACGGTCCGGTCAGGCGGGCTCGACCCTGCGTTGGTTTGTCGCGGCAGCAGCCCTGCTCTTCGGGATTAACGCGTTGACCGATGGCACCTTCTTCGCCGCGGACATACGTTATGCGATAGACTTCCTGCCGGCACTGGTGCTCCTGGCCGTGGTTGGCATCCTCGGATTGGAGCGCGCGCTGGCCCCGACCCCGACCTCGGAGACGGAGACGGGGCAAGCCTCGGAGTCGGGGCTGGCTGACCGGAGGGTCTGGCGGCGTGCCACGCGCTGTGGTTGGGGGCTGCTGCTGGGCTTCTCGGTGATCTTCAACGTGTTGGTGAGCATCAGGAACTACTCGGATGTGGACTGTTCGATGGGGCGGATGCTGGCAATAAAGGGCCGGGTGCCGGAAGCCATCCGAGCCTTCGAGAGCGCTCTCCGAATCGATCCCGATTACGCCGAGGCGCACACTGAACTGGGGGTGGCTTTGGCGCGAACGGGCAAGATCGAGGAAGCCATCAAACACTACGAGCAAGCCCTGCGGATTGAGCCCGATTTCGCCGACGCGCACGCCGATCTGGGGGTGGCTTTGGCGCAAACGGGTAACATCGAGGAAGCCATCGCCCACTTCGAGCAGGCCCTGCGAGCTAATCCCGATTTCGCCGAGGCGCACAACAGCCTCGGGGCCACTTTGGAGCGAACGGGCAAGATTGAGGAAGCCATCGCCCACTTCGAGCAGGCCCTGCGGGTTAATCCCGATTTCGCCGAGGCGCACTACGGCTTGGGGGCGGCTTTGGCGCAAACGGGCAAGACCGAGGAAGCCATCGCCCACTTCGAGCAGGCCCTGCGGATTAATCCCGATTACGCCGAGGCGCACACCGATTTGGGGGCGGCTTTGGCGCGAATGGGCAAGATCGAGGAAGCCATCAAACACTACGAGCAGGTCCTGCGGATCAAGCCCGATTCCGCCGACGCGCACAACAGCCTCGGAAATCTCTTGGCGCAGGCAGGCAGGCTGCCGGAAGCGATCAAGCATTTGGAGGCCGCGCTACGGATGAACCCGGATTCCGCCCGGGCGCACTACAATCTGGGGATTGCCCTGGGTCTGGCGGACAGGCTGCCGGAAGCGATCGAGCATTTGCGGCAGGCGCTACGGATCAACCCCGATTATGCCGAGGCGCACTACAATCTGGGGATCGATTTGGCGCAAACGGGCAAGATCGAGGAAGCCATCGCCCACTTCGAGCAGGCCCTGCGGATCAAGCCCGATTTCACCCAGGCGCAGACCGCGCTCGCGCAACTCCAAGCTCGCCAATAACCGGAGTCGACAACCGCTACCCGTTCAACCACTGGGCGGCTTGTTGGGCCCAGTAGGTGAGGATGATGTCGGCGCCGGAACGGCGGAACCCGGTGAGCATTTCGAGGACGACCTGTTTTTCGTCGAGCCAGCCGTTTTGCGCGGCGGCCTTGACCATCGCGTATTCGCCGCTGACGTTGTAACAGGCCACAGGATAGCGAAACTTCTCTTTCACGCGCCAGATCAGGTCCTGATAACCGAGCGCAGGCTTGACCATGACGATGTCGGCGCCTTCCTCGATGTCGAGCGCGACTTCGCGCAGGGCTTCGTCGGCGTTGGCACAGTCCATCTGGTAGGTGCGCCGGTCGCCGAATTGCGGCAACGATTCGGCCGCCTCGCGGAACGGGCCGTAGTAGGACGATGCAAATTTCGCCGCGTAGCTCATGATCGGCGTGTTGGAAAAACCGGTTTCGTCGAGGGAGGCACGAATCGCGGCGACGCGCCCGTCCATCATGTCGCTCGGGGCAACGATGTCGGCCCCGGCTTCGGCGTAGGCCTGCGCGGACTTGGCGAGCAAGCGGAGAGTCGCATCGTTATCGACAACGTAGGTCTTTGGCGTCCCGGGCGGTCGTCCCCTGCCTCCGACAGGCGATGGCTCCGTTCTCACGACGCCGCAATGGCCGTGGCTCATGTATTCGCAGAGGCACACGTCGCAGATGACGACGAGTTCGGGCAACTCCTTCTTCAGGGCTCGAACGGCTTTCGGCACGACGCCGTTTGGCGCGTAAGCCCCGCCCGCTTTCTCGTCTTTCCTGTCGGGAATGCCGAACAGGATTATTGCGGGCACGCCGAGTTTCGCGGTCCGCTCCGCTTCTTTCACCAATTCGTCCACGGAAAGCTGGAATTGTCCGGGCATGGAATTGATGGGCTTGCGCAGGCGCGTCCCGTTGCGGACGAACAGCGGCATCACCAGGTCGGTGACGGACAGCTCGGTTTCACGGACGAGGGCGCGGAGTTTCGCGTTCTGGCGGAGCCGTCGCGGGCGATAGATCGGGAAGCGCATGGGTCAGGCCCCGGGGATGTGTGGTTCGACCTCGGCGATCAGGGCGACCACGTCATCGGGTTGCTGCGTCGTCATGAGCCGGGCGCGGAAGCCGGTGTTGTTGACCAGTCGGGACAGGCGCGAGAGAAGCCGCAGGTGTTGGCGCACGTTCGGGGCGCAGAGCAGGAAGAAGTGGTAGACGGGTTTGCCGTCGAGCGCGCCGAAGTCGACGCCTTTGTTGTGCCGGCCATAGGCGAGCACGGGGTTGTCCACGAGGCCGATGAGGGCATTGCGGGCGTGGGGGATGGCGACGCCCTCGCTGACGCACGTCGGGCAAAGGTCTTCGCGGGACCTGAGCGCTTGGAAGAGCGTCTCGAACAGGCGTTCCTCGCGCGGGTCGATGACGAGCGCGCACAACTCGCGGAGCACGCCGTTCTTGTCGGGCGCGGTGAGATTGAGGCTGATGCGCGCGGGGTTGATGACGCTGGCCACGGTCAGGGGTTGCACCAGGCCGGTGGATTCGGGCGGCAACTGCTGCTGGTCGACGGGGACGCTGTTGGGATCGGCCAGCCAGGTGTTGATCAGGTCGCGCTGGAAGCGCCACTGGCGGGCGAGTTTTTGCGCGGGGATGCGGCCATCCTGCGCCATGCGGCTGACGGTTTTTTCGCTCAGCTTGAGGTATTCGGCCACCTCGCGGAGCGTCATGATTTCGCTGTCCATAAAACGGGATCGATTTCCTCGACGAAGATAGTACGGCGGCAGTGTCGGTTGCGCAAGCGGTGAAACACGGAGAGGCCCCCGCGGCCGTCGAATCGATAGGACGATTTCCTAGTCGAAATTCAGATTCCGACTGATTGCGCCTGCAGCGGTTTGGGTGCACGCTAACACATGTCGCAGAAGACGTGGCAGTGAATTCATGCTGTGTACCCGTGATGTGACGCCACGAAGAGGAGTGCACCGATTGTTTAATAAAGGACGCAACAACATGAGTATTGAAGCCATCCCCCGCTCCGAGTTTGACCAGTTTCTGCCACGTCATTTTGCCCTGGAGAGCCTGATGGGGAAAGAGGTCGAATGGTTCTCCAATCGATCGGGAACCGTGGTCGGGACGATCGCCCAAGGCGAAGGCGTGGCTGACTGGAACTACGCCATCTTGAAACGGGGCAAGAACGGCGATCCCCGCGTGCGCAAGGTCATGAACAACTTTTTCAGCCTGAAAACCGCCCGGGTTGATTTGTTGCTTTCGATGGCCGAGATTGAATCGGCCAACCGGGAAGCGGCGGTCTTTGGATTGCCGTCCATCCCGGCGGAATTATTTGTGTTGAACCATGACCGACAACGCGGTCAGCGGTCAGCGGCCTGTTTCGGATCCGGAAACCGATCGGACTAGGTGGTGCGGCGGCAAACAGGTTCATCCAAGAGGTGTGCGATGAATGTGAGTTGCTCGGCAGAGGGTCGAATTCGGCAATGTGTCCGCCATTGGAGGCGGAGGTCGCGAAGTTCATTTACATCGACAGGCCAGGTGGTCGCCATGCTCTTCCTGATTTCGTGCCTGGTCTGTCAGGCCGCCGACGTGGCATCCTGGTATGGCGAAAAGCATCGTGGTTTCCTGATGGCCAATGGCCAACGGTTCGATCCCAACAAGCTCACGGCAGCGTCGTGGTTCTACGATCTTGGCACGAAGGTCGTGGTGACGCATGAGAACCGAAGCGTGATTGTGGAAATCACGGATCGTGGCCCCGCCAGATTGCTGGTTCAGGAGGGTCGAAAGATCGACCTGAGTCGGGCCGCGTTTGCGAAACTGGCCGACCTCGGTCTCGGCTTGATCGACGTAACCATAAGAAGACAATGAGACTTTAGGGGATTGGCATGCGGTGTGGGGACAGGAGCTGTTGCTTATCTTCGGGGGTTCTTCACCCCACCTCCCTGGCAGCAGCTCCTGTTCACGGGCATGAGGGAATCACCCCCGCACCGGAGAGTGCGGCGGAAAACTGCTCGATTTGACATTGGCCGCAATGCTATTTGTGGGAGCATGGCTGCGGAACCCAACTTGCATTCGAGCCCACCCGCCCGGCGGCTTTTCGCAAGACCATCATGGCCGGGGATTTTCCTCCTGTTGCTGTTGGCAGGCCAGGGGTGCGGGGACAATCAGTCAGACAGAGCCCTGGATCGGGGTCTGGAAGCGTATCGTACACATGCCGATGATCTCGCGATTACTGAGTTCAGCGAAGTGATTCGTCTGCGGCCGGATTATGCCGACGCCTATTCCTACCGGGGCCTCGCCTACCACCACAAAGGCGACGACGACAGGGCGATTGCCGATTACGGCGAAGCCATCCGGCTCAAGCCGGATTCTGTCAATGCGTACATCGACCGGGGCCACGCCTACGACCACAAAGGCGACGACGACAGGGCCGTCGCCGACTTCAACGAGGTCATCCGGCTCGATCCGAACCAGGCCACGGCCTATATCGACCGAGGCAACGCCTACAACCGCAAAGGCGACTACGACAGGGCCATTGCGGATTACGACGAAGCCATGCGGCTCAATTTGGATTATGCCCCTGTCTGCGAGGAGAACAGAGCCTATGCCTACAGCCAAAAGGGCGACTACGAGAGGGCCATTCTCGATTACAGCGATGCCATCCGGCTCAAGCCGGATGATCCGTCGACTTATTACAACCGGGGACTCGTCTACCACCACAAAGGCGACGACGACAAGGCCATTGCCGATTTCAACGAGGCCGTCCGGCTCAACCCGGGGTATGTGTTGGCCTACAACGAACTCGCCTGGCTATTGGCTGTCTGCCCCGATGCCCATTTTCGGGATGGAGAAAAGGCCGTCGAGTGCGCCCAGAAGGCCTGTGAACTGTCCGAATGGAAAATCCCGGTTTACTTCAGTACCCTGGCGGCGGCGTACGCCGAAGCCGGCGACTTTGACGACGCCGTGAAGTGGGAGAACAAATCTCTGGCTTCCAATGCGTCAGAGGCTGGGTCGGAGAAAGCCCGTCAGCGGCTCAGTCTCTACGAACAGAAGAAGCCGTACCGCGAAGAGAAGCTGTGAGGTTTTCATCGGGGTCGTGGTTGACAGAGCGCGTAAACGGACGGAGATTGCCGTGGCAGTGTAGGGATCGACATTCTCTCTTTCTCTTCGACATCCCCTGTCGAAGTACCTATACACACATTGGGGGGGGCGTGACCGGAGGCTACACTGCCATTATTGTTGTCACTCCTGCGTGTGAACCCAGTGCAGGAGGTTGAGCACCCGCGAAGCGTCGTCTCCCCTTCCGGCGATAGATTCCAACCGCCACGTTTCGCGGAAACGCGTGAGATCTGGATCTTGTTTCGATTGGTAAGCAAAAACCACTGAATCCGTCTGGCTATTACTGGCGTAGTCCGCGTGCTGGCGGAGGATTGATTAGTGGCCACCGTCACCCCGGACGCGGACGATTTCCGACAGGACCAGAAAACCGGGATCCTTGCGAATGGGATCCAGGTCGTGGTCGGACTTAAGATGAGCGAAGTCCTTGAAGCCTTTCCCGACAGCCATACCCAAGTAGGCAACTGCCTCTTCCGGTTTACCCAGGAGAGAGGCGCCGCAGGCCAGATCGTAAAAGTATTCGACTTGGGTGTCCTGCTTCAAAGAGCCGAATTCCGGCGAAACGACGCGCTGTTGCATGATCTGCACGGCTTCGGCGATCTTCTTTTCCTCATACAGCGAATGGAGGGTCCGCATTTCAGATTGGATATTTGCCGATAGAGTCCCGGATTCGCTCCGTTGCCTGTTTGTGCTGCTCGTGGCGGGGCTGGCTTTGATGCTGCCCGCTGTTAGAAGATCCACAGCTTTCTCCAGAATAACGTCTCGGTCCGTGGCGATGTCCGCTGCCGCGGGATGAATCTCGATGTCGGGGATTATGCCGACACCCACGTACTCACGCCCGTCCGGGTATGAACAGTGCAGCGTGCAGACGCGGGCCTCTACCCCGCCGGGCAGACAAATCCTTAGAGGATCGCCGGTGGACCCGCCGCTGCGTTCGCCCACGACCGTCGCCCGCTTGTTGGCGTGCACCGCCACAACAAAGTTTTCTGCGGCACTGAACGTCTCCGGTCCGGTCAGCACCACGACCGGTCCAAGGAAGGGATCTTTTCGGCTCGGCTGAATTGGAGACCCGTCCTCCTCATGCCATTTCTCCTGACCTCCCCACGCCCGATAGGCAGGCATGTATTCGCGTGTTCTCACGTGCGCCCATGGGATTGACTTATCTATCAACATACTGATGATCGCATTACCGTTGCCCGAGTTTCCGCCGTGGTTGTGGCGGATATCCAGGATCAGGCCTTTGGCTTTCTGGACCTGCGGGAAAATTTCCTCGAAGTCTTTGACCACCTGGTTCGTGTCGAAGCTCGGCAGGTTGACGTACAGGATGCCGTTACCCAACTCGCGACACTCAAACTCCTTGCCCACGGTTTTTTGTGGATAGCTGCCTCTCGTCAGGGTCACTTCGCGCTCGGTTCCGTCCAGACCTTTGATGCGCAGAACGGCCATGGAATCGTAGTCACCCGAGAGAAGCCACCGGTACGCTCTCACATCCCGGCCTTGCGGCGTGGAAGCGCTGATGTAAGGGTAAATGTCCTGTTCCAGAATCTCTCCGACGGATCGCCCGTTGATGTGCGTGACTTCTTCGCCGGGCTTCAAGTTCGCTTTGACCAATTCGTCTTTCCGCTTCGCACCACGGATGTCCGCGAGCGGCGTCGTGCGGACAATGACCGCCTGCTTGCCGGCCAAAGGACGAACCTCCAGCGGCAACCCGTAACCTCCATAATCCGGGTGGGCCTTGTCAGTTTGCATGAAGGTATGTCCGTCGTGCAGCAGGGCCAGACAGCGCGCGAGCACACAAAAATACTCGTCCTCCGTCTCTGCTTGTTGGACCTTGGGGATGTATTCCACCAGCACTTTGTCCCAGTCCACCTCGGGAACCCGGTCAAAGAATACAAAATTGTATTTGACCTCGCTCCACAACCGGGCGAATCCCGCCAGCCGCTCGGCTTCCGGCAGCTTGTGCGGTGGAAATGGCCTGGAATTGCTCCTCCCATGGGCCATGCCGGACTTTTCCGTGGTTGCCTCGTCCCACTCGCGCTGGTTGCGCTCCTTGTCCGTGGACAGGCAGAAGTGAAGCCGGAGCGTTTGGTCATGGAGGTCTCATTTCATGATCGCCAGACACGGCGTGTCGGCCACCTGTCGGAGCCAACCCTGCTTCTTCTGGAATGAGGTTGCACCGGTGTTTATCTGGTCGCCGTCGGCGTCGAGAGGACACAGCCAGAGTTGATTATCAGTGGCGGCATAGAGAAGATACTCCTTCACCCAATACGGGTTGTCGGCACAGTCGAACTGGACAGCCTGCCCGATGGGCAGGGCCACTTCAGCCTCCTCTCCGATCTTGTACGGTTGGCGGACTGTCACCTTCTCCTTGATTTGTTCCGCCGTTGGGGGTTCGGTTTGACCGAAGGCCGGCGCAGCGGAGAGTGCGAGAAGACTCAGGAGGGATAAACTAATCAATATACATTTCATAATTCATCTTTCATTCCTTTACATAGGAATCCGGCCCGATTGGTTACATAAAAAGTGCGGAATTTTGGAATCAATTGCCGCCAGCCGGTTCAGTGAGAGTCCGAACACAACCGCCGGCGCGCCAACCAGCACAATGTTCCAAACGCTCTGTTTCATGGTTCTCCTTTACCGCTTTAGCACCCGGATATTGCCGCCTTCGGTTTCCAACTTGAGCATAGCGCCGCCGCCGTTGATCGTCCCGCGCAACGTTTCCCGATCCTGCTCGCCCTGAACCTGGACCGGCAAATCCGTGCGGGTGGTGCCGCCTTCCGTGCGCGCGTCGAGGTTGACGGCGGCGGTTTCCGGTATTCTCACCGTGACATTGCCGCCTTCGGTGCGCAGCGTGCAATCGGAACGGGGCGGAACGGCGAACTCAGCAACGACTGACCCGCCCTCCGTCAGTGCTTCCAGGCCTGTTCCGGTGAACCCTTCGATGGTGACGTTTCCGCCCTCGGTGCGGAGTTGTACTTCGTCCCGGCATCCGACCGCCTTAACATTGCCACCCTCGGTCTGGCCGCTCACCTTCCCGTCAATCCCGTTGAAGTTCAGGCTGCCTCCTTCGGTATTGGCGGTTACGTTGCCATGCAGAGTGGCGACTTCCACGTCGCCTCCGGCAGTCTTCAGGCGCACGTCGAACGCTTGAGGCACGGTGATCTCGTAATGGACGTTCAAATCGGGCTGCCTCCACCAACCCCACCACGAACCGCGCCCGAAGCTCCAAGGTTCCCGGGCAGTGATGGAAATTTCCTTGTCATGTTGCTCCAGCACCACGTGACGCTCCTTCAGAATCCTGGCCGCTTCGGCCTCGCTCGCGCGCGTGACGTCACGCACCACCTGGATTTGGACACGGGTTTGATCCGCACCGACGACGTGAATGTTTCCCCGGTCCACATTCACGCTCAAGCTTCCACCCGGCCCGACGACGAACGACCGGGAGAACTCGGTTTCGCTCCCGCTCTCGTAGCGACCATCGCGCGCCGTGCCTGGCGCTTCTGTCGAATTGAGGTTGGTGTCGTCGGCATACACCGAGACAGCGCCTTGGGCGCACAGCGGCGACAGCGCTGCGAAGAAGATGACGGCACCGATAACTTTTTTGAAAGCCTGCTTCATAAGTTCCTCCATTTGCCAGTGGGACGCACGGGACAGCCGTTTTGGATTCAGAAATCGTCGCTTCAGGCTTGCGGTCGCGGGCGTCCGGCGGTGGACATCGGCGCGCTGTGGCAATGGCGGCTGACTTGCTGGAGCGAGAAATCAATAATGACCGGGGCCGAAACCGTTGTAGCAGCCCAAGACGCTCTGGATTTGCTGGGCGTTACGAACCAGACGGTTTCCCCATGATGGGGGCCAGATCTGTCCCCACCATGTCTGCACCTCCACGTCGAAAATGAAGCCATTGAGGTCGCCACAGGCCCAGCGCGTGTTACCTCGGGCCAACGCGTTGGAAGCAAATTCGAGATCGGCGGTGAGGACACACGCCGTCCACGGTTTCAAATTGAGGCTCTGCACGAGAGCGATCAGGTCGTCGATTTGTTCCGCCGCGCCTTTGACGTGCACCGTGAAACTGCACGTAGCCTCATTGCCTTCGGTATCGGTCGCGACGCAGGAGACGATGGTGTCACCGATGGCAAACAGGCTGCCGCTGGCGGGATTGCAAACGACGCTCACGGGGCAGCCGTTGGAAGCCTCTGGCGTGGGGTAGTCGACCGTCGCTCCGGCTGGCGACGTGGCATTCACGGTTTCGTTCGTCGGGCAACTCATTGTGGGCGGATGGGGGCATTCTCCCCGTTGAACCTCATAGGCGCCGATATCGGTGCCGTCGCCGCCCGGAGTATTCGGCACGGCACAATCGTCAAAGGTGCGGACGAATTCGTTGCCGCGCTGGTCGGTGGCCGCGCCCGAGAAGTTTTTGCCTTGGTCAATGGCGGGGCTCCCGCACAAGAGCGCACAGGTGAAGGTCGGGCCGCCATTGTCCTGCAACGGCCCGAGCATCGGGTCAGTGTTGGTCTGGTCGCCAGTTGCAGTCAGAAGACCGCCGCCGTCGTCGCTGCTGAGGTTGTAACCGAGAGAGATGACTGTGCCCGAGGCGTTTGAAATTGTGCTGCCCGAAGCCCCGGCGTTCAGGATAGTGCTTCCGATGGCCACGCTCCCGCTACCCTCAAGCCCTCCAAGATTGAAGATGTCGCTGCCGTTCGTGACCGAGTTGCCGGTTACGGTGCTGTCGGCGATCTGCACGCTCGATGCGCCAGAGTCACCCCGGTTATAGATGCCGCCGCCGGCACCGGTCGCGAGCCGGGCCAAGTTGCCGCTCAAGGTGCTATTAACGATTTCCACGGTCGCGGTGCCGTCAACACTGTCGTTGTAAATGCCGCCGCCGGCTCCGGTGAGGGTCGAGTTGCTACTCACGGTGCTGTTGGCGATCCGCACGCTCGCGCTGCCCCCAGGATTTCCGAAATTGTAGATGCCGCCGCCAAAACTCTGACCAGTATTGCGGGTCGAGTTCCCATTGATGGTACTGTTGGCGATCTGCACGCTTGCGCTGCCGTCAGTAGCGGAATTCCAAATGCCACCGCCGCGCTCGGCAGAATTACTGCTGATAATGCTGTTGACGATCTCCACGCTTGCGGTGCCGCGACCACCATCGCTCCTGATACCACCGCCGTTTTCGGCGGAGTTGCCGCTGAGCGTGCTGTTGCGGATTTTTATGATTGCGCTGCCCCCGTCATATCCGATGCTGTAGACACCGCCGCCGTTGAAACTGAAGTGACCATTGAATGTGAGTGTTGTTCCGATAACTTCCAGCGTCGCGTTATTGTTGAGGATGCCGCCGCCAAATCCGGCCACGTTGCCGCTGAGGGTGCAGTTGCTGACGGTCAGCCTCGCGTTATCGTTGAGGATGCCGCCACCTGCGGACGCTTGGAACGACGCGTCAGCGAAGCCGTTGGTGATGGTCAGACCAGAGATGCTAACGGTGTTGGAGGGGCTGATGTAGAACACGCGGCTGGTGGCACGGCCGTCCACGGCCAGTAGACCAGGCCCGGGGCCGACGATGTCCACACTGTTGGTGACGAGGAGTTCGCCATTAGTCAGCAAGATCGTGCCGGAGACGCCGGACGCGTCAATCGTGTCCCCGTCGGCGGCGGTGGCGAGGGCGTCGCGTAGCGAGCCGGGGCCGTTGTCGGCAGTGCTGGTGACTGTAATGGTGGCGGCGTGCAGTGGAGTGACAGCAACGGCCAGAAACGCGGCTGCGATCAAGAGGCCTGCCTTCATGTTCGACTCCCAACCTTCACGGGGTGAATGCGGACTCAGGAGCGTCGGCGCTCCGTGCCTCACGTTAGTCCAACAGCGCTTGACCTTTTACCGGTTTTCGTCGCGCAGGTCAAGAAATATTTGGTGTGTAAGGCGTTGTGACGAACAACCGCGCGGTTCGCAGATTCACGATCTCCTCCCGCGTGTCCTCTGGCACACGAGACGAGTGTATGGCGGTTTGGCGATCTGTTAAGTAAAAGAGTTGTAAAATTTTGCGGGGCTATCGCACTGGCGGTGGCGAGAGGGGTACAAGCCCGGCAGGGCGCGGCGTTCGGCGGGGCCGTTCAGAATTTGCGTTCGTAACTGCGGATAACGCCGATGACTTTGCCGAGCACTTTCGTGTCACCGGCGACGGGGATCGGCTGGCAGCGGGGGTTGGCGGGGTACAAGCCCGGCCGGGCACGCGTGTCGCGGGTCATCGGGAGAGAAATGTCGAAAGTGAATACAGTCCGAATGCGAATATAACGCCACCCGACAATCGGTTGATGGTGCACATCCAAGTGGCGCTGACTCGCGACCGAAACAGGGCGACACCGCTGCTGAGCAGCAGCCACCAAAGAGCCGAGCCGAGGAACACGCCCCCGACCAACGCGCCCGCGCTGAGATAGTCCGGTGTTGCCCCAAGCCCAAAGCCGGCAAACACGGCCACGAACGACAGGATGGTCATCGGATTGGCCAGCGTGAGGAACAGCGTCGAGAGCCAGGCTGAGAACAGTCCGCGACCGTGAACCTCCGCCGCTTGTTCGCCGGGTCTGCTGATGAACGTGCGAATACCGAGGTAGCACAGGAATAATCCGCCCAGAAACCCGAGCCACGATCGTTGGCTAACCAAAACGCTCGAGATTGCCGTGAGACCAAGAGCTGCCACGCAACCGTAGGTGGCATCGGCCGTCGCCGCACCCAAACCGGTGGCCAGCCCAATCTGTCTCCCCTCGGCCAGGGAGCGACGGATGCAGAGAACTCCAATCGGCCCAACCGGTGCCGCGATGGAGAACCCGATGATGACGCCCTTGAACAGGAAATGGAGTGTCATACGCAGTTCAGCTCAATGTTTGAGGCCAGCCACCGCTGAGGGCGAAGCGGGCTGCGGTAGGCTGAATCGAAGGGTTATCGGAGTTCATGTAGAAAAACAAAATGCGTATCGGTGGCGCCACACACTTGAAATCCGAGCCGCTCGTACAACACACGGGCTCGATCATTGCTCTTGAGCACTTCGAGCCGAAGAGGCTTTTGCCGGAGTTGGGCCCGGGCGATCTCGCCCTGAATCAACGCACTGCCAATCCCACGCCCTTGGAATTCCGGAAGGATCTGAATCTCCGATAGGAATACGTCCTCCGGCCAGTCGTCCACACGAATGCATCCAATCGCGCGACCGGCGATTTCCACAATCTCGAATTTCTCCGGAATCCATTTTTTTGAAAACAACGAGGCCTGAAATTCCTCGTCCCATTGCCCGAACTGCCGGACGACAACTTCGTGATACGCGGCCTTGTGAAGCTCCCGCATAAACGGTTCATCGGCGGCAGTTGCGGGTCGCCTCTTGATACTGGGGGATTGTGTCATTCGGCCTTTGGATAATGCCGGGAACTGAGCCATGCCGGAATCGCGGTGTCAACCGCGAAAGCGGAACTGAGCGGCGGGGCCGGTCAGAATTTGCGTTCGTAGCTGCGGATGACGCCGATGACTTTGCCGAGCACTTTGGTGTCGCCGGCGACGGGGATGGGCTGGTAGCGGGGATTGGCGGGCTGGAGCCAGAGTTTTCCGTTGCGGCGGGCGAGGCGTTTGACCGTGGACTCGCCGTCGACGAGGGCGACGACGATCTCGCCGGGTTCGGCGTGGTTTTGGGCGCGGACGACCACGAGATCGTCCTCGCAGATGCCGGCCTCGATCATCGAGTCGCCGTGGACCTTGAGGGCAAAGACTTTTTCACCGGCGAATTCCTCGGACAGATCGAGCGTGCCTTCGATGTTTTCCTCGGCGAGCAGCGGGCCGCCAGCGGGAACGCGTCCGAGGATGGGCATGGGCGGGAATTCGGCGCGGAGGATGTCGGGCCAGTTGCGCGGGACGAGGCCGCGGGATTTGCCGGGAAGTTTTTTGAGGTGGCCCTTGGTTTCGAGGGCGTGGAGATGGTCGCGAGCGGTGCCCGTCGAGCGATAGCCGAAGGCGTGGCAGATTTCGCGGACGGTCGGGGGACGGCCGGCGCCGCGCATACTGTCGAGAATGTAAGTGAGCAGTTTTTGCTGCGGCGGAGTCAGTGGTTCTTGCACGAGGACACTGGTACCACACAGGTGTGTGGTATGGCAAGCGGAAAAGGGATTTTTTCGGTCAGGCGGCGGCGAGGGCGACGTGGATGGCGCGGTCGAGGTCGGTGACGTCGAAAGGTTTTTCGAGGAAGCCGCGGGCGCCGGCTTCGCGGGCTTCGTTTTCGGTGGTGCGGCTGCCGGTGACGACGACGACTTTGGCGGACGGGTCGGTTTTGGAGAGCAGGGAGGTGCAGGTGAGGCCGTCCATGCGCGGCATGCGGACGTCCATGACGATGAGATCGGGGCGCATGCTGGCGTATTTTTCGATGGCTTCGTGCCCGTCGGCGGCGGTGCCAACGACTTCGTGGCCGAGGTATTCGAGGGCGAGTCGCAGGGCGAATCGGACCGAATCGGTGTCGTCGGCGATGAGGATTTTCATACGGGAAGTAATTTTAGCACTCGTCATGCCATGGGCGTGGAAGGCAGGGAAAACGGGGTTTTTGCGGGATTTGGCGGGGGAATTTGGCCGAAATTGGCCAGCGGATGAGAGGATGGGAATCCGAAATGTAAGGAACGCCCGATGGGAAGCGTCCGCCGATAGCGCGAGCGGTTACGGGCAGGGAACGGTGAGGCCGGTTGGAACTGGCGGGAACATTGCCAGAGAGAGCGGATCGGTTGAGCTCGTTGTCAGCGATTGGACCCATTCCACGTGGCCATCCATAAAGAGATAGTTGCCGGCAAGGGGATTCCCGCCGACGTGCAGGGAGTAGGGCCGAAGACCTGCAGTCCCGTCAGACGGACTGGTCATATAGGCGTGGCCCTGATTCTGGTCCGACATGCCACCCTGTTGGACGGTTGGCGGTGTGTTGGGGGGAGGAGAAACGAATTCTCCGACGATAGCCGTGGCGGTATTGGTCAGATACGGGCAGGTCACACGCGAGCCCGCGATCCAGTAGTTGCCACCCCCACCAGTTGGGGTGTTATTGCCCTGGCCGACGACCATTGCATACGAACAGGGATAGAGGGTCATGCCGCTCACCACGCTCTGAAACCGGTGGTCATTCGGGCACTGAAAGGTTTTCGGCGTGATATAACCGCGATCCACGAGGATGTAGTTCCAAGTGACCTGTCGCTGTGTAATCGCCGTGTCAAAATTATAGTCAGGGGTGGGAGTATGATTCTGATAATCGCCGGAATAGGTGGCGATCGCGAGACCGATCTGCCGAAGATTACTGACGCAGGCCACGCGCCGCCCTCGTTCCCGGGCGCTATTCAATGCGGGCAACAGCAAGCCAGCCAGTACGCCGATAATGCTGATGACCGTCAGGAGTTCAATCAGTGTGAAGCCGAGAAGGCGCTTGATTTTGGCCGCTTGCATTGACGTTTCTCTGTTCAACTGTTACACCCCTGTTTCTATTTCGTCAACCCATGTTTGCCACCGCGCGACGCGACCAGATTCCGGCTAGTACGGGTTGAGAATCTGGTAGAAGCGCGACGGAGAATTGGTCGCCCCTCCGTGGTCGATATAGTTCGTGGTGGTCGCGCCATTCAGAATGATCGGTCCGCTGATGTTCTGGAAGCCGTTGGTACTGTATCCGGTTGCGCCGCCGTCTTCCGCCTGCACGAAATTGGTTCCCGTGCCCGGCCCTGTCCACGTAATCACCACATCCCTATTCGTAATCACCCCAATGGAAGTGATTTGGAACGGCAGCGGCAAGACCACGGTGACTCCCAGGTTGACCTGGCCAATGGTGTTGGTGCTCACCACACAGATCGTATTCGAAGGCGTCGAACCGAGCACCAGACCGGAGTAGTTTAGCGTGCCGACGTAGGTGAAGAGTGTGTAGGTGCTGCTGGCGTTGGTAAAGCCGCCGCCGTCGGTCACATTGAGCGTGCCCGCCAACGCCAGATTATTGCTGACCACGATGGGACTGCTGTTAGTACCCAGGGCGAGATCCAAGACCGAGCCGCTGGTAAACGTGCCATTGAGCGTTTGCAGCATGGAATTGTACATCTGCAATACGCCATCGTTGCCGATGGTCAACCCGTTCAATATGGTCAACGGAATCTTGGCCCCCGCGTTCATGTCGTCGAGATCCAGCGTGTTGTTCGTGCCTACAGAACCCGCCACGGTAAGATTGCTGATCGTCAGATTGTCGCTATAATCGAGCGTGTCATAGTTATCAAGCGAAACCACCTTGCTGGCGGCGTTGGTAATGAAATCGTAGCCATCGGTGACGGTTGGCGCGCTACGCAGTGACCAGTCCGAACCCTCATCCCAGAAGGCTGACTCTGCCGATGTCCAATTATTGGTCGTGGGGGGGACGGCTTGTGCAGTGACCGCGATCAAGCCAAGTCCGATAGCGATAATAGTCCTGATTCCCATGGTATCTCTCTTCCCTCTCCGCAGCCCGGCACGCCGAGCCCCTCGCCTGACGTAGAAACCGCACACCCTCTGCGCTTTAGGCTTGGTGGATAGTAACCCAAGAACAAAAAAGTGTCAAGGGGTATTGACAGATTTGTGAATACCATGTACATACAATGCGGGTACTGAGTATGGAGTTTGACTGGTCAGATCCGCCGTTCAACCCGAAGGACTCGCCGACTCTACGCGAGATCGAGGAGGCATTTGAAGATCCCCTCGGCATCCGCATGATACCCGACTCCGGGCGGTTCGCCAAAGAGTCCCGGGCATTTTGCCTGGGGCGGACCCTGACAGGCCGGGGCATCTTCAGCGTATTTCGGTCGGATGGCAAGCGGATTCGGGTGATCGGGTCGAGGCCGATGACGGAGGAAGAGGATTATTTCTACGACAGGAAGGTGTCGGAATGGACATCGTAGCGGAATGGGAACAGACACATCCGCGAAAGAGTTTCGCGGCTACAATCCGGTGAAATCGCAATGGACATCGTAGCGGAATGGGAAGAGATACCGCAGTTCGCGTGCGAGCACGACGAGGCGAAATTCTGGCAACTGCATCGGCTGGATTCGAAGCTGATGGAACAGTCGGTGGTAGGCGCGGACCAATCCGAGTCGACGACGATCACGTTGCGGATCGATCCGCGGATGCTGGCGCGGATCAAGCGTCTGGCGCGGTCGCGGTACCTCAATTACCAGAGCATGATCAAGCAATGGATCAGCGAGCGGATGGAAAACGAGCTTCGTGACAGGGGATCGCGGAGGGAGTAACCGCGAATGCACACGAATCAAACGCGAATGAGCGGCGGAAACGACATTGTGAAGGCGGAGACGAGACAATTTATGGCGGGGAAAAGAGGCTGGAGGGCCGAGGGCGAGAGGCAGAGGTCCGGGGTGCCGAGGATCCGAGACGGTCAGAGGCGCCCCTACTCGACGGCTTTCGGGGTGAACCTTCGGAACTCTTCCCCCGCCGGATTTACGCTGGTCGAGCTGTTGACGACGCTGGTCATCATCGCGATCCTGGCGGGTTTGGTTGTGGCTGTGGGGAAGTATGCGCTCACCAAGGCTGGCACGTCGCGGGCGCAGGCGGAGATTGCGGCGATGGAAAACGCGCTGGAACGCTACAAGAGCGACAATGGTCGTTATCCTGCGAGCACCGTCACTCGAAACAGTCCTTCGCCGCCGGGAGTCCCGACCATCATCGAGATTTACAACTCTACCAACCTTTATTCGGCGCTATCCGGCAAGTATTTCACATTCAAGCCGAATCAGCTTGCCGGGACCGGAGCGGGCACGTACGTCGTCGATCCGTTCGGCCACCCCTACAACTATTATTGTCCGCCAGTTGGGACAGTAGCAGTGTGGTCGAATCAGGCCACCTTTGACTTGTGGTCGTACGGGCCGAGCGGTACGAATGGTGATCCGAACATGATAACGAATTGGAAACAATGATCCAGGAGTCACTATGAAACCCTTTTCGTCGAAGCATCGCGCATTCACCCTGATTGAACTGCTCGCCGTGATTGGCATCATTGGCGTACTGGTGGCATTGCTCATCCCCGCCATCAAGAGCTCCCTGATCAAAGCCGAGGTCAGCCAGGCGCAGAGTGGGATTTCGAATTTGTCGACGGCCTTCAAAGCGTACTACACAGAGTACGGCAAGTGGCCGATTTCCGATACCGCCGCGACGTGGAATTACGTTGTCGACGCCAACATGGTTGCCCTCCTATCTGGAAGCGACATTGAAGCCCCCTATAGCACAGCCCAACCAACGATTGAATCGTTTGGCGTTGTCGGTGGCACGCACGGTACGTTCCAAGGCAACCCGCGCAAAATCATCTTCCTGCAATTCAAGCAATCGGACCTCGGGAATGTGCCCAACTGTACGGGCTGCTATCTCGACCCGTGGAAGAAAGCGTATTATGTCAAATTCGATGTGACTTATGCTGGTGTTACCCCAAGTCCGTTTGAGAATACGAATTATTGGATAGCATCTGGGTCTCTCATCTGGTCGGACGGACCTGATGGCCAGGAGAATACGGTTGGGGGCGGGGTCGGTATTAACAAGGACAATGTCACAAGCTGGTAACAGGCAATGGAACGACGCCGGACAAACGGTTTTACACTGGTCGAGATGCTGACGGTCATGGTGATTGCCGGCATCCTGATCGGTCTGGCCATCCCGGCGGTCACGAGCCTCATGTCATCGGGCGGGGTGAGCGCGGGCTCGCGCGAGGTTGCCAACACATTCGGTCTGGCGCGGCAGGTTGCGATCACGCAGCGCACGTACGCCCGCGTCGTCTTTCCCTACTACGGAACGGTCGGAACGATAAGTCGCCCGGACATGTGGTATCGGACGTACGCCGTGATGACCAACCGCAATATCGCTAACGTGAACGGATGGACTTACATGACCAAGTGGGAGTACCTGCCCCTTGGGGCCGTGTTTCTACGGCAGACCCTGCCGTCGCCACTACTCCCGTTGCCGGCTGGAGGTGGAGCGTTGGATGACCAGAGTTCGCTCAACGGGGCCAGCCTGCCGTTCCCCATCTCGGGACCTGCACCTGTGCTTGAACTGTTGGCCTACATCGAGTTTGGACCGACGGGCGCGGCCAGTCCGCTTTCGGCCCTGCCCGGCGCGTCCAGTGTCTTGGCGGTGTCCGAGGGTTTTACGACCTTTACAACTGTGGGTAACACGGGAACAGTGACGCCGACAGCGTCCAGGACCAGCACCAACACGTTAGCGAACCTGACCCTTATCAGCGTCGACACGATGGTTGGACGCGTACAGGTGGCGCGGTGATGAGAACCTACTGCATAAGAACGACGCGGTCGCGACAGAGCGCGACCCTCCATGGCTTCAGCCTGATCGAGGTTGTGATTGCGCTGGCGGTCATCTCGGTTGGCCTGATCGCTATCGTCGGTCTGATTCCGCAAGGCATCCAGTCGGCCCGCGATGCGGGGGACAACACATTGGCCGCAACCATCGTGCAGGACACTCTGAACGCGATCCGGCAGCAGGCGTTGACCACATGGCCTCCGTTTTCCACCCAGCTGAGCTACTATTACGACGCGACTGGCACAACTCAGCTCAACACGACGGTCTCCACAGCCGATACCTACTACGAAGTACACCTGCCTCCTCCGCAGTCGAGCGCGAATGGGAATCTGTTGACGGTTACGGCAATTGTCTGGTGGCCGGTCAAGACGGGCGTGACCGCGCCGCTCAACACGAACACTTATGTCACCTTGATCGCCAACTACCAGCACTGACCATGAACGAAAGACGATCAACGCAGTCCACGGCGCGTTCGGGCCGTGAGCCCCGTTGGCGTGAGCCGCGTCGGCAACGCCACACGTGGGGCAACGTCCCCTCACGGGGAGACCGGCGCCGAACCGCGCAGGCCGGGTTCACGCTGGTCGAACTGTTGACGTCGATGACGATTCTGGTGGTGATGATGGTGGTGTTGTTCTCGGTATTCGACGAGATCAACAAGGCGTGGCTGATCGGGGAGAATCGCGTCGAGACATTTACCCAGGCCCGAGCCGCATTGGACTACATGTCCCGCGAACTCACCCAGGCGATCGCCACCAACATCGCGTTTTACGGCGATGGGCAGCACGTTTATTTCGTCGCGCCGGTAAACTCCAATCCACAGAACCAGGCTGACCTGTGCGAGATCGGTTATGAGCTTGAGGTGACAGATCCTAGCAACCCCAAGAATCTGACACTCAAAATCACCCGGCGACTTATCGCGCCAACCCCGTCGAATTGCGCGGGGGGCGCGTGGAACCCCTACGCAGCGAAGTGGTGGACCGTCTTCTATAACCAGCCGATCAACAAATCCACAGAGTCAAGCACGGCCCTAGCCTCGAACTGCGTTTATGGTCTTCAGTTCCAGTATTACGACCAGCACGGGAACCCAATCACATCGCTTCCGTATGAGGCCAACATCCTTCCCGGTTCGATCATCGTCAACGTGACCAACATGGATTCTCGCACGGCAACAAAGCTAGCGTTGGTGCCAAATACGGCAGCAGCCTGGTCAAACGTCGCCAGTTCCACGCTGCGAGTTTTCAGCACAACGGTGTACCTACCGAACATTTCGCCATGAGCAATCGTCCTACATCCACCATCCATCGACCATTCTCCATTTCCCATTCCTCCGGAGAGCGCGGGGTCGCGCTGGTTTTGACGCTGTCGATCCTGGCGCTGGTGACGCTGTTGCTGATTGCATTCGTCACCAGCATGCGGGTGGAGAACGCGGCGTCGAAGAACTACAATGAACTGATCAAAGCCCGCGAACTGGCCCAAGGCGCGATTGATCAGGCGGTGGCCCAAATCCGGGCGGCGACACCGGTGCGAGTACCTGGCCTCGCCATGACCAACTACGTCACGTTCCCGGGCATGGTTTACCAGTACAACGGCACACTGCCGGCGACCCTTGTGGCCCTGTATTCCGATCCGACATTGGGCGACCCGACCAACCTGAACTCCGGACTGTGGATTACGGGAGGGACAAACAACCTTGGCGAGTTCTCCAACAACGGCACCATCAACGTGGGCTGGCTGTACGTCGCACAAGATGGCACGATTGGGCCGCCGTCGGCGGTGAGTGGGGGGTTGCATGGGCCCCTCGTGGGGCGCTTCGCGTATTGGGTGGATGACGAGGCGGCCAAGATCAACATCAACACGGCCGGGACTCCCACCGTCCCGCCGACGCCCGACTATGGCTACAGTGCGCCGAATGAGGTGGATCTAAGCGTATTATTGGACGGGCTTGGTGCGCAAGTCCCGAACATCACAGGCGCACGCTCGCCTAATCCCTTTACAACGATCGAAGAGATCAAGCGCGCCAGTGCAACAATCGCCCCCGATGTATTCGACGACAATCGGTTCGAGATCACCACGTATTCCAACGATGCGAATTATCCGGGCAATACGGATGATCGTGACGTATTCGACCGTCCGCGGCTCGTCCTTTCCGTGCTCGGCACCGCGGATATTACCCCGGGAGGTAATGCCACCAACGCATATAACCGGCTGTCGGACGCGAACCTGGCGAACCTCCTTTCGAGCAGCGCTTCACCGCTCGCCTTCCAGACCAAGTACGGTGCGACCGGCCTCGAGCAACTCATCGCCAACATCATCGGGTATCAGGCCAACCTGACCACCACGTGGCCGCCGGACGACGGCAACACTCCCCCCGTCTATCTCGGGTTGGCGAATACGCCGCTCATCAACGAAGTGCAGGTCCGGTACGACGTCACCCCGGGCACCGTCACCCCTCCCACCCCCTCGACCGTGAAGCGCACCGTGTCGGTGGAGCTATATTACATGTACAACGGCAGGTACACGACCGGGTCGGAACAGCTGCAGGTTGCTGGTTTGCCACCCGTCGGGGGCCTCTTTTTGACAACCGTTACCATTCCCGTTACGCCCAATAAAGTTTTCACCGGAGGAATACCGGGAACAGTACAGTCCTACAGTGTATTTTCCCCTGCTGTTTCTGACTCGGCAACGTTTACCGGGAACCCGCTAACCGAAAGCGGGACGCTGCAAATCACGTACTCGCGCAGCGGTCATCGGCTGAATTTTGCGCAGACGACGCTGCCGCGGAACCAGATTTTCAGTGCCGGCCCCGCCAGTTCCGTCTACCAAGGGTCTCAGGTCATCGGGGACCCCGCATTCAACGGAGTGAACAACGCGGCCGAATGGGCGCCGTACACCAGCGCCAGCGTCGCGAGTTTGGGAAGCATTAATACCGGTTTCTCCCCACCTTTTGACGTGTCGAAAGTTGTCATGCGCGCCGGCCCGATACAATCCGTTGGTGAACTCGGGTACATCCATCTGCCGCCGGACTCTGCCCTGAAGAACGCGTGGAAGTACCTCACACTGCAGCCCGGCGGACTGGCACCTGGCGGAGCGGCAACCGCGGGGCAGATTCCCGACTGGGCCATGTTGGATTTGTTCACCGTCGGCACCGGGACCGGTGGCCGGATCAACATCAACAGCCTCGTTAACGCGGGAGCGCCGGAACCCACCGCGACGCGACTCGTTCCGCTGAAAGCGTTACTCAACAGCTTGGGCTTGGCCGGTAAGGCGTCGGACGTTTATCAAGACGGAACTTCGGTCCGGGCGGACACATACGGGATGAAGCAGACGAGTGGAGCGGGCGTTTTCGACACGATCGGCGAGATCTGCGAGATCCCATCGCTCGCCGCTGGGGCAAACCAAGCCGCTAATGAAGCGGCTATCCGCCGGATAGCCAACCTGATCACGGTGCGGTCGAATACGTTCACGATCTGGGTGCTGGCGCAAAGCATCAAGCAGCCGCCGGGGTCCACGATCGGAACGTACAATCCGAACTTGGACGTGATTACGGGGGACGTGAAAGCGCAGGCGGTAGTGGAGCGGTATGAGAAGACGCCGGGCGTGGCCGGCGCCACGCCGTCGTTTCGGTTGAGATACCTGCGGTACTTGTACAACTAAGCAAACCGGGGGCGATGCGGGTTGACACGGCGGACGGGGGGAGAAGAGTGGATAGGATGGGCCGAGCCCAAGGAAATACGGGGTTACAGGCATATGAAAGGTTTCGGCTTTCACGGTTTTTGGCTTGAGTTGAGGTTTGTAAAATGGTAGGTTACCGGCTCCAATTTGTGGTGAGGCCGGTCTAATGACCAGCGCGGGCTGATCGGGAAGGGTTTACTATGCGTAACGGGAAGGAATGGCTCACATGGGTTGCCGTGATCGTGTCACTGGCGGCGGGCGGGATCAGCACGCGGGCGCAGGCGGGTTTTGACGTCCTGCATTCGTTCACGAATTCGACCACTGACGGTTCGACCCCTGAGGGGCAGCCGGTACTGATTGGCTCGACGTTGTACGGGGTGGCGAAGTATGGCGGGAGCAATTCATGGGGGGCCGTGTACCAGGTCAGCACCAACGGTACCGGGTTCGGGCTGGTCTATTCCTTTCTCGGCGGGACCAATGGCGCGAACCCGTACTGTACCCTGGCGTCCGCTGGCGCTTCGTTGTACGGGATGACGTTCGGCGGCGGCGTCGATGACGGGGGGGTCGTCTTCGGGGTCAATACGAATGGCATTGGCTATTCGGTCTTGCACACGTTTCTGGGGGGGGCCGGCGACGGACAGTACCCCCTTGGCAGCCTGACCATCAATGGGACCAATCTGTATGGGATGACGACCAACGGCGGGACCAACGATTACGGCGTGATTTTCCAGGTGAATACCAGCGGGACGAATTTCTCCGTGATTCACTCGTTTGCGGGCGGGACGAATGACGGGGCGTTTCCCAATGAAGGGGTCGTCGTGAGCGGGTCCACCCTGTACGGAACGACGTTCAACGGCGGCAGCAACGAGTTGGGGGTCGTGTTTGCCATGAATACTGCTGCCTCCAGCAACGGTTACGCCATCCTGCACCGTTTCACCGGGGGAACGAACGACGGCGCCAATCCGACAGGCCCGCTGACGCTCAGCGGTTCCACGCTTTATGGAGTGACCACCTACGGCGGCGCCAACGATGCGGGCGTGATCTTCGAGATCAACACGGGCGGCACAGGCTTCGCCGTGCTGCACTCGTTTGCGGGCGGGGCCAACGACGGGGCGTACCCGCAATTTGGTCCGTTGGTGGTGAACAATTCCGTCATGTACGGCGTGACCGAGGAGGGCGGGAGCAACAGTGCGGGCGTGGTGTTCCAGATGAACACGGACGGCATGGGGTTTACCCTCCTGCACAGCTTTTCGGCCGGCGCCGACGATGGCGGCTACCCCGAGTTTGGGCCGGTCCTGAGCGGTTCCATGCTCTATGGGGTGACCCCCGATGGCGGCTCGAATGATCTCGGCGTCGTGTACGGGGTGCCGACCACGAACACCGCCGCGCCGACGGAGGGCAGCATATGCACCAATGTGCCGGCCAACGTGGAAGCGGGCACGGCGGTCATGACGGTGATCGGCGGAGAAGTATACACGTTCACGGCTACGGGAACTGCCTGCTATGACGCCGCTCCGACTTATTGCGTGGGTCCGAATGGGGGATTCGCGTTTACCACGAACGGACAGAATTTCGTCTGCATGGGCCTGGCTCCTGAGTCACTCGTAGGGGAAGTCAACGGGGAATGTATCCAGCTTGGCACCGCCGGGACGTTCATCGCGCCGAGTTCGGGAACCCTGTATTTGCTGATGAATGATACCGTGGGCGGGTTCTTCAATAACTCCGGTGAGTGGAACGCCTGCATCACGCCCGGGGACTTCGCCATTACGGCCATCGCCGCCGTGACCAATAGCGTGGTCATCACCTGGGACACGTTCGGTGGTTTTACCAACTACGTGCAGGTCACGCCCGGCGACGGCATGGGCAATTACGTGGCCACCAATTTCACCGATCTCAGCGGGCCGATCATCGTGCCCGGGCTCGGAGCGGTCACGACAAACTACACCGATGTCGGCGGCGCCACCAACATTCCCTCGCGATATTACCGTGTCCGCCTGGTGCTCTGATCCGTTGCCGGTTGACCTCTGATGTGTCGCTGCCGGAGTGAGGGGTGCTGGCGCAAAGCATCAAGCAGCCGCCGACGAACCACAACCCCGGCACGTACAATCCGAACTTGGACGTGATTACGGGGGACGTGAAGGCGCAGGCGGTGGTGGAGCGGTATGAGCCGACGCCGGGCGTGGCCGGCACCAAGCCGGAGTTTCGGTTGAGGTACTTGCGGTACCTGTACAACTGAGCGGGCTGGCGTGAGGCTGTGGGCGAGACGTACCAGTTGCAGGTCAGCAGTTCGTTGACGCCGACGAACTGGAGCAATGTGGTCGGGGCGTTGCAATCGGGGACGGGCGGGTCGATTATGCTGACGAACGTCGGGGGGGCGCTGCAGACGCAGGGGTTTTATCGGGTGGGCGTGTCGCCCTGAGGCGGCGGTGGGGTGGAAGTGGGGATTTCTGCTCGTCAGGACCGTCAGAAATATCTTGTGGTGTCTTAATTTGTTTGGGCAGTCGCCGGCAAAGCCCGCGGCGCCATGCCGGGCTTATACACCTCCAGCCACAGCCATTGCGATAGCCCCGCAAAATTTTACAACTCTTTTACTTAACAGATCTCCGAACCGCCGTAGACTCGTCCCGTGTGCAGGAGAACACACGGGAGGAGACCATGAATCTGCGGACCGCGCTGCTGCTGATTGGTTTACCCTGTACGCCTGACCGAGTGCGTCCAGCCACCGCGCCGGGAAGGCGGGGTGAAATTTCTTGCTATCCCAATGACCACAGGCGTATAAGCCTAATAACACCCCGTTTCTGGGGCCGCTTCCCGACCCCTATGCGTCCCGTTTGCGCGAGGCTAGGAGTTGGAGTCGGAATTCTTGCGAGTTGCCTTATGCGGCATTCTAGGAAGAAGCGGGGCTTTTGGGCGGGAGCTGAATCGCCGATTCTCGCAGCGCTATTGGCCATTGCGCTCGTTTCCTTGTTGCTTCCTTTCACAACGTCTGCTCAGGCAGCGGACAGGCAGGTGCTGCGTGGTCACGTCCCCAGGGCTGTCACGGATTTGCATTTGCCACCAGTGGGAGAACTGCCCAGCACGAATCGGTTGCCTTTGGCCATTGGGCTGCCGTTGCGCAACCAGGATGCACTGAGCGCCCTGCTCAGGCAGATTTACGACCCGGCCAGTCCCCAGTACCACCAGTATCTGACGCCCGCGCAGTTCGCGGAACAGTTTGGCCCGACGGAAGCGGATTACCAGACGGTGATCAATTTCGCCAGTGCCAACGGCTTGGCGGTGACCGGTACGCATCCCAATCGCACGTTGCTGGATGTGGTCGGATCGGTGGCGGACGTCGAGAAGACGTTTCACGTTACCTTGCGCGTTTATCGGCACCCGGTGGAGAATCGCAACTTTTACGCGCCGGATGTCGAGCCCTCGCTCGACCTGACGGTGCCCGTCCTGGCGATCAACGGCTTGAACAATTATCACCTGCCGCGCCCGCTTTACCGTCAACGGCCTGGTTCGCAGGCTTTACTGAGCCCGTCCCTGTCGGGCTCCGGACCATCCGGCAGCTACTGGGGGCGGGACTTCCGGAACGCCTACGCGCCGGGCGCCCCGCAGACCGGCATCGGACAAACCGTGGCCCTTTTCGAGTGTGACGGGTATTTCGCCAGCGACATCGCCGAGTACGTGAGCCAGGCCGGTTTGCCGAGCGTCCCGCTGAGCAATGTGCTGATCGATGGGTACAGTGGAATCCCGTTCGTGGGCGACGGCGGCAATGTCGAGGTGGCCCTGGACATTGAGATGGCGATTTCGATGGCGCCCGGTTTGTCCCAGATCCTCGTCTATGAGGGGGCCACCGACAACGCGACGGTGGAAAAGGACATCCTGAACCGGATTGCCACCGACAACCTTGCCAAGCAGATCAGTTCGTCGTGGGTTCTGTTTCCGAGCCAGCAAAACGACCAGATCTACCAGCAATTTATTGCGCAAGGCCAGTCGTTCTTCCAAGCTTGCGGCGACGAGGATGCGTATTACCCCGGCATCTTTCAGTATCAGGATAGCGCCTACGTGACGCTGGTCGGCGGGACCACGTTGACCATGACCAGTACGGGCGTCGCGTGGTTCGCGGAGACCGTCTGGAACTGGGGCGGCGGCGAGGGCACCGGCGGCGGAATCAGCACGAATGTTCCGATCCCTGTTTGGCAGCAAGGCGTCAGCATGACCGCCAACCAGGGTTCCACGACCCTGCGCAACATTCCCGACGTGGCCCTGACTGCGAACGGTGTGTACGTCGTAGCGGACGACGGCCGAGGCTATGGCGACGTGGGCGGGACCAGTTGCGCGGCGCCGTTGTGGGCGGGCTTCACAGCGCTGATCAATCAACAAGGGGCGGCCAATGGCAAGTCACCGGTCGGGTTCCTCAACCCCGCGATCTACACCATCGGCACGGGGACGACTTACACGGCCTGTTTCCACGACATCACTACCGGCAATAACGAGAGTCCCGAGAGCCCCACCAAATTCCTCGCCGTCACTGGCTATGACCTGTGCACCGGCTGGGGCACCCCGAATGGCACCAACCTGATCAATGCCCTGGTCGTGCCGAATCAACTGACGGTCTCGGCCCCGACGAACGCGAGCGCGGGCGTGTTGACCGGAGCCGGCACGGTGTCCGTGACGGTTGCCCCGTCCGCCAATCTGACCGTGACCTTGTCCAGCACACCCGCCACGTTGATCAGCGTGCCGCCGACCGTCACAATCCCTGCGGGAAATACCAATGTAACCTTTACGATTACAGTCCTGGACGACGGCATTCTGGATGGAACCCAGACAGCGACCATCACGGCGTCCGCCGCCAGCTACATCAGTGGCAGCGCCAGCATGCAGATTTACGATTCCGAGACCGCGACCCTGACCCTTGCCATCCCCGCCACGGCCCTTGAAGATCAAGGGGTCCTGGTGAACGGCGGGACGTTGTTTGTCAGTGCGCCCCCGGGCGAGAACGTTCTGGTCAATATGGGGTCGGGTAACACCAATGCCGTCCTCATACCCTCCAGCGTGACCATCCCTGCCGGACAAACATCGGCCGTGTTCAACGTGACAGTCGTTAACCACGACGCAATCACCGGCCCGATCCCCGTAACCGTGACGGCTCAGGAACAGAACTGGACCGGCGCCTCGGCCACGATCACCGTTTACGCGGATACGAACGTGACGGTGAATGTGCCGGCGCAGGTCAGCGAGAGCGCGGGTGTGCTCACCAACGGCGGCTCGATTGTGCTGCAAGGAGTATTGACGACGAATCTGGTCCTGTCACTCGCCTCCAGCAATCCGTCGAGGTTGGCGGTCCCCGCTACCGTTACGATCCCGGCCGGTCAGAGTACCGCATTGTTCAATCTCACGTTAATCCCCGAGGGCTTTGCCGACTCCAATTACGTCGTCTCCGTCACGGCCAGCGCCGGCGGTCTGGCGAATGGCACCGGCACCATCACCATTCTCAACAGTTACCCGGATCATTTCGCCATTTCCGCCATCCCGAGCCCGCAAACGTCGTCGGTGCCATTCACGGTCACCGTCACCGCGCAGGACGTAACCAACCAACCCGTGCCGGGATTCATTGGCACCGTGAGCGTGAGCGCCGTCGGTTCATCCGGTGCGTTGCTGATCACGCCGGCCAACAGCCTCCCGTTCGTCAATGGACAGTGGACCGGCAATCTGACGGTGAATTCCTGGGACCCGAATGTTGTCGTGACGGTTTCAGATGGGAATGGGGATACGGGATCGAGCAATCCGTTTCCCGTCTTGCGGCCTTCGGGGGCTGTCTTCATTTCCGTCACGAACCGTGTCGACATGGTGGAGGACACATCGCGTGGTGTGTTGTACATCACGGCGGTTGACCGCGTGCTGCGCTACAACCTGGCGAACGGCACATTCCTGTCCCCGTACATTTTCGGGAGCCACTTGACGGGGATCGATATATCCCCGGACAACAGCAAACTGGTGGTCGCGGATACCGCCTACACGACTACCAATGTCTGGGTCTACGTCGTCGATCTGACATCCGGCACGAGCACGCAGATACTGTTCACCAGCGCCGCCTCGGAGGCCGGGACGTATGCCGTGGCGTTTGGCAACGATGGCGCGGCGCTCATCACATCAACGTCCCTCGGCTCTGGCACAGCGCCGATGCGTCGGTTCAATCCGGCAGACGGAAGCGTTTCGATCGTGTCCAACCCGGGGCGGAGCAGCATGGTCAACGCCAGCGGCGACGGACACGTCATCGGCGTGGCCGAAGCCAACCTCTCCAGCGGCCCGCTGGACCGGTACGACGTGACGAGCCAGGTGATTTCCGGCGCGGTCAACGCGGGCACGTTTACCTTCGAGATTGGGGTCAACCGGGACGGCACACAGTTGGCAACGCCAACCTACGGCGGGACGTTCGTATACGACAGCAACCTGACGGAGGTGGCCACGCTCGGGTCCCCCGGCAGCCAGGGACCGATTGGCCAGGCATATGACCCGCAGGCGGACTTGGTGTTCTTTGCGTGGTGGCCAGCCAATTACGTCAGCGCGTTTGAGACCCACACGTGGGTGGAAGTTGCCCGTTACGCTTGCGGATACACGTTCCCCTGGGTCGGAAACCTTGCGTTCCAAGAGGGCCGGGTTCGCTCCGCGCGTGATGGGAGCGGCGTGCTTGTCACCGTCGGCGGTGGATTGCGCTGGATTTCCCTGCCTGTTGGACCACCGGCAGATTTGGGCGTCACCGCCAGCGGATCAGCGAATCCGGTGTTTGTGGCCAGCGACCTCTCGTACAGCATCGTGGCCACCAATAATGGGCCGAACGACGCCGCGGCTGCGGAAGTCGTGGATCGGCTGCCCGCCACCGTAAACTTTGTTTCCGCGTCCACTTCACAGGGAATTTGCACGCAGTCCAACGGGGTGGTCACGTGCAATCTCGGGACCCTTACCGACGGTTCCGGTGCGCAGATCAACATCACGGTTGTGCCTCAAGTGCCGGGCGTGCTCACGAATGTCACGGCCATCCTGTCCAGTGCCCTCGATTCCAACAGCGCCAATAACGCCGCGACCGTCATCACCACCGTCCTGGGGATTGGCGTGCTCGGGGTGGCTTCCAGCACGAACATTTGTGCTATCATACCCGGTGCCGACTCCAGCGGGGTGGCGTTTGGTAACGTCATGGGCGGACAAGTCTATGCCTATCAGGCGTCGGGCTGTATCCAGAGAGACTATAACCAGAATTTCGCTGATCCCAACGGCGATATATCTACCAACGACTGCGCACTCTTTTACGCGAACGACTGGATTGCACCGTCGTCGTACACCTGTCCGGGCTTGTACTCGTTCTCGCTGGTTGGCAAAGTCAATGGGGAGTGCATCCAATTGGGAACCAATGGCAGTTTTACCGCACCATCCTCAGGAACATTGGTGCTGTATTTCAATGACGACAATTACCTGGATAACGCCGGCACGTTCAGCGCGTGCGTCGGTATTCCCGCAACCTTCACTTCCACTGGCAGCGCTGGTGGGCCGTTCACTCCGGCCAGTCAGATGTACACGTTGACCAATAGCGGCACTGTGGCATTGATCTGGGTGGCCACGAACACCCAGAGTTGGTTGAGCCTGTCGGCGGCAAACGGAACGCTGGCGGCCGGGGCCGGTACGAACGTGACTGCCTCGATCAACTCCAATGCCGACGTCCTGGCTGTCGGCAATTACTCCGACGCCATCAGTTTCACCAACCTCAGCTACGGCATTGGTAGCACCAATCTGCCGGTCAACCTGACGGTCAACCCGGGGGCAATATTGGGCGTTTCTCCGTCCACGGGGCTGACGTCGACAGGAAACAACGGCGGGCCATTCAGCCCTGCCAGCCAGGTGTACACGTTGACCAACAGCGGGGGGGCGATTTTGAGTTGGTCCGCCGCCAACACGCAGAACTGGTTGAGCCTGTCGGCCACCAACGGCACACTTGCGGCCGGGGCGTGGACCACCGTGACGGTTTCCATCAACGCCAATGCCAACTCCCTGGCGCCCGGCGCGTACTCCGATACCGTTGCGTTCATTAACCTGACCAACGGCATCGGTAACGTCGCTCTTCCGATTGGTCTGACGGTCAATGCCGCCAGCATTTTGGGTATCACCCCGTCCACCGGGCTGAATTCCAGTGGCTACGTCGGCGGTCCGTTCAGCCCGGCCAGTCAGGCCTACACCTTGACCAACAGCGGCGGCGCTGCGCTGAGTTGGTCAGCCGGCAACAGTCAGCCCTGGCTGAGCCTGTCGGCCTCCAGCGGGACGTTGGCGGTGGGAGCCGGTACCACGGTGACCGTGTCGATCAACCCCAATGCAAACTCGCTGGCCATCGGCAGTTATTCCGACGCGGTCGTGTTCACCAATCTGACCACCGGTCTGGGCAACGCCAGTCGAAGCGTGAGCCTGACTGTCAAGGGAATCCCGGTGTTGTCGGTTTCTCCGGCGACGGGCTTGAACTCGACCGGTCCGCCGGGGGGACCGTTTAATCCGTCCAGCCAGGTCTATGCGCTGACCAATAGTGGCAGCGCTTCGCTGAGTTGGTCGGCGAGCAACGGTCAGAACTGGCTGAGCCTGTCGTCCTCCAGTGGGACGTTGGGGGTGGGAGCCGGTACGACGGTGACCGTGTCGATCAATTCCAGCGCCAATACCCTGGCGGCGGGCAATTACACCGACACCGTGGCGTTTACCAACCTCACCAACGCCATTGGAAGCACCAATCGGGCGGTCAGCCTCACGATCAGCCCGATCGGCGTGTTGGGTGTAGGGCCTGTCGGCACGAACGTTTGCGGCGTCATACCCGGCGCCAGCTCGGGCGGGGTGACGTTTGGCAACGTCGTCGGCGGACAAGCCTATGCCTATCAGGCGTCGGGCTGTATCCAGAGAGACGACGGCCCGGATTTCGCTGATCCCAACGGCGATATATCTAGCGACGGCTGCATACTCTTTTACGCGAGCAACTGGATTGCACCGCCGTCGTGCACCTGTCCGGGCTTGTACCGGTTCTCGCTGGTTGCCGAAGTCAATGGGGAGTGCATCCAATTGGGAACCAATGGCAGTTTTACAGCACCATCCTCGGGACCATTGGTGCTGTATTTCAATGACGACGTTTACAGCGACAACTCCGGCACGTTCAACGCCTGCATCCGTATTCCCGCAGCCTTTAATTCCAGTGGCGGCGCTGGCGGGCCGTTCACTCCGGGCAGTCAGGTGTACACGTTGACCAATAGCGGCACTGCGGCATTGATCTGGGAGGCTGCCAACACCCAGAGTTGGTTAAGTCTGTCGGCGGCAACCGGAACGCTGGCGGCCGGGGCCGGTACGAATGTGACTGCATCAATCGACTCCAATGCCAACGCCCTGGCTGTCGGCAATTACTCCGATACCATCAGTTTCACCAACCTCAGCTACGGCATTGGCAGCGCCGTCCGATCAGTCAGTCTCACGGTTGTCACACCGGGAATCTTGGGCGTTTCTCCGTCGACCGGGCTGACGTCGATAGGAAACAACGGGGGGCCATTCAGCCCCGCCAGCCAGGTCTACACGTTGACCAACAGCGGGACAGCGACCTTGGGCTGGTCCGCCACCAACACCCAGAACTGGTTGAGCCTGTCGGCCACCAACGGCACGCTCCCGGGCGGGGCATGGACCGCCGTGACGGTTTCCATCAACGCCAATGCCAACTCTTTGGCGCTTGGCGTGTACTCCGATACCGTTACGTTCAGTAACCTCACCAACGGCATCGGGAATGTCGCTCTTCCGGTGAGTCTGACGGTCGAAGCCGTCGGCGTTTTGGGTATTACCCCGTCCACCGGGCTGAATTCCACTGGCTACATCGGCGGACCGTTCAGCCCGGCCAGTCAGGTCTATGCGCTGACCAACAGCGGCGGCGCTGCGCTGAGTTGGTCAGCCGGCAACAGTCAGACCTGGCTGAGCCTGTCGGCCTCCAGCGGAACATTGGCGGTGGGAGCCGGTACCACGGTGACCGTGTCGATCAACCCCAATGCAAACTCGCTGGCCATCGGCGGTTATTCCGACGCGGTCGTGTTCACCAATCTGACTGACGGTCTGGGCAACGCCAGCCGAACCGTGAGCCTGACTGTCAAGGGGATCCCGGTATTGTCGGTTTCTCCGGCGACGGGCTTGAACTCGACCGGTCCGCCGGGAGGACCGTTTAATCCGTCCAGCCAGGTCTATGCGCTGACCAATAGTGGCAGCGCTTCGCTGAGTTGGTCGGCGAGCAACGGTCAGAACTGGCTGAGCCTGTCGTCCTCCAGCGGGACGTTGGGGGTGGGAGCCGGTACGACGGTGACCGTGTCGATCAATTCCAGCGCCAATACCCTGGCGGCGGGCAATTACACCGACACCGTGGCGTTTACCA
>Ga0187875_10000488_pt1 | contig 33008 bp, 31 predicted proteins | sample June2016WEW_17_1_2_FD_132978 | JGI IMG/M metagenome (GOLD analysis project Ga0187875, IMG submission 132978) | Peatland microbial communities from SPRUCE experiment site at the Marcell Experimental Forest, Minnesota, USA - June2016WEW_17_10 | ecosystem: Environmental > Terrestrial > Soil >...
GCGCGATTCACAAGGCCATTTCTGGAACGGACCTCGGGCCGGTAACGGTCCTCGGCGTTCCCTGCGAGCACCTGGCCTTCTCGCAGGGGATGGTGGATTGGCAAATCTGGATCGAGGACGGCGCCAGGCCGGTGCCGCGAAAATTCGTCATTACCTACAAGGACGAAGCCGGGTCCCCGCAGTACACCGCGATCTTTTCCAACTGGGACTTCGAAACCAAGTTGCCGGACTTCCTGTTCAACTTCGAGCCACCGTCGGGAGCCGCCAAAATCAGCGTGGCGGAGATCAAAGCTGAAAACCAAATGCACAACAGCGGGGGCAAATGACCATGAACCTTGCTACGACTGCATCACGCAGAACAATCGGGATTGGCCTGTTGGCGCTCCTGGCCGCCGCGCCGCTGGGTTACGCCCAACGGCAGGAACCACGGGGAGCCGAGGCTCCGCGAGTATCTGAACCTCCACGCGAAACCTCGCGACCGGCGGCGCAACGACAGCCCGTGGCGGTGGATCGCACGAATCATGGGAGCATCCGCCACGTGGATACGCATGTCGTCCAGCAGCCTGTCGGGGTACAGCGCGGTGTCGACGTGCCACGCGGCGGTATTGATCAACACCAACATGTCGTCCCGCATCACGACGTGGATGTGGACATCGGTCGTCCACAATTCTGGCACGGCTTCGTCTTTGGCGCGCGGATACACGGCCTGCGGCCGGGATATGTGCAGTTGTACGTGAATGGAGCGCCCTACTTCTACGACGACGGCATTTACTACCAACAGGCGGGCGATGACTATCAGGAGGTTTACCCACCGGTCGGCGCGGATGTCCAAGACCTGCCCGATGGGGCCATTGAAATCGACGCGGGGAACATCGCCTACTATTACGCCGGCGGGGCGTTTTATGTGCAACAGGATGGCGGATACGTCATTGCCCCACCCCCGATCGGCGTGACGGTGCCCGAACTGCCGCCCGGGGCAGTGCAGGTGTCGTATAACGGCGGCGTGGCGTACCAATTCAATGGGGTTTATTACCAACCTGAATTTGTCGACGGCGTGACGCAATACGTGACATTCCAGCCTTGACGATAGATCGGATTTTGCTCCCTGACGGGCAGCGGCGGGCGGTCAGATTCGGCTTGTGAACATTGTCACAGGGTGATAGCGTAAGTCGGTTGTCCGACTGCACCACCACGTTCGCCACATTGTTGCTCGTCGACGTGCTTGCCGCGTTGGAATAACGAACACGCCGCAGATGTTTGAGGTCATGGTAGGGTTTTGCCCTATAGCATACAGTTCGTCCGCGAGCGTAAGGTAACCTTTGAATGAGAAAATGTCATATCGGGAAGGACGAACTCGACGCCAGAGCGAGTACGCCGTGAACCAAGATTCAGACGAGACGAAGCAGCGTGTGAGCAAAAAAGTCCTGCTGACGACGGTGTGTCGCCCGATGGGGCCACAGTGCGGGGATGCGACCTCGGTGGGCTATGAATTGCTCTATCGCCAGGTGACCCGGGCCCAGGGCATCTTCAGCCCGCGCACGGTGAACATCCAGTTTTCGCTGGAATACATCGCGGAGAACCTCGACACGCCGACGGTCGTGCTGCAATACCCGTCGAAGCGCGAGTTGATCAAGGAACTCAAGAAGGGGTACGACTACGTGGGGATCTCCTTTCTGATGGCGATCTTCCACAAGGTCAAGGACATGGTCGCGTTGATCCGCGAACACGCGCCCGATACCAAGATCATCCTCGGCGGCTACGGCACGGTGTTGACCGATGAAGAACTCGCGCCGTACGCCGACTACATCTGCCGCGAGGAAGGCGTCGGCTATATGCGCCGGCTGTTGGGCGAGCCGGAAATTCCGATGCCGTACAAGCAGCCGCTGATTGTGAGCTGGTTGAAGGTATTCGGCTGGAAAGTATCGGGCACGGGGAAGATTTTTGCCGGGCTGGGCTGTCCCAACGGCTGCGATTTCTGTTGCACCTCGCATTTTTTCAAGCGCAAGCACATCAAACTGCTGCCCACCGGCAAAGACATCTTCGATGTCACCCAGCGCTATCACGACATGGACCCGAGCCTCGTCTTCCTGATCATCGATGAGGATTTTCTGCTCAACAAGAAACGGGCGATGGAATTCCGCGATTGCGTGATCAAGAGCGGCAAACAACTCTCGATTTTCGCGTTTTCGAGCATCAAGGCCCTGAGCCAGTACACCGTCGAAGAGATCCTCGAAATGGGGATTGACGGGTTCTGGATCGGCTACGAAGGCACGCGGTCGAATTATGCGAAACAACAGGGCCGACCCGTGGAAGACATTTTCAACGAGTTTCGCGCGCATGGCATCACGATCCTCAGCTCGATGATCCTCGGGTTCGATTACCAGACGCCGGAGGTGATCGCGCAGGAACTGGACGGCCTGATGAAACTCAAGCCGTCGCTCGGGCAGTACTTGATTTACGGTCCCGTGCCCGGCACGCCGTTCAATGCGCGGGCCGTGCGCGACAACCTCATGCTTCCGGAGTACGTCGAGCACCCCGACCGGCTCTACCACCAGGCGGACGGGTTTACCACCACCATGAAGCATCCGACGCTCTCACCTACCGAGATCGAAGGCCTGCAGCAGTGGTGTTTCGACCAAGATTTCCAACGACTCGGTCCGAGCATCTTCCGCGTCCTCGAATCGCGGTTTCTTGGCTACCAGACGCTCAAGAATTCCCCGAATCCGATCCTGCGGCGGAAGGCCGCGTACTACGCCGCCGATTTGCGCGTGGCGCTCCCGATCTTTCTCGCGGGCCGGTTGCTCGGTCCCAACGCCACGGTGCGGCGTTGGATCGGGGAACTGAGGCGGCAGATTTGCGCCGAACTCGGTCGCCCTACGCTGGCCCAGCGGTTCCAGTCTGTGCTCGCGGTCGGGGCGGCACTATGGACGTGGGTGACATTGAGGTTCGACCTGTTCCAGCATCCCAAGTTGATTCGGACGGCGTACCGCATGCCCACGAAACGATGGAGCGAATTCCGTCTCTGGGAAGAAATCCCGGATAAGATCGCGATGCCCGACCTGTCGATTCAGGTCGAACTGCAACACGCCAAGAAACAGGTCTGGCTGCGGTTGGGCGGCGCCCTGTCGGGTGCTCAGGCGGAAACGTTGGGCCAGCGTATCCACGATTCGCTGGCGCGCAGCAAGAGCCGGCTGGTGCTGGACCTGAACAAGCTCCACTGGGACAAGGTGGACAACTTGAAGCCGCTGGCCGAGAAACTGTCGGCGTATCGTTCCCAGATTCGGCTCGTGCTGCCCAAACTCCAGGCGGCGCATCCCGAACTGATTCTGCTGGCCAGCGCCTTTCAGCATTACAAGGGCTAGGATTTGCGGCAACCGCTCAGCGGCTCCGTCGGATTCGGTTTACTGGCCGACTTGCAAGCGCGCGAGCGCGTTCCGCGCCTCGGGGTAATCGGGCCTGATCCGCAGCGCCTGCTCGTAGTGCGCGATGGCCTCGGGCGCGCGGCCGAGTTTCTTCAGGGCGTTCCCCAAATTGTAGTGCGCCTCGGCGAAATTGGGCTTGATCTGTAACGCCTGTTCATAATGCCGGATTGCATCGTTGATCTTCCCCTGCTTCAACAAGACATTTCCCAGATTGCAGTGCGTTTCGGCGTCATCGGGCTTGATCCGCAGCGCCTGCTCATACTGCTCGCTCGCCTCTTGAACCCTCCCCAGTTGCGATAGCGCCAGTCCCAGATTGTAGTGCGCCTCGGCGTAATCCGGCCAGATCCGCAGTGCCTGCTGAAAGTGTCCGATCGCTTCCTGTATCCTGCCTGATCCCGCCAAGGCGATCCCCAGATCGTTGTGCGCGACCCAAGCCAACGGGTTGTGAAGCAGATTGTCCCGGAACAATGTTTCCTGGTTGCGGAATACCCGACAGCGCTGCCAACTCATGGCGGCCAACACAATCACCACCGCCGCGACCGGACCGATAATCGGCTGCTGTCCGCGATGGAGGCGGGAGCCAAGCGCCACGGCACCGGCGGCGGCCAGCGCAGTAAGCCCCGCCATCGAATAGTACTGCCAATGGTCCGCCACCAGCGAAAACTCGTAAAACCCCTGGTCGAAGAACCCCAGCACCGGGAACAGCATCACGACAAAATACCCCAACCCAAACAACAACGGCCGGCCCCAGCCGTGGCGTTTCCACCACAGAAACGCAACACTTCCCGTCAACGCAATCCCGGGCAGCCAGCCACTCCAGCCCCACGCCCCCGGATTCCACCGGGGGTAGACCATGCACAGATCCAGCGGCAGGACCGCTTTGGAGAGATAAAACCAGGGCGCGAAACCGGCAGCCGCCACACGGGAAAACAACCCGCCGACATGGACCACCCGTCCGCTCAGAGTCCCCCGATGATACTGAAACCAGACAGTCGTCAGCCCGAGGAGGATCGAGAGGGCAAAGAACGGTACGGTGCGCAACCAGTCCCTGGATCGGAGCCGGCCATGCAACCACCAGACGCATCCCAGCAGCACGACCGGCAGCATCACCACCGCCGCCTTGCTCAACAGCGCCAGCAAAAACGCCGCCAACGACCAGCCGTACCACCGCCAATGGCTCGTTTCGTCAAATCGCAAGTACCACAGAATCGACAGCGCGAAAAACAACATCGACAGCGTGTTCTTCTGCTCGCTGATCCAGGCCACAGTGGCCACGTTCACCGGATGGACGGCGAACAACAGCGCCGCCAGCCACGCGCCGGGAATTCTCAGGCGCCGAAGGACCGTCCAGACCAGCACGACATTGGCCGCGTGCAACAGGACATTGACCGCATGCCATCCCCCGGCGTTCTTTCCCCACAACCGCCACTCCAGCCACCACAGGCTCTGCGTCACGGGATAGTAATCCATCGCTTCCGTCGTAAACCAGGAGCGATACAGCCCGTCGTGTGCCTGGATTATCCGATTGTCCGTAATCAGCGGACCGTCATCCCAGACGAATCCATCGCGCAATGCCGGCAGGTAGGTGACAAACGTCGCCAGCAGAAGCAGGCCTGCCGCCATCCACCGTCGCTCATTCCATTTCGTGTTCATCTGTGCGCGGGGTACCGAGCGGAGATTCCCTCTCCCTATCGGCCAAGCGCGCGAAGCTCATTACACCCCTGACGGAACCGCGAGGAAAGCAGAAACCGGAGTCCCCTAAAATGGCGGCGCTACGCCCGACAAAGAGCTCGCTGGGAAGCGCGTCGCCCGCTACAAAACGGCGCATGAAAGTCTTTGTCACCGGCAGGGCCGGCTACGTGGGGAGCGTTTGTGTCGAGGAGCTACTGAATGCGGGCTATCAGGTCACCGTATTCGACAACTGGAGCAAGGGACATCGGGCCGCAATCGGTAAGCGCGCGGAATTTATCGAAGGGCGACCTGGCCAACCGTTCCGTGGTGCAGGAGAGCTTCCAGCGTCTGAAGCCCGACGCCGTGATGCATTTCGCGTCGAACACGCTCGTTCCCGCGAGCATGGTCCATCCCGGCATGTACCTCGGTGACAACATCTCCAACGCCGTGAACCTGCTGGATGCATGCGTCGCGGCGGGCATGAAACATTTCGTGTTCTCCTCGAGTTGCGCTGGCACCTCGCACACCCGAACGGTTACGAGTAGGATCGGGAACCGCCGACGCCATGTCGAACGGTTCCTCGTATGCACCGGGCTCACTCGTGGATGGCTCGCACGAGGTATTTTGGATGGCGACCGATTTCGTAGTTCATGCCGACGAGATATTCGCCGACCGTGCCGACGACAACGGTGAGGAATCCCCAGAGGTTCAATCCGAGCGAACCCAAGCCGAGCACAAGGGAACGGCTGCCGCCGCCGAATAGTCCCCACGCGATTGCCCCCAACAGTCCGAGTCCGCCCAGCCCCAAGCCGGCTGCGCCGATGATCTGGACGAATTGAAACGGCTTGGCCCGGGCTCCGAGAAAAACAGACGTGAATTGATCCATGCGCCGGAAGAAATTGTGTTTCGACTGCTCGCCGCCGGGCCGTTCGTGGTGCGATATGGCGACTTCGCCCACGCGAAAGCCGAGCTTGCCGAACAAGACCGGAAACCAGCCGCGGGAAGTGGAAAACTGCGACAATTCCTTCGCTGTCTGGTTAGTGTAGGCTCGCAGAAAACAGCCGTAGTCGTGGAGAGGCGTCGGGGCGTCACTGCGAATAAGGCGATTGACAATCAGCGACGGCAGTTTGCGCGAGAAGAACGGGTCTTCGCGGTTACTGCGCCAGCCGCAGACGATCTCATACCCTTCCTTCATTTTCTCGAGCAACTTCGCAATATCAGCGGGATCGTTTTGCAGATCGCCGTCCAGCGTCACCACGATGGCGCCTTTGGCGAGGTCGAATCCAGCGTGGGTGGCGGAGTGTTGGCCGAAATTGCGGCGCAATTCGACAATCTTGAGCCAAGGATAACGCTTCTTTGCTGACCGAAGTTTGGCGATCGTCCCGTCCCGGCTGCCGTCGTCAATGATGATGACCTCGTTCGGCGCGGGCAACCCTGGCAGCGCGTCGGCGATGCGCGCCAGCAACGGCTCGACGTTGACTTCCTCGTTATAAACAGGGACGACAATCGAAAGGGCGAGATCCATCATCGGGACTTCCGGGCAGACTTATACTGCGTCGACTGGAACGACACAATAGCAATTTCTTCCGGACCGGAGTCCCCGCATTGGATAATTGGTGAACCTTGCGGTTTGAACTTCCGGGAGGCGCCATCGCGCTGTCGGCAAATCTTCGGCGCGTGTCGTCGGACACCGCTTACTGGCCGGCTTGCAAGCGCGCGAGCGCGTTCCGCGCCTCGGGGTAATCGGGCTTGATCCGTAGCGCCTGCTCGTAGTGCGCAATGGCCTCGGGCGTGCGGCCGAGTTTCTTCAGGGCGTTCCCCAAATTGTAGTGCGCCTCGGCGAAATCGGGATTGATCCGTAACGCCTGCTCCCAATGTTCCATCGCCTCTTGTACCCTGCCCAGTCGAGCCAGTTCGATCCCCAGATTGTAGTGGCCCTCCGCATAATCGGGCTCGATCCGCAACGCGTCCTCGTAGTGTCCAATCGCTTCCTGCATCCTCCCCTCTTTTTCCAAGGCAAATGCCAGGTTGTTGTGCACCTCCGGGAAACGCGGCCTGATCCGCAGCGCCTGCTCATACTGTTTGATCGCTTCCGGATACCTGCCTGCCTGTTCCAGAGCGTTCCCCAGGTTGTAGTGCCCCTCGGGGTTGTCCGTCCCGATCCGTAGCGCCTGCTCATAGTGTTCGATTGCTTCCTGCGTCCGGCCCTCTTTTTCCAAGGCAAACGCCAGGTTGTTGTGCGCCTCCGGATAGTCCGGCTTGATCCGCAACGCCTGCTCATAGTGTTCGATCGCTTCCTGTATCCTGCCCGTGTTGGCCAACGTAAGCCCCAGGTTGTAATGTACGACCCAGGCCAACGGGTTGTGAACCAGATTGTCCCGGAACAATGTTTCCTGGTCACGGAATCCCCGACAGCGCTGCCAGCTCATGGCGGCCAACACAATCACCACCACCCCCGCGACCAGACCGATAACCGGCTGCTGTCCGCGACGGAGGCGCGGGCCAAGCGCCACGGCGCCGGCGGCGGCCAGCGCGGTGACCCCGACAATCGAATAGTACTGCCAATGGTCCGCCACCAGCGAATACCGGTAAAATCCCTGGTCGAAGAACCCCAGCACCGGAAACAGCATCACCACAAAATACCCCAACCCAAACAACAACGGCCGGCCCCAGCCGTGGCGCTTCCACCACAGAAACGCAACACTTCCCGCCAATGCGATCCCGGGCAGCCAGCCACTCCAACCCCACGCCTCCGGATTCCACTGGGGGTAGATCAGGCAAAGATCCAGCGGCAAGACCGCTTTGGAGAGATAAAACCAGGGCGCCAAACCGGCAACCGCCACACGGGAAAACAACCCGCCGACTCGAACCACCCGTCCGCTCAGGTCCCGATTATACTCAAACCAGATGGTCGTCACTGCCATCAGGATGGACAGAGCAAAGAACGGGGCGGCGCGCAACCAGTCCCTGGGTCGGACCCGGCCATGCAACCACCAGACGCATCCCAGTAGCACCACCGGCAGCATCACCACCGCCGTCTTGCTGAGCAGGGCCAAGAGAAACGCCACCAACGACCAGCCGTACCACCGCCAATGGCTCGTTTCGTCAAACCGCAAATACAGCAGGATCGCCACCGCGTACAACAGCATCGACAGGGTGTTCTTCTGCTCGTTGATTTGGGCCACGGTGGCCACGTTCACCGGGTGGACGGCGAACAACAGCGCTGCCAGCCACGCGCCGGGAATTCTCAGGCGCCGAAGTACCGTCCAGACCAGCACGACATTGGCCGCGTGCAACAGGACGTTGACCGCGTGCCATCCCCCGGGGTTCTTTCCCCACAACCGCCATTGCAGCCACCAAAAACTCGATGTGAGTGGGTAGTAATCCAGCGCTTCCGTCGTAAACCAGGAGCGGTACAACCCGTCGTGTGCCTGGATCATCGGGTTGTCCGTAATCAGCCGATCGTCATCCCAGACGAATCCATCGCGCAATGCCGGCACGTAGGTGACAAATGTCGCCAGCAGAAGCAGGCCTGCCGCCGTCCACCGTCGCTCGTTCCATATCGTGTTCATCTGTGCCCGGGGCCGGCGATTCACTCAATTTCCTTGATGTCATCGCCGACGCGGATGACGCCTTCCGAAAGAATTTGGGCTCTTAGACCACCTTTATTGACGAGTCCTCTCAAGGTTTCTGGAAAGGAAGTTTTGGCCAAATAAGTGCAGGGTTCGCACAGGCGAATTCCTCGTATGCGGACCTCCCCGACAAGGAACTCCTTGCCGGCCAGTTCATTCAGGTCGACTCCTTCCGTCACGATGTTCCTTCTCGCGTGGCCTGATGTAAACGCGAGGCCTGAATCGCGGGCGAACGCCTCAATGTTTTCGTGTTCGATGAAGGTGATTTCGAAGTCGGGTTTTTGCGGATGCGGGGAAAAGGTGCCTTCACCGAAAAAATAGCGGTCTCCCACAAGACCCCTTCCCGGAATGGCACGAACCTCTTGCTTCGGCTGCATCGCAGACTCTGGGGATGGTGAGATAAGAATTTGAGCGACTCGTTTCATTTCGTCGCCGAATCGGTTGCGCCACCAGTGGCGAGGCGGGGACGTCCCGGTTCATCCATTGGACTTCCGAGAAACGCGTGGCGCTCGCCGAAATCCGTGTTTGATCGCCAACACCCAGACCATTCGCAGGGCCTCCCGAACAATGCGCCCGGACATTTTGGACTGGCCGGCATACCGGTCGGTAAACGTAATCGGTATCTCGCGAACACGGAAGCCCTTCATCCATGCGTCGTAGGTCATTTCGATTTGGAAGGCGTACCCGTTGCTGCGGACCGCGTCGAGATCGAGCGCTTCCAGCACGGCGCGACGGAAGCACTTGAAGCCGCCCGTGGGATCGTTCACGGGCAACCCGGTGATGATTCGCACGTAGTAGGACGCGCCCTTGCTCAGGAACAGCCGGGACAACGGCCAGTTGACCACGCGCACACCGTCAATGTAGCGGGAGCCCAGCACGAGATCGGCGTTCTCAGCGGCTTTCAGCATGTTCGGGATCTCGCGCGGGTCGTGCGAGAAATCGGCGTCCATCTCGACCAGGCAGGCATAGCCCCGCGACAGGCCCCATTTGAACCCCGCGATGTAGGCCGTGCCCAATCCCAACTTGCCGGCGCGGCTCATCAACTGCACCCGCGGATTGGCCCGGGCGATCTCGGTCACGATGCCCGCCGTGCCATCCGGAGAATTATCATCCACCACCAGCACATCGAGGTTGGCAGCCTGTGCCAACGTCAATTCGATCACCGAACGGATGTTTTCCTTCTCGTTGTAGGTCGGAATAATGACCAGCGTTCGTTCGGTTTGTGCCACGTTATCGCGTCTCCTTCACCAACTGCGGGTTCGCCAAAACCAGGTACGCGCCCTGTTGAAACACGATGGGCCACTTCTCGTCCTGGGCGCGCTGGACAATCTCCCGTACACCGCGCAGGCCCAATGTATACACCGCATCAATGCCGACTGGCAACTGTACTCGCCGTCCGTCTGGATAAACCCGCTGCTCCGCCCCATATTCCATCACCAGGTATTTCGCCTGCTCCAGGCGGCAGTCGAACCAAAACAACTCGCGGGGAATGTGGGCCGGCACGGGCATGTCGTTGTCTACGCCCTCGAATCGGGCGCAAAACGTCAACATACTGCGCCGGTCGCAATGCGCCAGCCAGTAGATTTGCTTCGGCACAATCACAAAGTCGTCCTTCGTCGTGTGCGCGTTGACGAAGGCCATCGCGGCCTCGGCGTCCGGGACGGATTGCTGCGCCCACATATCGATCCGGGTGTGGAAATGCCCCCACGCCCCGCTGGCCGACTGCCAGGCAAACAGCGCCAACACGACCACGGCAATGGTCGCCGCCGCCTCCTCACCGGATTTGACCGCCAGTCGTTTGACCAATTCACCGGCCCACGCGAGCACGCCGGCGAAACCGACGGCCATCAGTGGAAGGAAAATCGTCGCGGGATAGAAAAACAGCGGCACGTTGTTCAGCTTCTGGAACACGCCATACATCAGCACCAGCAACCACACAGGCATCCACAATCGCAAACGCCAATCCCTCGTTGGCAGGAACACAAACCCGATCGTCGCCACCGTGAGCCACCAATCGTGTCCCGCCCATGGCAACGGCGGGCCTTGCGTCGGCGTTTGGAAGCCAAGAGTCCATACGTTGTTGATGAACCGTTCGACCTCGCCGCCGAATGTCGGGCGGACCTCGTTGCTGGCCACGCTGGTCAGTCGCCCGACCTGCGCCATCAACTGCCCCCAACCGTGCACCGCGCAGTACCACAACAGGAACAGGCCCGCGTACGCGCCGGCCGCGGCTGCTGCCGCGGCGACGTCCTGCCAGACACGCGCCGATTTCCATTCACGTCCGTTCACCACCGCCACCGTCACGACGACGGCCCCGATTAACGGATAGGTGAAATAATTCGTGGCCGTCGCCAAGGAACAAAACAGCCCCGCCCAAACGGCGTCGTGGAGGCGTTTCTCCTGCACATAACGAATGAGAAATCCGATTGACGCCAGCGCCAATGTTCCGGCCATCGGATGGGAACGCACCCAACGAAAATTGATGTTGGCCTCGGAATACACGAGGAATGCCGCGGCACAAAGGAGTCCAAAGCGCTTATCGCGCAACCGCGTCCCGATCCAGAATAGAATCGCTGCCGCCGCCAGCGCCGTCACCGCCCCTACGGCGCGCGCCACGACGATGTCGTTGCCGAATACCCGCAGCAGCGTGCCGGTCACAACCATGTAGAGCGGTGGATACGGATACGGAAAGACATAGTCGTCGATGATCGGGCCGACCCGCGGCGTGCCATGAATGAAGGTCCAGCATTTCTCCATCCACTCGCCCTCGTCGCCGTACCAGTTCGGGTTCGTGCGCAGGTTTGGCAGGAACAACGCGGCCCACACCACCACCAATATGATGGCAAAAACACGTTCCCACTTTGTCTCGAACAGCGGTTTCATTGCCGGTTGATGATGTACACGCGCATCGGACCGAAGTTCGTGCCGGTTCCGCCAAAGTTTACCCGGCTGGCGTCAAAACTTGTCCGATTGTCATCCACCACGAGCACGACCGAATTTGCGGCCAACGGGCTCCCTTTTCCCTGCCCGCGCATCGTGGCCAGAAATGGCAGGTCCAACTGCGCCGGTTCCACTCGTTGCCACTGGTCCATTTGCAGCAACCGGTTCTGTTTGACAAATTCCCGGGCGTCCGCGCGTGCCGCGACATACTCCGCCGCTGCCTGCTTGAAACCGAGTCCCGTCCCGTACGTTCCCTGGGCTCCGCCGCACGTAACCAAATACCGATTCACATCGAGCATGAACACCACGTTGCCCGCCACAAAGGCCGCGATTCCCGCCACCAGGATGTTTGGCGGCACCGCGCGTCGGGCCAACGCCCCCAAGGCCACAAAATAGACGGGATACAGAATGACGTAGTACGACAAATATGTCCAGAGCCCGGCCACAAGATACACGGCGAGAGGAACCACAACCCACATCACCAGTATCCAAGCCCTCTTCGCGTCCTCGTCCGCCGTCACGTGTCGGCGAAACACGGTTTTCGCCGATTGCAAGGCCCGCACGCCAAACCACACCAGCGCGATGGAAAATGCCAGTTGTTGCAGCCCGGGCAGCCAGTCCCCCAACGTGAGCGTGGTATCGAAATATCGGTTGCGTCCCGAGCTTTTGCTGACCCAGATTCGATTCGGGTCAAATGCCTCGCTCGTGCTCAAGCCCAGTATGTCCTCGATTTCGCCCGCGTTGATGATGGCCAACGCATGACGCCACGCCTCGGTCGGTCGGCGCGGAAACGGGTATCCGCTCTGCGGATTGATGGTCACTCCTCGCGGGAGTTGCTCCCAGTGGCGGCTGCTGCCTTCTTCGGACACGCGCTTCCACTCGGCCCAGCCGTTCCGCTGTTGCGCGATCACATACGGCAGTGCCAACAGCACCGCCAGCGCGACGCCGGCCCCCGCAAATCGCCAATCGATCCTGGGGCGCAGCAGCACGACCACGGCGATGGCGCTCGCCGTCAACGCAAATCCGCTGTAGTGAATCTGGATCACACATAGCGGCAGGCACAACAGCCAGAAGATCGCCTTCGGGTTCTTCCCGAGGATCAGCGAGTGCGCCGCCCACATCGCCCCGGTGGCCAGCACCGGCACGAAGTCCTGGGCCCAGATCTTTCGCGAATACACCACCGCCCACGGACCCGACGCGAACAACGCCGCCGCCACCAGACCACTCACAGAACCGTAATACCTCCGCCCGATCCACCAGGTCGCGACCACCGCGGCCAGTCCCAGCACGGAAACCATGCCGCACACGACAGCGATGTTCGAGGTCAGGAAAAACATGGGGATCAACAGCCATACGAACAGCGGCGGATTCGACACCCCCACACTCGACATCAGACCGGCTGTCGGCAATTTGCCGCCCCGGACAAATTCCAACGCCTGATTGGCCGCAAACGCCTCGTCCGCCTTGAATTCAAGCAGTTCCGGATGCTGAAACCGCAACCAGGCGCCCACCGCGATGATGGCTGCCAGTATCAGCCATTCGGTGGTTGCCGGGAGCGGAACAACGGGCCTGGCGCGTGGCGCGTTCACTGGGTCTTCGCTTTCAGCGACCAGGCGACCCTCTGGGCGCGATTGATTCGGAACAGCTCCATCCAGATTCTCACCGCCCGGCGCAAGTTGTACGGGATCCGCGTGTCGGGATCGTGCACCCACTGCACCGCAACCTCGGCGATGCGGTACCCTTCGCGGATTGCGACCACCAGCATTTCAATGTCGAAAATGGCGGTGTCCGATGTGACCCGCGGGAACACTTTCCGCGCCACTCCGTGCTTCATGGCCTTGAAGCCGCACTGGGTGTCGTGGATTCCATGAACGCACAACAGCCGGGTCCCCAGCCCAAACAACTTGCCGGCCAGTGCGCGATGCCATGCCTGCGGTTGTTCGACGCGGGCCCCGGGCATTGACCGCGAGCCGATGGCCATATCGTAGCCGTCCACTTCCATTTTCAGCAGGAGTTTGTCCACTTCGGAAATGGGCGTGCTCTGGTCCGCGTCGGTGAACAGGACGTATTCGCCCCGCGCGTCGAGCATGCCGGCCTTGACGGCCCCACCCTTGCCGCGGTTCGGATTCAGGTCGATCAATCGCAGCATCGGAAAGGTCTCGGACAGCTCGCGCGCCACGCGCGCCGTGTCGTCTCGGCTTCCATCGTTGACCACGACGATCTCGAACGGCCGTCCCTTCGCTTGCAGGAACCCAACGATCCCCGGCACGTGCCGTTTGAGTCTCTCTTCCTCATTGTACGCGGGTATGACGACCGAGAGGTACGGGCGGGCTTCCATCGTCGGTTCAACCGGCCTTTCGCAACGCCCCCATTTCGCGGAGTTCGGCGAGTGATTCGGCGGCGTAATCCTTGTCCAGCTTCTGGTGTCGGATCCACTCGATATAATCGCGCACGCTGTCGTGTGGCGTTCGGGTTGGTTGCCAGCCGAGTCGCTGGAGCTTCGTGATGTCCGAAACGCTGTGGCGCGTATCGCCGACGCGATATTCGCCGCTCACGTCCAGCTCGATCTTTGCGCCCAACGCTTCCGCCACGATGCCGGCAAATTCGATGACCGTGTAGCCGCGTCCGCCCCCGACGTTGAACACCTGATCGTTGGCCTCGTCGCTTTCCAGCACGAGCCGATTGGCGCGCGCCACGTCGCCCACGTTGACGTAGTCCCGCAACTGCTCGCCGTCTTCAAACACGGACGCTGGCTGCCCGTTCATCATCTGCAGGGTAAAAATGCGCAGCACGCCCGAGTAGGCGTTGCGGAATGACTGGTGGGGTCCCTGGACGACCGAGTACCGGACCGCCGTGCTGGGAATGCCGTAGTTGCGGCCCAGCGCGATCGCCATCAGTTCCTGAGAGTATTTTGCGATCGAATACTGGTTCTTCGGGTTGGCGTGCGACTCCAGCAGCGGCAACGGCCTGATTGGGCCGCCACACTTCGGACAAACAGGTTCCCACAACCCTTTGGTCAACCGCTGCGGTTCGCGACCTTCCGGAAACACTTCCCCGTCCGTCGCGCAGCGGTAGCGGCCTTCCCCGTACACGAACTGGCTGCTGGCCACGACCACCTTGCGCACCGGCAGTTTCTCCGCGACAATCAATTCATAGAGCAACGCCGTCCCGACCGAGTTCACGTGGAAGAACTGCGAGAAATTCGGCAACAAATCCTGGTAGGCCGCCAGATGGATCACGACATCGATCCCGCGCAGTGCTTTCGCCCAATCCTCGCGGTTGCGAACGTCCCCAAGGACGCGTTCGACGTCTTTGGACAACCAGTCGGGCCACGTCCCGTCGCCGATATGCACCGGCGGTGTCAAGCTGTCGAGCACGCGCACGTCATAGCCGGCCCGCAACAGTTCGTCCGCGGTATGCGATCCGATGAACCCCGCCCCGCCCGTAATCAGCGCTCGACCTTTGCTCATGCGCTTACCGGGAGTGCGTGGCCTTCAACTTCTCGTAGAGATAGCTCGTGATGATATGGTCGAGGATCATGTGGACGTCTTCCACCGGGCCATATCCATCGGAGGGAACGACCAGCGATACATCCGCCATCTGGGAAAGCTTGCCGCCGGTGAACCCCGCCAACCCGAGCACGGTCACACCGATTTGTTTGGCGGCTTCGACCGCCGCGATGATATTGGGCGAGTTCCCCGAGGCCGATATCGCCACGAGAACGTCCCCGCGTTGCGCCAGGTTTTTGAGCGGCTCGCTGAAAACGTGGTTGAAATCGGTGTCGTTCGCCCAAGCCGTCATCAACGACACGTTATCGGTCAACGCAATCACACGCATCCGCGGCCAGGGCGCGTCCCCCTTGTGGCCGAGCGTGCCCTTGCACAGATCGTTCATCATATGCGACGCGGTCGCCGCGCTGCCGCCATTGCCAATGATGAAGATCTGCCGTCCCTCGTCCCGCGCGTGTTCGATGGCACGGATCATCTCGTCGATGGGTTTGAGCGGAAGACGATCCAGAACGTTTTTCAATCCGTTGAGGTAATCTTTCGCAAAGTCGCTGGCTGTCTTCATGGTTTAGTATCGTTGCAAATTCAACACGATCCGGCTCCCCCCGCGCTCCAGCCGGAAGGGCATTTCACGCAGGTTGCTCAACGCGTGGCGGACCGATTGGCGCTTGTCGCTGGGGACACACAACAGGAAGAACCCGCCCCCGCCGGCGCCGGAAATCTTCCCGCCAATCGCCCCGGCCTTGACCGCGCGCTCGTAAATCTTGTCCAACTCGTCGCTGCTGACGCCCTGCGCGAGCTTCCGCTTCGCCTCCCACCCCTGATGCAGGATGGCGCCCAGGCCGTCGATGTCGGCCAACTCCACCAGACGCCGCACCTGATGCGCCTGGCGGGTCATCTGCTTCAGGACTTCAATCCTCTCGCTGATGTTGGACTTCTGCTGCGACAGAATGGAGGACGCCTGCCGGGTCTTGCCCGTGTAGAACAACATCAGCATGTTGTCCAGGTCCTCCAGCGCCGTCCGCGTCGTCTCGACCGAATTGACGGTCACCGCCGGGCCCGGCCCGAACTCAAAGCAGCGCAATCCGCCGTAGGCGGCGATATACTGGTCCTGCACACCGATGGGTTTGCCGAGAATCCGAATTTCGATGTCACACGCCTCGCGCGCCAGCCGTTCCGGGGTCGGAATGGCCTCGACGTAGTGATACAGGGCGTTGAGGACGCCGACGGTCACGCTGCTCGATGACCCCAGACCCGACCCTTCCGCCGGGATGTCCGAAAGAAAGGAGATTTCGATGCCCTTGGTCACCCCGACCTTGCGCAGGGACTCCCGTACCAGTTCGTGCTCGATTTGATCGACGGACTCGACAATCTCTTTCTTTGACCAATTCACGTAAATCTTGTCGTCGAAGCGCTCTTTGACGATGCAATACACAAACTTGTCGATGGCCGTGCTGACGACGCATCCACCGTTCTTCTCATAGAAATCGGCAAAATCCGTCCCGCCGCCGGCGAGCGAGATGCGCAACGGTGTCTGGGTAATGATCACGTCAACGATCCCTCTTCGAAATCACGCTGTGCTTTGGCCAATCGTTCGGGCGTTCCCACATCCTGGATGTACGCCTTGGGCTCCATCGCGTATACCGGCCGGCGTTCGGCCAGCAACTTCGGAAATACGTCCCATCCGAAGTCATAAAACTGTCCGGCTGGAATCATGTCCAGAACTTGCGGCTCAAGCACGAGGATACCAGCGCTGATCCGATTTGTCGAAACCTGTTTTCGGTCGGGTTTTTCGACAAATCGAAGTACCCGGCCGTTCGAATCCGTCTCCACCACCCCGCCCGTCCACGGCTCGGGTGAGGCGAACAACGCCACCGTCGCCTGGGCCTGTCGGGCGCGATGAAACTCCAGCAGCGGCGCGAAATCGACACGCACCAGATTGTCGCCGTAAAACACGATGAACGCCCCGCCGCGCAGTTCTGATTCCATCTTCTTCACCGCGCCGGCCGTGCCGAGCAATTTCGGCTCGTGCGAATACGTAATGGATACGCCAAACCGGCTGCCGTCGCCGAAGTAACTGGTGATCTTCTCGGGAAGATAGTGCAAATTAACAATGAACTCGGAGATCCCCTGCCGCTTGAACAATTCAAAATGATGCTCCAACAAGGGTTTGCCGCCAATCGGCACCATCACCTTGGGCACATCCAACCCCAGTGAACGCAGCCGCGTGCCGAGGCCAGCGGCAAGGATAAAGGCCTTCATGCCCGCTCGCGCCGCGGCGGAACCGGCGTGTCACCCGTTCCCCCGCCCTTTTCCCTCAGGTACCGCGACAATACCGCCCAGGCTTTCTGCATCGCCTTGGCGCGATGGCTGATGCGGTTCTTCACTTCGGGTGAAATTTCCGCAAACGTCTTTGTCTGGCCGTCGGCGAGAAAGAGCGGATCATATCCGAATCCGCTGCCGCCGCGTTCGGCTTCGAGGATTGCCCCGTTGCAGATTCCCTCGACGGTATCGTACAGGCCGTTCTCGTCCGCGATCGCCACCACGCAGCGAAACCGCGCCGTCCGTTTTTCGTAGGGCACGCCTTCCAGCATCTGGAGCAGCTTCTTGTTGTTCTCGTGATACGTCGCCTCGTCGCCCGCGAACCGCGCCGACCGCACGCCCGGTTCGCCTTTCAGCGCGTCCACTTCGAGGCCTGTGTCGTCAGCCAGAGTCAGTTTCTTGGCCATCCGTGCTATTTGCACCGCTTTCTTGACCGCGTTGTCGCGGATCGTCGCGCCATCCTCGACGACTCCGGGCAGATTGGGCATGTCCGCCAACGACAACGCATCGAGCTGCAAATCTTGCAGCAGGGCGGTCAGTTCCTTGAGTTTGTCCCGGTTGCGCGACGCGAGAAGTAATTGCATGGTCGCGCATTATACCGACCGCCGCGAAAAAATGAAGGACAGAGTGGACGCTGGCACTTTGCTGCCGGCAGAAGTGTTTCTCGGGCATCGGCAACCCGTTCCTCTTATCGACAAGCCATCTCACCAGCCGTTATAGTGCGCCCTTTCTGATGAACCAGCTCTCAATTCTCTATCTCGTCTCGCTGTTGATGGACATGAGCGTGGCGGCGGTGATCTTCGCGATTAGCCGGCGGGCAGCCGAACTGGGCGCGACCGCGTCGGACCTCGGCTGGCTCGGGGCGGTATGGATCGGCCTGTACGCGGCGCTGGCGCTGGTGACAGGACGCGTGTCCGATCGTGTCGGACGGCGCAAACTCGCCGTTGTCGGTTGCGTCATTGCTGCGGGCATGGCATGGGCGTGCGCGCTGACGACGCGGATCGGTTTGCTGCTGGTATTCAGCGCCGTGTTCGGCGGGGGCCTCGCGTGTTTCTGGCCATCGATCATTGCGTGGCTCGGGGAAGGACTCAGCGGCCATGCACTGGCCGCGCGGCTGACGACGTTCGGCGTGGCGTGGAACATCGGCCTCTTCCTTGGCTACTCTCTTTCGGGCGTTCTCTTCGAGCACTCGCCCCGTCTTGTCTTCTATGCCTCGACGGGCGCGATTCTGGCGATCGCAGCTTTGTTGCTCGTGCCAGCGCGCCAGATGCCGGGCGCCCCGGCGCGCACCGCGCCATCGGACGAGTGCCTGGACATTCCCAAGGGCCGCGGGTTTCGCAAGACAGCGTGGTTGGCGAATTTCGCGACCAACTTTGCGCTCGCCGGCACTGCGGCGCTATTCCCGCAACTGGCCACCCATTTGGGAATCGGCGCGGACATCCACGGCGACTTGCTTGCGGCCAGCCGCGCCGCGGCGCTGGTCGCGTTTGCCGGCCTGCAATTCCTCATGTTCTGGCGAACGCGCCTCTGGCCCCTGTGGATCGCGCAGCTCGGGTGCGCGGCCAGCATCGTCTGGATCGGTTTCGCGCATGCGACATGGATGTTCGCCGCGGCGTGGATCATCGGCGGCGCTGTGTCGGGTTACGCGTACCAAGCGAGCATCTATTTCACGCTGGAAGAAATGACCGAGAAGGGCAAAGGCAGCGGGTTCCATGAGGCCGTCTTGGGTAGCGGAATGTTTTTCGGTCCGATGCTGGCCGGGTGGGTCGGGAACAGCCATGGCCTGCGGTTCCCCTACTTCTTCTGCGCCGCCATGCAGGTCGCGCTCGTCGCCCTGCAAATGATGCTGGTGTGGACGCGCCGGCGCGTGACCACTGAGAGCCATCTTCGAGACGAGTCCTAGTACGTCAGGAGCTGCGAGGCGATCTGCTGAAAGACCGCTTGAAGACCACTCGGGTCGTTCGCGATGACGGCTACGCCCGTCGGCAGCATGGGATTGTAGGTCGGACTGCTGGGATCATTGGCCACTTCTTCAAGGAAAGACATGTCGACGCCGGCTCCCCCCAGCCCGATCGAATACACCCAAATATTGTTGCTTCGTATCTGGTTGGCGACCTGGATCGCGCGGTACTGCGCCTCGGCGGTGACGTTGGCGCGTGTAAAGCTCTCCCACACGCCGTTTTGATTCGAGTAAAACTGGCTGGCATCGCAACCACAGCTGCTCGCACTGCCGCCATCCGAGATATAGCAGCCATCGTTTTGACCGGAACACGTGTTCGGCGTATTCGAATTAAAAAAAAAGACTCCGGTATTCGGCGGGTCAATGCCGCCAAAGATCCATGAGTTTGACGGCGAGCAACTCAACGTGTCTTGAATCATGTTCGCCAAGCCGTCGGTGAAGAAGATGACGACTTTAAGCGCGACCTGGCCCTTGGGAATGATGACGCTGTTTTCCTGAACAAGCGCATTGGTCAGCCCGCCCGCCGCGAACGTGCCACCGCACCAGTTGAGGTTGCTGGCGGCTGTCGAGATAGCCTGTTGGAATGGTTGCCCCATCGGAACATCAACGGTGGCCGTGGATCCGAAACTGACCATCGCCGCCTCGTCGTAGCTGTCGTTGAAATAGCTAAGGAATGTCGAAACAGCACCCGGCAGAGCGCCGCCACCCCGGGTCGTTCCGTACACTGGATTCATCGAGCCGGATCGATCCAGCACCAACGTCATGATCACTTGGGGCCGGCCTGTCCTGATCTTGTAGAACCGTTGGGAGACGGTTACGCTGTTGGTGTCTGTATAGCAAAGAGTCCAGACATTCGTGCCGGCCGCTAACTGGCCATCGGAAAAATCCTGCCAGGGTCCGCTGGGCGAATTGGCGTACATGACGTGGTACGTCCAGTTCGGGACGGCCGGCCACGTGATGCTGATGGAGCCGTCCGCGTTCTCCTCGATACCCTGAATATAGAAGTTCGTCTGACCGTTCGCCAAGGCGGCAAACGCGAGGAGGCAAATCAACGCCCTGCAGGCCGCGCGCATTTCTCCCACCTCTTTTCCAAGCCGTCTCACACGGGGATATGAGACGGACAACTGCACGCATCATAGCGCGGATGACAAATCACTCGCAAGACCAAAGGCAGGTGTCGTCGTGAATCGAATCCGCCCGATTACTCGTGGCGTTTGACGATGAGGGTGGCGTTGTGGCCGCCGAAACCGAGGGAGTTGTTCACACAGGCGCGAACGTTCGTCTGGCGGGCCTTGTTGGGCACGTAGTCGAGATCGCAGTCGGGATCGGGATTCTCGTAATTGATGGTCGGCGGAATCATCCCGTCGCGGATCGCCAGCGCGCAGACGGCGGTCTCCACCGCACCAGCCGCGCCGAGCAAATGGCCGGTCATGGATTTGGTGGAGCTGACGGCGAGTTTCTTCGCGTGAGCGCCGAATACCTTCTTGATCGCCTGGGTTTCGCACTTGTCCCCGACCGGGGTCGAGGTGCCGTGGGCGTTGATATAATCGACTTCTTCCGGGTTGAGCCGGGCGTGGCTCAAGGCCATGGCCATGGACCGTGCCGCGCCTTCGCCTTCGGGAGCGGGCGCGCTCATGTGGTAGGCGTCGCCGGTGATCCCGTAGCCGGCCACTTCGGCGTAAATCTTCGCGTGACGTTTGCGGGCGTGTTCGAGCGCTTCGAGAATGCAAACGCCGGCACCCTCGCCCATGACGAATCCGTCGCGCTGCGCGTCAAACGGACGGCTGGCGCGCTCGGGCTCGTTATTGCGGGTGCTCATGGCTTTCATGGCGCAGAAACCGGCATAGCCCATCCGGGTGATCGCCGCTTCGCTGCCGCCGGAGATCATGATGTCGGCATCATTGTGGACAATCGCCCGCGCCGCTTCCCCGAGCGCATGGGTCGCGGTGGCACAGGCGGAAACGACCGCCAGGTTCGGGCCTTTGGCCCCAATCAACATCGACACGTAGCCGCTGGCCATGTTGACGATGAGCATGGGAATCATGAACGGCGAGACGCGGCTCGGGCCTTTTGTGATGAGGGTTTCCATCTGGTTTTCGATGGTCTCCATGCCACCGATGCCCGAGCCGATGAGCACCCCAATGCGGTTCGGGTCGCCGTTCGCGACGTCGATACCGGCGTCGGCAATCGCCTTTTTGGCGGCCGCGATCGCATATTGCGTGAACCGATCCGTGCGGCGGGTTTCCTTGATCGGCATGAACTCCTCAGCCTTGAAGTCTTTGACTTCACCGCCGATCTTGCAGTCGAAGTCGCTGGGGTCAAATCGGGTGACCGGGGTGATGCCGCTCTTGCCCGCGAGGAGATTCTGCCAAAACACCTCCAACTCACTGCCGAGAGGCGTGAGGACACCAATGCCTGTGATGACAACCCGTCGTTCGCTCATCGTTTCTGAAAGTCGGGAAAAATTGGGGCATAAAGCGTGAAAATGCAACTCACTTTATGCCCCGCAATTTTTTCGCCCCGGTGTTCGCCCCGAGCGTCGCGCCGGGCCGGGCCGGGGTGGTGATGTTCTGATTATTTGTCGCCGCGATCCTCGATGTATTTGACCACGTCGCCGACGGTCTGGAGCTTCTCGGCGTCTTCGTCCGGGATTTCCGCGCCAAACTCCTCTTCAAATGCCATGACCAATTCCACCGTATCAAGGGAGTCTGCGCCCAAATCCTCGATGAACTTCGCCTCGGGTGTCACTTGATCGGGATTCACGCCGAGTTGTTCGACAATGATCTCCTTCACACGGTCTGCTACGGATTTATCTGCCATTTGCCTCTCCTCCTTCAAAAACCTTCGTTTCTTTATGCGAAATCTCGCTCGCTTGTCAAAGTTTTGTTTCGGCTGTTACCGCACGGCCCGCGGTCACATCACCAGGCCGCCATCCACAGGAATGACCTGTCCCGTCACGTAGCTGGACAGATCGCTCGCTAGGAACAATACCACGTTGGCCACGTCCTCCGGCAAGCCCAAGCGCTTGAGCGCGATAAAATCCGTCTGCGCCTTCTTGGCTTCCGGGCTGAGCTTGTCGGTCATCGGCGTCTGGATGAATCCCGGTGCCACCGCGTTGGAGCGAATCCCGCGCGACGCCAACTCTTTGGCCACGGTCTTCGTGAACCCGATCAAGCCCGCTTTCGAGGCCGAATAGTTCGCCTGCCCCGCGTTGCCCACCATGCCAACAATGGACGCGATGTTGACAATCACGCCGCTGCGCTGTTTCAGCATCGTGCGGGACAACGCCCGGGTGAACAGGAACGCGCCCTTCAAGTTCACGCCCAGCACCACGTCCCAATCCTCGTCGCTCATCCGCAGCAGCAGTCCGTCACGCGTAATACCCGCATTATTGACGAGAATATCCACCTGGCCGAAGTCCGCCACGATCTTGTCGCAGACTTCCGTGACCTGCTTGCTGTCGGTCACGTTCACCGCATACGCGCTGGCCTTCGTGCCACTCTTGGTGAGGCTGGTGGCCACCTGCTGTGCGTTATCCAGCATCACGTCGCATACGGCAATGGCTGCGCCTTCGCCAGCGAGACGCCGCGCGATGGCTTCGCCAATGCCGCGCCCCGCTCCGGTCACCACCGCCACCCGGTTCTCCAAGAGTTTTTGCATGCGGCTTTCCTAGCCAGCCCCGCGCCTGCTTGTCAACACCAATCGCGGCAAAAATCCCGCAGCTAGCTGGTGATTCCTTTCACCGTCGCCTCCAAGGTCGCCCCGTCGCTGACGGACAGCATTTCCACGTCTTTATTGATGCGCTTCATCAGGCCGCTGAGGACGCTGCCAGGGCCGAGCTCGATAAAGCGGGTGAACCCCTGAGAGATCAGCCATTGCATGGATTCGCTCCAGCGAACCGGCGACGTTACCTGGCGCACCAGCAGATCTTTGATCTCGGCGACGCCTCCCGCCGGGCGGGCGGTGACGTTGGAAACGACGGGAACTCGCGGGAGTTGCATGGAAAGACCGGCGAGGGCGTTGGCCACCTTGACCCGCGCGCCCTCCATCAATCGGGAGTGATACGCGCCCGCAACAACCAGCGGGATGGCCCGCTTCGCCCCCCGCGCTTTGGCAAGCTCAACCGCCTTGGCAATCTTGGTCTTGTCGCCGGAAATGACGGTCTGGCCGGGACAATTGATATTGGCGATATCGACATCGGCTTCACGGCAGACTTCGGCCAGTATGGCATCGTCCAGATTCAGGACGGACGCCATACCGCCGGTGGTCGAATCGCAGGCTTCCTGCATGAAACGTCCGCGCATTTGCACCATGCGCAGGCCGTCATCGAAGGTCACCGCGCCCGCGGCGGTCAGTGCCGTAAACTCGCCGAGGGACAACCCGGCGGTGGCGTCGAATTGCAGGTCCGGGACTAGAGATTTCAACGCTTCGAGGCAGGCGAGACTCGTGAGAAAAATCGCCGGCTGCGCGTTGTCGGTTTTGGTCAGGACATCCTCGGGCCCGTCAAAGCAGATCGCCTGGAGATCGCGACCGAGAACCGCGTTGGCGCGCGCGAAGAGTTGACGGCAGACGTCGTGCTTGTCGCACAGGTCGCGCCCCATGCCGACGCTCTGGCTGCCCTGCCCGGCAAAAAGGAGAGCGGTCTTCACCACGGGCGATCACTCCAGCCGAACCAACTCGCCGGCCCAATCGGCCTAACAATTACACCCCTCACCCAGCCTCTCCCCCAAGGGGAGAGGAGCCGTCGCCTATGTAGCATCTTGCCAATCTCCTCTCCCCTCCGGGGGAGAGGATTAAGGTGAGGGGGAGTCGTGCAAAATCGCGAGGCCATTCCATTCATGCCGTCCTACGAGCTTCGGACGACTTCGGCGCGCGCTTCCGCCGCGAGCGGGGTGCTCAGGTAGCGTTCGCCCGTGGATGCCGCCACGGTAACAACGAGTTTGCCTTTGTTTTCCGGGCGCCGGGCATATTGAATGGCTGACCACACGTTGGCGCCAGACGAAATCCCGCAAAGGATTCCCTCCTCTTTCGCGAGCCGGCGGGCCATCGCAAACGCGTCGTCGTTGGAGACGGTGATGACTTCGTCGAGAATCGAGGTGTTGAGGTTCTTGGGAATGAAGCCCGCGCCGATGCCCTGGATCTTATGCGGTCCGGGTTTGCCCCCGCCGATCACAGGAGAATCGACCGGTTCGACAGCCACCACCTTGAACGCCGGCTTCTTTGACTTGATCGCTTCGCCAACGCCTGTGATCGTTCCGCCCGTCCCCACTCCCGCCACGATGGCGTCTGCGCGACCATTGGTATCCTCCCAAATCTCGACGGCGGTCGTCCGCCGATGGATTTCCGGGTTGGCCGGGTTGTTGAATTGTTGCGGCATGAAGGAACCTTTGATTTCCTTGAGCAACTGCTCGGCCTTGCGAATCGCCCCGGGCATTCCTTCCGCGCCGGGCGTGAGGATCAGGTCGGACCCAAGCATGCGCAAGAGCACGCGGCGTTCGACGCTCATCGTATCCGGCATCGTCAGAATCAACCGATAACCCTTTGCGGCGCAAACAAACGCCAGGGCGATGCCCGTGTTGCCGGAGGTTGGCTCAATGATGGTGGATTCTTTGCCAATAAGTCCATCCCGCTCGGCCGCTTCGATCATCGCAACGCCGATCCGGTCCTTGACGGAACTGAGCGGGTTGAAGAATTCGCATTTGACGACGATCTCGGCGTTGAGATCTGACGTGATGCGGTTGAGTCGCACCAGCGGTGTGCGCCCAATCGTCTTGGTGATATCGCCGAAAATCTGGCCCATACTTTTGTCCTCCGGGTAAGAATTCGCAGTTGAGAATCGCCAGCTTTCCACTACTCTGGTTCAAGCTTGTAGGTGAACACGATGGCAAACGCAAGCTTGAAAGCGGAATGAGGACGACGGGGCAACTTCCGCCGGCGAGGATCCGTCGCAGACGCGGCAAAGTCTTCGGCGATTCCGCCGGTACGCAGGTCGTTGCGAGCCTTCGGAACCCGAGACGGCAAGCGCTTGCGGTATTTCCGCGAAAGCAGAATCGGGAGAGCCGAGCGACGACCGTCTTTTGTGGACGTTTTTGTCATCCAACCTCGGAACCGCAACAATGCGCCCAACGCATCATCGCGGTTTGCAAATCGAGACCATGAATGCGGCGATTGGAGAGTTCGTGAAGTACTCAGAAGCTCAGTTAATTGTGAGGCCCTGTGCATTTTTGTCGCTGGCGAGAAATGTTCACAATCCCTGGCGGGTTGCGTAAGGAAAAACCATGAGCGAAATGGTAAAAATGAGATTCAGGAGTTGCACGCCAAGGAGGTGGGGGTGGGGAACCCCTCTGAAGAACGTGCAAGCTCCTGAATCTTCAAACTAGTATTCTGCGACAGATTATAGTTTGTCCGATTAGATTGCAACTAGTTTTTTGCACGACCATGACCGACACTCCAAACCCAACCGAAACACCAAAAGACCGACACATGCCGAACGCAAGTCAAGTAAATCTCGTGGAAAAAGTGAACGCGGCCCTGCTGAATTACTCCGACAAAGATTGGAATTACAGTCGTATCTCTTTAATTATCAAGCCTATCAATAGTGTAGAAGGCCCCTATCTCCTAAGCGTAGACATACTGGATCAAAATACGACAGAAGGAAGGAATGCGTTGAAGACACTTACCGACGAGGTCAAATGGGGAGACCGTCATACTTCGGAACTTGGTATGCTGGAGGTAGTTAGCTTGCGGATTAACAAGGCACTTCTGGAGGTCACAAGCAACGAATATTGGCAGCAGATGCGTCCAGTTCTCCGAATCATAAAGATGCAATCCATTGATAGAGAATTCACTACACACGCAATTTGGTATCACATCACCGAGGTCGCCGGGGAGGAGTTTGATAATCGCTAGCTAGCCGCCCGCCACCGGCACAATCACTTCGAGGCGGTCGCCATTTGCTAGCATAAGCGTGCGCAGTTCGCCGCGAGCCAAAACATCTCCATTTCTTTCGACAACCACCTGGGTCGTTTTCCACCCGTGTGCCTCAATGAACTCCGCCACAGAGCACGCGCTGCCCAAACGCTCCTGTGTCCCATTCGCGACAATTGTGATGGGATCAGGCTTCATTCAGCGCCCCTTCCCAATCTTTCCAAATCGGCTCGTATTTCAGTTGTTGCAGCCGCGCCGCGACCTCCGCTGGTGAACGCTCGTCCGCAATCTTGAATTGCACAGTCGCGTGTTCCCCCTCCGACTGGATCATCGGCAAATCCGGCTTCACCATCCGCCCGCCCTTGGTCACATGCAACTTCTCCTTCCCCTGCCCCGTGTATCCGCCCGGTTCCGTGTGGCTGCCCGCGCTCATCAGCGTAATCCCGAGCGGAATCAGGTGATCGCGCAACTTCGCCGACTCGCGTGTGCTCAACACCAAACCCACCTCGGGAAACGCAATCCGCAGTGCGCAGACAAACTGCACCAGCTCGCGGTCGCTCATGTTTACCAGTGGCTCGAACTCGCCGGCCGCCGGCCGCAACCGCGGCGCGCTGATCGTCAATTGCGCCATCCAGCATTTCTTCAGCAAGTATTTCGCATGCGCGGCCAGCGCGATGGCTTCGTTGCGCCACGGAGCCAAACCGAGCAGCGCCCCGATGCCCAGCCGCTTGAACCCGGCTGCATAGGCGCGTTCGGGAGTCTCCAGCCGCCAGTCGAAATCTCTCTTCGGCCCGCTGACGTGCATGGCGTCATACACCGCGCGGTCGTACGTCTCCTGATACACCACGAGTCCTTCGCCGCCAGCCCCCACAATCGGCGCATACTGCCCCGTCTCCAGCGGTCCGACCTCCAGGGAAATGCTGGGCCATTCGGGATGCAGCCGCGCCACACACTCACGCAGATAATTGTCGGAGACAAAATGCGGATGCTCCCCGGCCACGAGCAAAATGTGGCGAAACCCCTGCTCGCGCAGATACCGCGCTTCCGTCACCACCTGGTCCACCGTGAGCGTCACCCGCAGAATCGGGTTGTCGCGCGAGAAACCGCAGTATTTGCAGACGTTGATGCATTCGTTGCTGAGATAGAGCGGCGCAAAGAACCGCATCACCCGCCCGAAATGTTTCACGGTGAGATCGTGCGAGCGGCGCGCCATTGCTTCGAGGTACGTCGCCTGGGACGCGACCGGCGAAATCAACGCGGCGAAATCGGTTGCCCCTAGGCGATCGCCCTGAGCTCGTCGAAGGGCCCGCTCTACGTCCGTAGCCGTCGCGTTTTGGGCAAGCGACGACAACTCGGCCAGCGCAAGACTGTCACACTCAGAGGCGAAACTCATGGCTCATTCAGAAACCCCGTCAACGGACTGGTGGCGTCCGCTTCCTTGCGCTTCACGGCGAGGCCAATCTCGTACGCGGCACGCCCTGCCGTTACGGCACCCTTGAATGCTTCCGCCATCCGTTCGGGATCGGTGGCCACCGCAATCGCCGTATTCACCAGAACCGCATCGGCGCCCATTTCCATCGCCTCCGCGGCGTGCGACGGAGCCCCCAGCCCCGCATCGACCACGACGGGCACTGTCGCCTGTTCGATGATGATCTCGATGCTCGCCCGCGTCTCGATGCCGCGAGCGCTGCCGATCGGCGAACCGAGCGGCATCACCGTCGCGCAACCGGCGTCTTCGAGCCGTTTCGCGAGAACGGGGTCGGCATTGATATAGGGCAGCACCGTGAACCCTTCCTTCACCAGGACCTCCGCCGCTTTCAACGTCTCCACGCCGTCCGGCAACAAGTACCGCGGGTCGGGGTGGATTTCGAGTTTCAGCCATGTCGAGCCCGTCGCCTCCCGGCCCAGGCGCGCGAGCCGGCAGGCTTCCCCGGCGTTGCGCGCGCCACTCGTGTTCGGTAATAACACGTATTTCTTCGCATCGATAAACGTCAGGATATTCGCGAACTTGTCGTGCTGGCCGGACAAGTCCGCGCGCCGCAACGCCACGGTCACCAGTTCCGCGCCGCTCGCTTCCAGGGCCGATACCATAATCTCCCCCGAAGCGAACTTGCCCGTGCCCATGATCAGGCGCGAGTTGAAATCGCGGTTGGCGATACGCAGCTTTGGCGGTTTGTCGGTCATTGCACGCGGTAAAGATCCTGGTTCAACGGATAATTGCCCGGCGTGCGTTCGACCACCCACGAACCGTCCCGCAGCAGATAACCGTGATTGCCCATGGCGAACTCGGCCCGATCCAGCCGCTGAAGTTCTTGCACCTTCTTCTGATGCAGTTCCAGTTTCACCACGGTGATCTGCTCCTTCAACGCCTTCAAATCGTGCAGCTTGGCTTCGAGCACGGCTTTTTCCGCCGTGAGCTTGACGTATTCCTCGCGCATCGCCTGCAAGTGCGAAATCGTCTGCTCGTGCGTCTTCGTCAAATCCGCCAGCTTCTGGCTGACGTCCGCAATCTGGTCGTTCAGGGATTTCAATTCGGTTGTCAGGTTCGACTTGTCGGTCTCAAGCGAACGGACCTTCGACTGCTGCTCCTGCAGTTTCTGCTCCAGGTCGGCCTTGAGTGACTCCATCTGCTTTTCGGTATCGGATTTCTCCTGCGTCAACTTCGAGATGTTCTGTTGCAGCTCATCGACTTTCACCTGCATCTGCGTTTTGACGTCGGCGGCCTCGGCCCGCGCCGCCGCGAGCTCATTCGTCGCGGTCGTCAACTGCTGTTGCGTCTCCTGCAGTTTCTCGTCCCGACCGCACCCCACCAGCAGCATGACCGCACCGGCGACACCAATCCCCATGGCTACGACGTTGATTCTCATCACTCAGTCCTCCTTTGGTTTCGCGACCACTTCGTTCGCGCTGCCTCGCCGGTATCCTTGCAGGTCCAGCGTGACGTACGCATAACCGATCTGTTTCAGGGCGCGGGTCACGGACTCGCGCACCTCCCCGTCCAGAAATCGCGCCAACTCCTCCGCCCCCACCTCGATCCGCGCCATGTAACGTTTCGGATTTCGAGTTTCGAGCTTCGAGTTTCCCATTTCGTGGTGGCGAACGCGTACTTCATAAAACCCCGCATCCCGCAAAACGTTCTCCGCCGCCTCGATCATGCGCAGCGCCTCGTCCGTCACCGGCTCCCCATACGGGATCCGCGACGACAAACAGGCCATCTGCGGTTTGCTCGCCGTCGGCAACCCCAATTCCGCCGACAACTCCCGAATCTCCCGCTTCGTCACCCCCACTTCCTTCAATGGCGCGCGCACCTGATATTCCGTGGCCGCCACGGCGCCAGGCCGAAAATCGCCCGCATCGCTCGCGTTCTCACCGTAGACAATCGTCTGCCAGCGCTCCGCCCGCGCCGTCTCCGACAATTTTTCAAACAACTCGCTCTTGCAAAAATAGCAGCGGTTCGAGGGATTGCTGGTGTAATTCGCGTCGGCCATCTCGTTGGTCTTGATCACGCGCACGGGAAACCCGAACTGCTTCCCGATATCGAGCGCCTCATCCAGCTCGCGCCGGGGCAGGCTCGGCGAATCCGCAATCACGGCCAGCGCGTCGCCGCCCAGCGCGTCATGCGCCACTTTCGCCAGCAATACGCTATCCACCCCGCCCGAGTACGCCACCAGCGTGCGTCCGCACGAGCGCAACACGACTTTGAGTTGATCCAGCTTCGAGGCCACAACTAGAATATTATCCCCGAACCTCCGGGGTGTCAAAGCGCAAGCCGAATGGGTAGTGGCTTGATTTGAAACTAGTGCCCACCGGACTGGTTTTCGATACGAGCGGACGCGGTGTTCCGAATCTCATAAATGCTTGCCGAAACAATCCAATGTGAAACCACAAGCACAACTGCCAAGACGATGGCCAATCTTCTACGGGATGGAAGCAGAACCGTCGCAGTGAGGATTACAAACACGAGCAAGACTTTCGATAAGACATAGGCACAAAGGTCATTCAACTCAAAGCTGCCAACGGGCGTGGTGTTGTGTGACAGATGAGCAAACGCAAACCAGATGTAGAGGTGAAAAGGCAAGGTTGCCACTGCGATGGGGAGGTTGCGTTTCACCGCTTGCGGTATATCACTTCTGTGCTTTGCTGACAATGGCGGCCCGCACAGCCGTCTGCGGCGAATCGACAGGCAGGAAGCTCCAAGACCGTGACGTAGCGCGGCTCGTTGCCCTCTAGGATCCGCCTGCTCTACCGATACGTCTTGTCATCCACCTTGCTCAAATCGATCCCGTCCTTCAACACGCCGACCGTCACCACGGCGAACGTGAACACTTCGGTGCCGTGTTCCAGATGTCCCCCGAACGCCTTGTCGGGATTGGCAAACGTCACATGCGCGTGGACCCGACCATCAATGATATATCCATTCATGCTCACGAGGTCGGCCGGCGCCGTCGGGTTCTTCACGAACACGTCCTTCGACGGGAATGTCCGGTTGCTGACCGAATGAACGTGATAACCGCGCACCGAACCGATCGCGGACAGGATGACGGCGTTCCGGATCTTTTGCTGCTTCGCAATGTTTTCCAGCCCCGTCAACAGATCCGTCTGGTACTTGAGCCGCAAAATCAGCACGTGATCGAATTGACCACTGATCGCATACACATCCGGGACCGCATCGCTGTTCGGCTTGGAATCATCCGCGGGCGTGGTCACCCGGGTCACTTCCGTGCGGGTTTCCTGGGCGACCGCCACACCGGCCGCTGCCATCACTGTGAGAACCAATATTAGCTTCTTCATTTCAATTCCTCCTGTCCATTAAGAACTTTCTCTGCCTGCTTCTCATCGAACGCATTTTCCCAGCGCGCCACCACAACTGTTGCCACCCCGTTGCCGATGAGGTTCGTCACCGCGCGCGCCTGATTGACGAATCGATCCACCCCGAGCAGCAACGCCATGCCCGCCACGGGAATCTTGTCCATCGACGCCAACGTCGCAGCCAGTGTCACAAACCCGGCCCCGGCGACCCCCCCCGAGCCTTTGGACGTGAGGACCAGCACGCCCAGCAACAGCATCTGATCGGCGAACGACAAATGCGTATTCGTCGCTTGCGCCACGAAAATCGCCGCCAGCGTCAGATAGATCGACGTGCCGTCGGCATTGAACGTGTAGCCGGTCGGCAGCACCAGGCCGACCACGGGTTTCGCGCAGCCGAGCTCTTCGAGCTTGACCATGATCTGCGGCAATACCGCCTCGGTCGACGACGTGGCGAACACGATCACCAGCTCGTCCTTGATGTAACGCAGGAATTTCCACAGTGAGAACCGAGCCGCCCGCGCAATCGGTCCGAGCACGAATACGATAAACACCAGACTCGTGAAATACACGCCCGCGATCAGCCAGCCCAACGGCGCCAGCGAGGCCAGGCCGTATTTCCCGACGGTGAACGCCATCGCGCCGAGCGCCCCGAGCGGCGCCAGCCACATGATCATCCGCACGATTCCGAACAACCCGTTCAACACCGAATCGATCACCTCGACGATCACCTTGCCCCGGTCCGGCAGTTGCGCCAGCGCCAACCCAAACAGCACCGAAAACAAAATCACCGGCAGCACGTTCCCGCGCACGAACACGTCGCCCACGCTCGACGGGATGATGTCGAGGAGAAAACCGCCTCCGCCCGGCGATTGGGCCGTCGCGGTGTAGGTGGCCACGGCGCCAGCGTCGAGCGTGGCCGGGTCGATGTTCATGCCCGCGCCGGGCTTCAGCACATTCGCCACCACCAGCCCCATGACCAACGCCACCAACGAGACAACCTGAAAATACACCAGCGCCTTGACGCCGACCCGGCCCACTTCCTTCAGGCTGCCCATTTTCGCGAGGCCGGTGACGATCGTGCCGAAGATGATCGGCGCCAGCAGCATCTTGATGAGCTTGATGAACCCGTCGCCGAGCGGCTTGAGCGATACGCCCCACGCCGGTTTGAGAACGCCGATGAGAACCCCGATTAACACGCCGAGGACGACCTGGACGAACAGATTGCGGAAGAACGCGCCGGCTCGGCTGTGGGTTTTCTGCATGCGCGCCATTCGGGGTCGCTTCAGTCGCTCAGTGATTTCATCACTGCAAACAGGTTCGCTTTCGTCTCGAAGCCCACGCCCGGCACCTGCGGCAGGCCCACGTACCCGTTCTCGACCGCAATGCCGTCGGCAAACCCGCCGAACGGCTGGAACACGCCCGGGTACGATTCGTTGCCGCCGAAATGCAGGCCGGCGGCGATGTTGAGCGACATCTGATGTCCGCCGTGCGGCACCACCCGTCGGGTTGACCATCCGTACTGCTTCAATACGTCCAGCGTGCGCAGGTACTCGACCAACCCATACGACAGCGCGCAATCAAACTGCAGCCAGTCGCGTTCGGGATTCATTCCGCCGTAACGGAGCAGGTTCCGCGCGTCCTGGTGCGAAAACAAATTCTCTCCCGTCGCCATCGGCAGCGGGTAATGCTTCGAGAGTTCGGCCTGCAATGCGTAGTCCAGCGGGTCGCCCGCCTCTTCGTACCAGAACAGGCCGTACGGCTTCATCGCCTCGCCGTAGGCAATCGCCGTGTCGAGATCGAACCGGCCATTCGCGTCGAC
>Ga0187875_10000490_pt1 | contig 32973 bp, 23 predicted proteins | sample June2016WEW_17_1_2_FD_132978 | JGI IMG/M metagenome (GOLD analysis project Ga0187875, IMG submission 132978) | Peatland microbial communities from SPRUCE experiment site at the Marcell Experimental Forest, Minnesota, USA - June2016WEW_17_10 | ecosystem: Environmental > Terrestrial > Soil >...
ATGACTGTGGGGAAGGCCGCTGTCGAAAGGGCCGGTATCCCGCCGGAGAGCGTGGACGAGATCTGTATGGGACAGATTTATAGCGCCATGCAGGGGTCCCTGCCGGCCAGGCAGGTTGGGATGAGAATCGGCCTTCCCCTCAGGAGCGGCGCCGTTTCCGTGAATCAGAATTGTTCCTCGAGCATGAGGGCGCTGGAAATTGCGAGCCACAACATTATGCTGGGAAAGACCGAGATCGGACTGGTAGTCGGTGTGGAGAGCATGAGCAACGCGCCCTATCTCCTTCCGAAGGCTAGACAGGGGTTCAGGATGGGGACTGCAACCGTGGAGGACCATATGCTCCATGACGGGCTCGTGGACGAGCTCGTCCCCGGCCATATGGCCCTGACGGCGGAAAACGTCGCCGAAAAGTACGGCATAACCCGCCAGGAGTGCGATGAGCTCGCTCTTTTGAGCCACCGCCGCGCAACCCGCGCCATCCAAGAAGGGACCTTCCGGCGGGAGATCGTGCCGATCGAAGTGAAGGTCAAGAAAAGCATTGAGGTCTTCGACACGGACGAGCATCCGATCCAGGACGCCAGTATCGAAAAGATGAGCCGTCTGAAACCCCCTTTCAAGGAAAACGGGGTCGTAACGCCTGCTAATGCCTCCGGCATAAATGACGGGGCATCGGCAGCGGTTCTCATGTCCCTGGACAAGGCAAAAGAGCTGGGTATCCGGCCCCTCATGAAATTGATCAACATTTGCAGCGAGGGCTGCGACCCCAAACTGATGGGCATAGGCCCGGCTTTCGCCATCCCGAAATGCATCAACCAGGCGCACCTCCAGTTTGGAGATATCGAGTACTGGGAAATTAACGAGGCATTCGCAGCACAGTGGCTCGGGGTTGGAAGGGTACTCGAACGCGAGTTCGGCATAAAGCTGGACCTCGACAAGGTAAACAACAACGGTTCCGGGATAGCCCTGGGACACCCGGTGGGAAGCACCGCGCTGAGAATCATCGTGACCCTCTACTACGAGATGGAGAGGCTGGGCCTGAGCATGGGCGGGGCTTCTCTTTGCGTAGGCGGCGGACCTGCCATGGCGTCTTTGTGGACGAGAGAAGTCTGATTTTGTTGCAGGGGGAGGCCACGAAGCTCCTCCCTGCGCCTTTGCCATAGTCCCAGGCCGCAGAGGGGTGCTTGCCCGGCTGGAAACGCAAACGATCTGAAGCAATTTGGTTACGAAAACCCGGGGCAGATGAGGAAAAGAATAGCTTTGAAATACTGCGGCGGCTGCGATCCAGGGTTTGACCGGGTGGAGTATTTCAAGGAAATTCAAAATGCCGCCGGTGACCTGATCGAGTGGGTCACCCTTGATGACCGGGACCTGGAAACCGTTCTCGTCATCTGTGGCTGCGACACCGCATGTCCCATGGAAAACATGGTTCTTACGGCCTGTCGAAAAATAGTATCGATCAGGGACAACAAACGTAATGCAGCAGAAATTGTCCAAAGTCTTTTGAGCGAGGGAAAATCATGAAAATCAAGACCAAAGAAGATTACATCAACAGTTTGAAAGAACAGAAAACACTGATCTACTACAATGGGAAAAAAGTCGAAGACCGCACAACGCATCCCGCTTTTATCCCGCACATAAATTCCGCGGCCAAGACCTACGAACTCGCCCTCATGCCCGAGCACGAAGACCTCCTGACCGCAACGAGCAGCATCACCGGAAAGAAGATCAACCGGTTCACCCACATTCATTCATCGGTGGACGACCTCATAAAAAAGGTCCAGATGCTGAGGGTGATCGCGCATGAAACAGCGAGCTGTTTCCAGCGATGTGTGGGATTTGACGCTCTAAATGCTCTTTACATGACCACTTTTGAAATTGATGAGAAATGCGGTACCAAATACTTTGGCCGGCTTCTCAAGTACCTTGAAAGAATTCAGGATGAGAACTTCATGCTGGTTGGTGGAATGACCGATCCAAAGGGTGACCGATCTAAGCGCCCAAGCCAGCAGGCAGACCCCGATGTTTTTACCAGGGTTGTCGAGAAAAGAGAGGATGGGGTTGTCATTCGCGGCGCGAAAGCCCACCAGACTGGCGCTGTGAATAGCCATGAAATAATGATTATGCCCACCCAGGCTATGGGCGAAGGCGACGAGGCTTACGCCATAGTCGCAGCCATACCCCTCGATGCTCCCGGCATCACGATGATCTTCGGCCGCCAAACAAACGAGGAAAGGAAGTTCGAGTGCGGTATAGACGCCGGCAACTGTGAGTTTGGCATGGTCGGCGGTGAGGCCCTTATCGTGTTCGAGGATGTGTTCGTTCCCTGGGACAGGGTCTTCATGTGCGGCGAAGGTGAATTTTGCGGGCTTCTGGTCGAAAGGTTCGCCACTCTTCACCGCCAGAACTATGGCGGATGCAAAGGCGGAGTTTCGGATGTCATCATCGGCGCAAGCGCGCTCGCGGCACAGTACCAGGGTACCATGAACGCATCCCACATCAAGGACAAACTGGTGGAAATGCTTCACCTCTCGGAAACGGTCTATGCGGGTTCGGTGGCCTGTTCCGCGCTGGGGTCCAAAACGAAGAGCGGGGCCTACTACCCTGACCCACTGCTTGCCAACTGCACCAAGCATAATATCACCCGTAACATCTATGAAATATCGAGGCTTGCCCATGACATAGGCGGGGGCATTATGGCGACCTTGCCCTTTGATGCAGACCTGCGAAGTCCGGAAATTGGGAAGTATGTCGAGAAATATATGCATGGTGTCGAAGGGGTCTCCACCGAAACCAGGATGAAGGTCCTGAGATTGCTGGAAAACATGACCGGTGGGACGGCACTTGTCGAAAGCATGCATGGTGCAGGCTCGCCTCAGAGCCAGAGGATCATGTATCAAAGGCTCGGGAAGCTGGGCGAAAAGATGAAGTTTGCGAAAAAGATCGCCAAAATAAAAGACTAACTTTTTACAACATCTATGCAAAGGAGGCAAAAGTCCGGATAACCGATCCACCTGATGGTCATGTGAAGGGGTGTTGTAGCAAAACATCAGACCCATAAGGGAGAATGAAGATGGCTGAGCGCATTAAAACAGTATGGGGATACCGTCACTTAATACTCGGCATTATATGGCTGCTTTACCTGATCAACTATTTTGACCGGATTAGCGTACTTACATTCCTTCCCTACATTCAAAAAGACCTCCAGTTAACCGCTGTTCAAATCGGGTGGCTGGGATCGATATTCTTTTTCGGCTACTCGCTTGCCCAGTTTTTGGCCGGATACCTTGCCGACAGAATCGGGCCGAAAAACACGATGAACATCGCAATCTGGGTCTTCACCCTGATAACCTTTATCACCGGCTTCGTTCGAAACTATACGCAGTTCATTATTCTTCGCCTGGGTCTGGCGGTCGGCGAAGGACAGCACTTTGCGCCTGCCATGAGAATGATTGCGAACTGGTTCCCGAGAGATGAAAAGGGCCGGGCGAGCGGCTTCTTTTCCACGACGTGGGCGGTTGCTCCCGCAATCGTACCTATTCTGGTCACTCAGCTTGCCGCCGCTTTCTTTGGCGGAGCATGGCGCCCGGTGTTCTTTATACTGGCCGTTCCGGGTTTTTTTGGCGTGTTTCTTTTGTGGAAGTTCACGAATGACTCCCCCAAAGCGATGTACGAAAAAGGAAAAGTGAAGAAGGAAGAATACGACATGATCACGGCCTCCGTAGACGTCGAGGCCAGCGAGCACGGGAAGACCTACAGCTCCAAAATCTTTTTGACCGACGTCCAGTTCTGGCTCTATGTCCTGGGACTTTTTATCATGCTGATGATTTACTGGGGAATGACCACCTGGATCAGCACGTTTCTGGTCAAGCAACATGGCTTGAACCTGAAGACCATGGGTTTTTATGCATCGCTCCCGTACGTCGTGGCCTTCTTCTCAATGTATCTTGGCGGAACGATGGCTGACAAGTGGTTCGGGGGAAAGCCCAAGATCGTAACTATCATCTCTTTCCTTGGATGCATTCCGGCCCTAAACATGATCGGGCATGTTTCCAAGGGCAATACTTCAATGCTGCTGCTCTGCCTGGCGATCGGCGGTTTTTTCGTCAACCTGGCGTGGGGCATGATGTATGCCTTCCCCTCATGGCGTTATCCAAAGGAACTGGTAGGCCGTGCGGTCGGAGTCTCAAACGGTATCGGACAGTTCGGGGCTTTTTTATCGCCGATGATTGCGGGTTATCTTGTCGTAACACTCCCTGACAACTCGTTCAACTTCAGCAATGTTTTCCTGTTCTGGTCGATACTGGCAGTGGTCGGAGCAATCGGTATCGGGTTCCTGAAGGAGAAGTCCATTCTCTAAATTGAACTGATTCGCGGCGCAATGGCCAATTCTCCGCGTCCACCGGAACTCAGCCGCCGGGAAGGGCCAGGAACTGCCTGGCGTATCCACGTCCGCGATCTCGTGTTGGCATCTTCCGCACTGCTTCTCGTTTCTCTTGATTACTTTGACGTTACACTGCTGAAATGAGGAAATTTCAGAGGTTGGCAACGCCGGGGAGAAGTACGCCACCCCGAGATGCCCCAGGGGAAGTCATTTGATTCCGATGGACACAGCTAATCGCACTACTCGTTTTCTTCCAGCAGACAGAGCGGCGGATATTGATTCAGCGTTTCAGGGGCCGGGGCAAGTTCGCATTCTTTGAACAAACGCAGATGGCACTGGCGGCATCGTTCCGGGTCGAGCCGCGGGACTATTTTTTCGAGGGCCTCTTTTTTGGAGACAAAAATATGCTCTTGGCCGAACCTTCTGAGGCACTTTCCCCGCTCCAAGGTCTTTAGGACCGAATCCTTTAACGAGCACAGATAAAGCTGTCTACCTTCCAGATACATCGAACGGCTTTCCTCGAAAAGCATTGCGCATCCGGACACGTCGACGAAATTGATGCCGCCTCCTACGATCAGGATGTGACACTGCTCGGGGTTTTGCTGCATTGTGTTGTGCAGCATCTCAGATATGTGATTCGCCGCGCCGAAGAATATGGAACCGTCAAGCCGGATGATCTTGAGTTGAGGGCATTCACAGATCTGCGGTTCACTGGCATCGGCTGATGTGCTGAAGGCGCCGGTATACCTGGGAATCACGCTTGTAAATTGAGGATGAGAGGTGCGATTGAGATAGAGAAGCAGTGACAGCATGACTCCTAAAAAAATGGCGAATTCGAGGTCCAAAAACAGCGTCGAGAAAAAAGTGACAATCATTACCGCCGATTCCGATCTGCTGGCCGTCCAGATCGCCCTGATCTGACGCAGATCGATGAGGTTGTAGCATACCAGCAGCAATACGCCGCCCATTGAGGCGATTGGAAGATACGCAGTCAAGGGTGCGAGGACAAACAGCGCCATAAGAAGAATCAATGCGGCGAAAACGGCTGCGATCGGCGTCTTTGCGCCTGCATCATAGTTTACTCCGGTGCGAGTGAAGGACCCCGAGGCAGCGAAACTCGATAAAAAACTTCCCACGACGTTTGAGAGCCCTTGCCCGATAAACTCCTGATTGTTGTCTATCCTCTGATGGGAGAGCGTGGCGATGGAGCGCGCACTGGAAATTGCCTGAGCAAGTCCGAGCATCGCCACCGCCATAGCACCGGGGACGAGCTTGCGTAAAGTGCCGATTGAGAGGTCGGGCGGCGAAAACGGAGGCAGGCTAGCCGGCAGGGCGCCTACAAAATGCAGGTGATGGGGTCTCCCATCTATCAGCACGGCAAGGATGCCTCCGAGCGTCATCGCTATGGCCAGCCCGGGCCAGTGGGGCCGGAAACGCCTCAGCAGCGCGGCCGCCACGAAGGTGACCAGAGCCACCAGAAGCGCGTAGGGGTTGGTCTGAGGCAGCACCCTCACGAGCTCTGTCCCTATATCCAGGACAGAGCTTCCCTGCACGGCAGTAACTCCCAAAACATGGCTTAGCTGGCTGATTCCAATGAGCAAGGCAGCCCCCGAGGTAAATCCCACCAATACCGAAAGCGACACGAAGTTAACCAGGGCCCCCAACCGGGCAAGACCCAGCAATAGTTGGAAAGCGCCTGCAATCAAAGTCATAGTGAGAGCCAATTTGATGTACTGACTGGTGAATGGGACGGCCAGAGTGCTGACCTTCGAGAATATGACAACTGATATGGCCGTGACAGGACCGGAGATGAGGTGAAAAGACGACCCGAAAAACGCGGCAATAACCGCCGGCACGATGGCGGCATAGAGGCCGTACTCCGCCGGCATTCCTGCAATTAAGGCGAAAGCGATCCCCTGGGGAAGAACCACAATCGCGTTTGTGACCCCAGCCATCAAATCCGACTGCAGTGTACGCCGATTGACTGAGGGCCACCATTGAAGGAACGGAAATATCCGTTCCAGCGATCTACGCTTCATAAATCCATACTCCGAATTCGCTTCTTGAACGTGGAGCACTCCTCCACATTGGGATGAGGAACAGTTAACCTGTAATATAACCGCCTGCATGAAGCCAAGCAACAATGATCCTTCCCCCGTTTTGTGAAGTTCGAATGAGGTCAAGATGCTCCTTCTGGGGTTGACAAAAAATAATAAATGAGCAGCTTTAATCCGGCCCATGCGAGGTCACCTGTTTTGCAACTCGTTTAATAGACCGGTATGGCGAATTCAGCCATGTCCTGCATGAAAGGCATTTGCTAATTTCTGCCAGAGACCGAACCACAAGTGCTCGTCATATAACCCTTACGGGAAAGCTCGGTTTTGAGAAGGAAAACCCGCAACGCGGTAATTTTGTGAAAGCGCTCCAAAGGAGGGTTCAACATTTTTCCGAGCAGCAGGATGATATTTTCGTCAAAAGCATTTTGCAAAGTCGGGGTGGGAGCCCCGCTAAACGCAAGAAACCGTTCAGATGAGAAAGATTTTCACCTGTTTTCCCTATTCCTACCGAATTAGTAGATTTTATTATTGACTCTGAATTATGCTAACGATTATCATCCGGTTGCAATTATCCAAACCATATACCTCAACTTTCATAGATACCCGAAGGAGTAGTTATGAGAAAAATAGTCATTCTGGGCTCCGGGGCGGGGGGCACGATGGTCGCCGCCAACTTGCGGAAGGAATTGGCCGACGACGAATGGGCTATCACGGTGATCGACAAAGAGGAGCAGCACCACTTTCAGTCGGGATATCTTTTCATACCTTTTGGAATCTACTCCAGGGAAGACGTTCTGAAACCCAAGCGGGACTTCATTGCCAAGGGTGTTGAATTTGTGATCGACAAGGTGGTCAAAATCGATACGGACCAGCGCAGGGTTGAAACTCTGAAGGGAAACAAGTACGGCTACGACTGGCTGGTGATTGCAACGGGCTGCCGGATCGTTCCGGAGGATGTCGAGGGCATGATGGACGTATGGCAAAAGGATATCTTCGACTTCTACACCCTCGAAGGGGCGTTGGCGCTGCGCAAAAAGCTAAAATCCTTCAATTCCGGAAAGCTGGTGCTCAATATCGCAGAATTCCCCTATAAGTGTCCGATCGCTCCCATAGAATTCGTCTTCATGGCCGATTGGTTCTTTCAAGTCAATGGCGTCCGGGACAAGGTGGAAATCGAATTCGTTACTCCGATCGACAACATTTTCACCAAGCCGGTGGCCGCAAAGGCCCTTGCCCACTTCGCTGAAACGAAAAACATCAAGGTGACTCCTTATTTTGACTTGGCTAAAGTGAATCCCAATGAAAAGACAATCGAATCCCACAAGGGGCAAAAGGTAGGCTATGACCTGCTGGTGTCCATACCGCCCAATTTCGGGGACAGCGCCATCATGGACTCCGGTTTGGGAGACCCCATGGGGTACATGCCGGTGGACAAACAGACGCTGAAAGCCCAGAACATGGATCGGGTCTATGTTTTAGGAGACGCCTCAAACGTACCCACGTCCAAAGCGGGATCAGTGGCCCATTATATGTCTTACACCGTTGTGGAGAATCTGCTTCGCGAAATAGAAGGCCAAGGCCCGGCGCCGACTTTTGACGGCCATGCCACCTGTTTTCTGGCTTCAGGTTTTGAGAAGGCTATATTGCTCGATTTCAGCTACACTGTCGAGCCACTACCCGGCAAGTTCCCATTCCCGGGATTGGGGCCGTTCAGCCTGCTGCAGGAAACGTTCGGCAACCATTGTGGCAAGATGCTCTTCAAATGGGTTTACTGGAACCTCATGATGAAGGGGCTCGAGTTGCCGCTCGAGGCGCAGTTCAACATTGCGGGCAAGATAAGAAAGGTAGCCGCCTAGCCTGGAGGAACCGGTCATGAATGACGAAAGTTTGATTCTTCAACAACTCGATCATATGGGCAAGGAAATCTCTACATTAACCGATTCCGCCAGATCGCTGCAAGAACTGCGAGACGACATCTCGCCAAGGGTAAACGAAGCGGTCACGGTTTTGATCAAGCAACTGGCCGAAGTGGAGGCGGATTGCACGCTCGAAGATGTGGGATGCCTTCTGAAGAACGTGTTGAGGAGTGTTCGAAACATCAACTGGTCCCTGGACCAGCTCAAGAGCCTCATCGATTTTCTGAGGAGCGTTGAACCCCTGCTCAAGTCCAGCGTGCCTGAAGCGATTTATCAGCTCGATCAGTTGGAGCAACATGGGATCTTTCAACTTATTTCCGCTATGCTCGCGGTCATGCAAAAAATTGCCCAGACTTTCACTCCGCAGGACTTCGAGCAAATAGGTGAGGGCCTGGTGCGCCTGGTGGGTGTAGCCAAAAAACTTACCTCGCCAAACGCCCTGGATCTTTTGGACAGGGCCGCGGAAATCCCTGCAAAGTTGGATTTGTCCCATGCGAAGCCGGTAGGCGTTTTCGGCGCGGCGTTTGCTATGCGCAACCCTGAGGTCAAGCAGGGAATGGGCGTTCTGCTGGAAATTACAAAGGGACTCGCGCTGCTCAAAAACGGGGGTCAGGTAGAAGGGGAATCGTAGGCAGCGACTCAAGACACCGAGGCAGGCTTACCGCCCACCAGGTCTCCCGCGAACGCCCAACGCGTATGACTTCCGCCTAAAGGCGGTAAGAGGAATGACCAGATTAGACGCATTCAGGTGTCGGCCTTCCGCGCTCCGCGAAGTACCTTCCGCCTTCGGCGGTAAGTTGAATGACCAGATTATCGCGAAGTGTTAAGTACATCGTGAAGGGTTGTATATAAGTCTGTCATACGAGGGGATGATAGCTGCAAACAGCCCTTATCAACGTAGCGTGGAGGAGTTGTCCGTGCCTGGATTGACCCTGGAGAAGGTTTCCGGGCTGCTGGGGGTTGAAATTATCCACGCCGAGCCGTGGCAGATTAAAAAGCTCTGCCGGTGGGTTGAAGGAATCCTGCGTAGTCGAGGCGAAGCTTATCTCCGGGAGAATCGCACTGAGATCTTAGGCCAGTGGGAGCAGTACATGAAAAACGAGTTCAAAACGTGCGCCTGAACACGAAGCGGGAAGCAAAACACACACCGGCAAAGGAGGAAAAAATGAGTGATCCTGGATTCGTATGTGCAGCCTGCGGTAAGGAATATGAAGGTGATACCACCAATGTCATGACGGAATGCAAGGTCTGTTCACGATTGCATTGCGCCGAGTGCGTCGACGAATTCGGTCAATGCACTGAGTGCGCTGAAACCAAATCAGACAAAAATTGAAGCGGGAAGCGGGGATCAAGACTCCCGAAGCCGGTGAATGTAGGCTGCCGGTTGCCCTGAGAGCCCATCCAGCGCCTTTTGAAGATGGATTGAATTGCCGTACCCGAGATCCCGGGGCAAGATGCAATAATACCGGCATTCCTCCAGTGATCCTTCGGCACTGTTAAAGAAACGCGCCTTATCCGCCGCCGTGTATTTCCGAGACCCCTCGGCAATATTCGCCGGAATGGACACGGCCGCGCGCCGGAACTGGCTGACCATGCCGAATCGCTCATCCGCCGGGAAGTCCGCTGTCAGGCGATAGACACCAAGCACGAAGGCATGCGAATTCTTCCAGACCTCCAAGTCCTGAAACGTTTTTGACGGAGTCTTCATTCCTGCTCCCTGTAACACAGGAAGCGGGTCCATTTGGCGGCCCCCAGGTCGAGCGACCTAACGCGGGGCGAATATCCCCCGGCCCTCAATTTTTCGAAAGGGACAGAACAAAGCTCAGTGCATATAAGATCAGTCTATTTCTGCCTAAATCCAGCAGTGTCCGGTTAGCGTCTTGCATACTCCGGTGGCCGTGGCAAAGAGCGTGGGAATGATTCCCGGGCTGTTGCCCAAATGCGTTCCTCCCTGCACTTTTTAGCCGCTAAATTGAACTAACCTATTATTTTATCATATTTAAGGATCGAAGCTCAGCTTGCTCCTTTTAGCGAGTCGGCCAGAAGCATGGCGGAACTCAAGGAGGACATACGTCCGCTGGTCAACCAGGCATGCCAGTCTCTGGTCAGGGAGCTGCGGACAATGGAGACCCGAGTTCAGCTCGAAGACCTTTTGCTTCAGATCGAAGACGGGTTGGTCGTTTTGTTCGGGTTGGCCAAGAAACTGGGCCACCCGAGGACCAGGGCGTTCTTTGAGGTTCTGACGGATTTTCCGTCAGAAGTAGATTGGACTCAGTGCAAGCGGGTAGGGCCCATAGGGCTGATTTCCGCCATCCGCTGTTCCGAGGTCCAGGATGGCCTGGGGGTGATTATGGAGTTTACCAAGGCGATTGCCAAAGTGAAGGTGCTGAAGGACGGCGCCACCGAACAGTAAAAAAGAATTTCTTATCCGTGGAGAGAAAAAAGACTCCCTGACTCACTATCGCCACCGGAGACTAACAAATCCCCCCTGGAGGCGAGGGATTCGCCGATGATCCGCCCTCAATTCGCCCACATACAGGGGAAAATTATTTTCTCCCCCCTTTCCTTCAACAAAGGGGGGAGATTCAGCCTTGACCCGCATGGGGGGCGCCGGCTAGAACTTGTACTGCACAAGCGCTTCGATCACATGTGCCGTGTAATTATTGTAGAACCCCTGCAGAGTATTAAGGGTCTGGTTCCCCACCGGGGCTCCCGTGTCACTGATTCCTTGCAGGTAAAGCGTTTGGTACGCGTTGGTCATGTTGAACTGCTCGAATATGTACCCCACTTTGAATGCCACGTGCTTGTCGTAGTTGTATTTGAGCCAGGTATCCACATGAAAGATCGTTTCATCCAGATTGGGCATGAGCGGGTTGTGGAAATCCGAGTTCGACCAGGAGAAGTTTGCGCTGGTCGTCAGGCTCAGCTTCTCGGGAACGAGCACAACGTCCGCGCGGGCGGTTACAGTGTCATATGAATCGGAGGTGAGTAAAAGGGGGCCCGAATCGCCCAGGACCGGGCCCAGGTTCGGGGCGGCAACGGCATTATCGGCGAGTTCTTTAGTGCTGCTCTGTTCATGGTCGTATCCGAGGCTGAGCGCGATACCTTTACACGGCGTCCAGCTCACATCCGCTCCGGCCGACCAGCCATTGTCGCTGAGCAATCCATAGCCATTGTTATCAAACGAATCGGTGTAGAGCGTGAAATTGGTTGAGAAGGTTACATTGTTCAGGGGGAGTAGCTCTGCAACGAAATTGACGAGGTTCCGTACGTCGCCCCCTGAGTAGGATTTGTAAGTTAACACACTCGAAGACGATATCGGTGACGGCATCTCCAGGAAATTACTCCCGTTCCGGTTTGAGTACGCATAGCTGGCTATCAGGTTCAGCCAGTCACAAGGATATACCCTGAACTGCACTTTGGGCGTATTGGTCGAGGTAGATCCCTCATTAAAATCGCGGTCGACCGAGTCGTAAGTGTATCCGAGATCGACAGCCACCTTGCTGTTGAATTTATAGTCGGCGCCGAAGTTGACAGCCTGCCGCAAATACGAATACTGCTCCATCTTGAGAAGAGGCAAGTTCACGCTGTTCGACCCATAGAATGCATTGATCAAAACGGGATTGTTCAGGTTGTCGTTCTGAAAATCATAAGCCCTGTACGAATACCTTACGGTCAACTGGTCGGTCGGGCGGCTTACGCCTAAAAGATCCCCGGCGAAAGTCGAAGCGCTGAGGTTCGAATTGCCCATTGAAGTATTCGCGACGCCAACGGGAAAATTCGACGGGTACAGGGTGCTGCCGTTGGATTGAAAAACGGGATCGTTCTGGGTCAGCCAGCCGTAGGTAAAATTGGCGGTGAGTCTTGTATTGGCGTAGGAAGGCAGGTTCACCGCCCCCGTAGCGTTAATGTACTGTGCCAAACTGCTGGGGGGCAGGGATTGCCAGCCGGTAGCCGAGGCCGGGTTCGCATTAAACTCTTTGAAATCATCGTCAAATTGCGAAAAGTAATAACCCAGATGAAACTGATACATCTGTTGAACGTACTCTGCTCCAAGGCCCAGGTCGTTTTGCGTAAAAGCCGTCGGCTGGAGATTGGAGGTATAAGCATAGGCGTTTGGTGGGCCTTGGACGATGGCTGTCGACGGGAACTCGCCGTTTCTTTTCAATAACTGGTAATCCGCATAGATGTCGATGTCCGGTGTTGGCGTGTATTCACCGCTGAACCGCAGTCTCTGCTCGAGGATCATGATTTGGTCTACAGTGGGATTTACCGTCGAGTAAAGATGTTGGAGCTGGTCATACTCGATTTCCAACTTGTAACACCCGATTCTGCCCGCCTGGAGAAGGAAATCCTCCCCTACTTCTCCCGGCCTGCTCATAAAGAATCTATAATAGTCGCTGGCGTCTTTATTCGTCAGCGACAAATTCAATTGGTCCAGGAGAAACCCTGCGGGGTAGGCAGTATACTCTTCAAAATATCCCCGGGACACGTGGTTGGGTTGATCGATGAACATTCTTCCCCCCAATGAGATGTCGCCGCTCAACGTGTAATCACCCAGGGTCACTTGAGCGCCCCCCCCCACAGAGGTCAAGGGGAGAAACATGACTGCGAGAAAAACGACCAGGATTACTTTTTGAATCTTCATCGCTCCCCCCTCCTTAGTGAAAGAATAAATTACCGTTTATATTATTACTGCCATGTATTTGCCGGTGACAGTTGAGACACCCGGACAGCGCTGCATTCGGCCTTGGGGCCTGCCGCTTCCCACTGACCAGGGGCTGTAAACTCAGCTCGTGAAAGGTAACGTGGCACTCCCGGCACAACCTGATAGGAGGGGCCTTCAGCAGGCTGGGATATGCGCTGCCGTGGGGCTGATGGCAGTTGAAGCAATCCTCCGTTACAGGAGGGTGCTGAAAAATGCGCGGACCCCTATACTGTGCGTGACACGTAAAGCATAGCTCTTTATTGGAAAGTCCCCTTACGAGCTTCGGCGAAGTAGTCCCGTGCGGGTTGTGGCAACTCGTGCATTCCATTTTCCCCTCGCGCAGGGGATGATGCGAAAACCGCAGCTCCTCCGAGACTTGCTTTTTATGACATACATTGCACGTATCCGATACGGTTACACGCTTGAGTTGATGGCGGGCATGAATTCCCGGTTCCGTGTGGACCACATGGCACTCCGTGCACCCGACGTCCTTGACGTCATGAGCGCTTCCCGGCCAGAAAAGCCTCTCCCTCTTTTCATGACACTTCAGACAGACGTCGTTGCGAAGAGGAACAGGCGTCTGCGATCCCTTCGTATATCGAATCATGCCGGCGAATGTCTGGCCTCCTGAAGCGGCATGCTCCTTTGCCGGCCCATGGCATGTTTCACACCCCAGTTTTTCCGCAGCATCACGGGGATGATTCAAAAACAATATCCCCATGGTTGTCTTTGGGAACCGATCAAAGACTCCTTTTTTTAGCATCTGGTGACAGGCCTCGCATGTTTCCACGCCGGCATACCCTTCTGGGGCCTCTTTGGCCTCTGTCGCCGGTGCTTTGACATCTTTTGCCGGTGCTGTTGAGTAGGAGAAAAGAAAAACCAGGATCAGAAAGACAAGGGTCAGTCCCGATATAAGGATTCTCCGCATAGTCTCCCCCTCGATTTGAATTTTTGGGTTATTGAAGTTTTGAAACTCGGCCGTTGATCAAATAACGCCAAAAAACTGGAATATCTCAAAAACTGCCAACACGGCGCCGTTTCAGAGCATGGCAAGGCTCTCCCCCCCAGACATAAACGGTTGTCATCACACACCGATGGTCTGGAAATAAGGAGAGTGGATTTGATTCCTGCCTCATCGCAGGGTGATGGGATCGCTGTTCTTAGCCCCTGTTTAGCCCCTGTTTAGCCCCTGTTTAGCCCATCGTAGACCTTAAAAACCATTAGCCAACCAACCTGACAAGAAAATCCTCGCCAAGCTACTTGTTACAAATTTTTATGTCAATAATCTTTTATTCCGTCGGAAAAGATAACGGTCTTGGCCTTCGCTGCACTTCAAAAAACTGAAACGCGGTCGCGGGCAGGATCCAGCGCCGCTCACCGCGCCTAACCCCTGCCGGCCGGCCTCGGGCTGGCTGCGGGTAGCCTGATTCAGAACACATAACTTAACTGTGAACTATCCACCGGTATGGAACCAGTCCTGAAGCACCGGCAACCACGTATACTCAGAAACGCGGCTCCAACCCACTGCCGCCGGCCGGAGAGCCGCAGCAGTGGGAGGATCAAACGTTCACTTACGGAATAGAGGGGTACGTCAACGTACCCCAGTTAAACGTCCGGTAGTCGGTGAATGGGCGACCTCCCGCCGGCCGATCGCCTGTCGGGGCGCCCCCAAGCGCTGTTATGGAATCCTGGAGAATCTCAACGACATAATCGATGTTATGTATATAGCTGTGTGGCGCCACATTCGAGCAGGACATCATATACAGATCGAAGGATGCGGCGAGCTGGGCAGGCGTAAAGCCGGTGGCTGAGGCCCCGGTCGCGCAATTGACGAACGAGCACGAAGTAGTATTGTAACAGATATTTTCCGCATTGAACTGTTTGACGACGTCCCCGACCAGACCCGAACAGGACGTCGCGCCCGAGGCGCAGGTCCCATATGTCGCCGTCCCCTGGGGAGCGCCCCCGATCTGTTCGCCAACCGTTGGAGCCTGGGCGAGGCTCAGGCTGCTGCTGTACTGCTGGGACGCCGGGACCTGATCGAAACTTGTGACGTTCGTGCCATGACACTTCTGGCAGGTGAGGACGCTCGGCAACCACGTATGCCCGCCGGTCGTTCCACTCGAATCGCTGGCCGTATCCATGTGGCACCCGTAGCAGTTGATGGCCTGATGCGCCGTGTTGCCGTAAGAATATGTTTGCGGCTGGGTGGCCCCCGTGGTCGCCGGGTATGTCGTGGTCGGGAACTCCCAGGCGTTTTTGCTCCAGAAAACGCCAGCTTCCGGGAAGTGATGAAGGTTCACGGTACCCTGCCCCGATATGACGGTAGTTGGATTCGCGTAGAAATCGGCTTTCGCTTTAGTGGCCACGTATTCCGTCAAGCCGCTGTCACGTCCCTGATGGCAGAACACGCAGACAGCGGCGTTTCCCAAAGCGCTGAGATCGGTGCTGCCCTCCCCTGCGTAAGCAGTCCCGTCGAGGAACGAGTTGTTCCCTCCCCTGGGATTGCTCGTGGATTGGAAATCTGCGTGATAGGTAAGTTTAACCGGAATCCGAAGGTTCGCGTTCGACGGTTTTCCATCGGGAGTGTTATGGGTGTCGTGACAGGTAATGCAGGTAAGGGTCGAGTCGCCCCAGAGCACCCTTGCGCTGGTTGTGCCCTGTACGTCGGTCAAATAGTCGATGGCGCCCAGGCCGTTATGGCAATGGTTGCAGACGTAAGTCCCTGCGGTATTGTTGAGCTGAGTGTTCCCCGCCGCGGAAAGGTATACCGTGCTGGAATTAGGCGAAGCCAGCGCGTATTCCGTGTTTCCACCATTTCGGATGGACAGGCCCGATGTCGTTCCGCCAGGTGTGGTGCCCTGATCGCTCGCAAGGCTCATGTCGAATGGATAAATCTGCTGCGAAGTGCCGCCGCCTGCCCTGAAATTAAAGAAGCCAGGGAAGGCGGTCGCTGTGGCGCCAGGGGCGGCGACGGGCGAGAGGGTGGTAACGTTCCAGGAGGCGTTGGTGCCCGATCCGACGACGGAAGTGACGTTCACCACGAGCGACCCGGTCAGCGGGTTCGACCCTGGGACCAACGGGTTGTACGAGGTGACAATGCCTGTCATGTACTGGGTGGTCGGGGCAGTGGTGGAGGCGATATACAGGGTCTGCCCGAGGTTGATAAAGGTGAGGCCCGCGGGCACAACAAGGGTCTGGCTGCCGGCGCCGACGGTGAGACTGCTGGTCGACTGGGTCGAGCTGCTCGCAGTCGCGTTCCCGTGCTGACTTCTCTCGAATTGCTGGTAAACAGGCAGATTCATCGTCGGGTTCGCCGACGACCAGGCGCCCGTTGCAGGGTCCAGGGCATAAGCGCTGTACAGGTATTTGCCCTGGGCATGGCAGGCCGCGCAAAGGGTCGCCAAGTTGTTGTAGGTGTCTTTTATCGTGAAGTTGACAGTTCCCGTGAGAGGGACAGGGACGGAAATGGTTCCCGTTCCTCCTCCGGATTTTGCGTAGGTCACGGTAGTGCTGCCCACTATGCCGTTAGTTCCGGAATCGACAAGGGTGACGCTGTTTCCGCTCACGCTTGCTATGGAAATTCCGTAGTTGTTGAACGTCGCCGTGACGGGCACTTGCACCGCACCTGCCGCCGCGTTGGAAGGTAGAGTTGCTGAGCCCGACGCCGTAGCGCTTACGAAAAGGGTGTAAGTGTGATTAATGTTTGCAGGCTGCACGTCACTCAGGGTCCCGCTAGTAACTTTGATATTTGAAATGAGGTCGGATGTGGTTGAGCTGGTCGCGTTGCCCACGGTCCCAGTCCCCGTAACGATCGCCCTCATAGGACGCTCGATTTCGGACCCGCGCGTCCAGGTCCCGGCAATCACATCCTGCGCGCCCGTAGAATTCTGTTTGTAGGGCTTGAAATTCTGATAGCTTGCGCTCCTGCCGGGATAAGGCGTGGTTTGATAGACCGAGACCGACGGGGTGACGCCCGTGGGCCCAGAAGCTGGAAGGCTATCCGAGCCACTGGCGGCTGTGATCTGCACCGTATTGGTCGCGGTGGGATGATCGGCGGTAGCGGGCGAATTAAAGTGCGAATCGTGGCAGGCGGGGCATCCGACCATATTCTGGGGGTATGGGGGAATCTCTCCGTCGGGAAACATGCTGGGGATCGACACTTGCGTTTTCCCGTAATTCGGCCAAAATCCCAGGACCCTGGACAAATAGTTATGGCAGACGGAACACTCTGCTATGCGCATGTCCCTGGTCACCTTGGTCTTCTTGTCGGCTTCGAAAAGCAGGCCCGTCTCGTGGCCCGAAGGTAAGACCACAGTGGCTTGAAGCTTGCCGGCGCTCATCTGGTCGAAAAATTGCCCCGGTTGCGAGGATGCAAGACCCGGCACTCGTCCGACATTCCCGTGCGCGGTTTCGTCAAAATTATTGGGAAAATATTTGTCACTGGGGCCATGACATGTATAGCAACTGGTCAGATAGGTCGGCAATCCGTTCAATCCATCGTGAGGATCCATCTCGTGGCAGTTCGTGCAGTCGAAGGGTATTTCTGTCTGTGTATAGTGTCCGGAGTTCGTGAATGCAGTGGCGGCCGGATAAAAATAACCTTTCAGATTTGCCCAACTCAAACTCGCGCTCAGGGGAAAGTAATCCAGCGTCGCATTTCCCAGGAGAATGTCGCTCAGCAGGGGCGAGTTGTCCATAAACACGGACGGGGCAGTGACCACCTTTGGGTTGGAGTGACAGGAAATGCAAGTAGCCGGCGTCAGAGTCTTGGCCAGGCTCGCCCGGCCTAGAGGGGCAACCGTAACGAGGATGGACATTAAAACAATCAGCATAATTTGTTTTCGACTCATACTTGTCTCTCCATTTTAGACAGTTACAGGTATTGGATTTATACCGGGCGAACAAACGTTCTCGACACTTTCCAAAAAATATGTGTTAAAAAGCGCCGATTGATTCCGATGATGGAGATTTTAGCCCCTCACGCCCGAAAACCGCCCCTGGGCAAGGGTGGCTGCCAACGTGTCGGTAAATTATTCTATTTGGTCTTCCTTTGTCAGGAGCCCATGGTCTTTCCTGAGAACTGGATACACTGGAAATAAAGAGATTGGATTACGATCGATTCCTGCCCGACATCTAGCCCCAAGGGTGATGGAATCGCTGATTTTTAGCCCCTCATGCAGTTCAAAAACCCTTGCTAACCAACCGCGCAAGAGAAATTACTGCGTTAAACTAATTTTTTGGTATTGCCCTGTCAATATATTTTTTTACATTTTACATTTTTTGTCTATCTAAAAAATATATATCAAAAAAGTATGGATTTTGGCCGATTCTAACCTTTATCTTGCCCCAAGGATGACGGAATCGCTGATTCTGAGCCCCTCTTGCACGTCAAAAACCTTGCTAACCAACCGAACAAGAGAAATTATTAACCCTAAATTATTCTTATCTTAAGGGCATTTCCCTGTCAATACATATTCCCCCTCTACGCAAAAAAAATTTGAGCTGGACCGCCGGTCATCATCAGTTCGGATAACAAAACTTTGAAGCCTTTAGCCGGGACCTCATGAATCTGTCAACACCGATGGCTAAGATGCGTGGAGTCGATCCAGCCTTCGCCGAGTATGATGAGCCGGAGCCAAGTTGCCGGAACTGCCCCTATAGGCACATCATCTTTAAAGAAATCCACCCGCCCCGAGCTGAGGAATACGGAGATTGAGGCGCCCTGGGCCGGTCTCGGACCCAGGATCGAGTCCGGGGTCCGGGGCCGGAAAAGGACTTTTTTGACGTTAAAGAAATCTGTATCTAAAATGATGGAATCTAATAAAGGGAAGAATCCGGTGGTCTTCTCGGTCTGTCAACCACCTTCATGACGTAGTCGTCCGGGAAATTACGGTTCCTCTCTTTGTTCTCGCCGCAGGGTCTTCCGATGCGCGCGCCGGATAAAGTATCCGGCGCCCGGCAAATCGGTTTTTTGCACTCCTCGGGTTGTCATCAACAGACTAAGGCGCGCCGCTATGGCATTCGCTACACAGGATTCCCGGGGGGACTTCCCCTCCAGGGTGGTCGAATTTCAACCCCTGTAGGCTCACAGCCCCAGGTTCCGGCTGATTACCCTGGGCGATGATGGTATGACAGGTGTTGCATTCATTGGCGATGGTCCGGCCTGTTTGGTCGGCATGTAAACCATCGTGGCAGCGAAAGCAACCCCGCCAAATATAATGCCCGATATTGTCGGGCCGCACTTTCCAGTCCGTTTTCATTTCCGGGAAGAAATTGTCTCGAAAGATCCTCTGCGTCTCGGAGATCGCCTGCCTGATCTTTGGCTGGTTTTGGTAATCGGAGTATTCTTTTGAGAGTTTTTGGGTAATCAGGTCAATCCCACTGGCCTGCGAACCGGCCCCGGCGCTTTCGACCAGCGCCTCGGCCGCCTTCACTTTTATGTAAGGAATGGATAAATCGATACGACCCAGCCACAGAGAATCATCCAGGGCGCGGTAAGGAGAATGGAAAATGTGAGTGGGACGATTGTGGCAGTCAATACAGTCGAGCACCCGCACGGGCTGAGTTTTCTGTTCGGGAGTCAATGGATTGTCTTGTGACTGGAAGACGGTCACGGCGCCTGTGTCTCGATTCGTGAAGCGCACCCAGGGTATGGTTTGCCTGGTCTCGTCTGCGGGCATATATTCGATGCGGTTGGACACAATCATATGCCAGTGAATGCCTCCAACCGGCCCATTGGTAGGATCCCCCCCTCCCACATGCAGCAGCATTCTTATGCCCCACGGAGTGTTTTCCTTGTCAGGCAGGAAGAATTGGCGACGCAGTTCTATGGATCCGTAAAATTTCTCAGGCCAATGGCACTCTTCGCAGGTTTCCTGTGCGGGCCGCAGGGTTTGGACCGGCGTTGGAATGGGCCGTGGATATATGTCGGTAACGACTGCATAGACCTGATAGAGGCCGGAGATCTTGGAGCGGACAAACCACGAGGCGCCTGGGCCGATATGGCATTCCGTACATCGTACCCTTGCGTGGGGAGAGCTTTTGTACGCGGTGTATTCCGGCTTCATCACCGTGTGGCACAGAGCGCCGCAAAACCGGACCGATTCAGTCACCTGAAACGCCCTGTAGCTTCCTAACGCGCTGAACATAAGAAAAAGGAACACGCCGGCAAGCGCCGCGATCTGGTTGAGCGTGTGCCTCATGGCACTCGGCTCAACGCGGACCTTGGCTGCTGCCGGTTTTTTGCGTCTGCGGCGTTCCAGCCATATTCCCCCTCCCGCGAGGATAACGCCGGCCCAGATAAATGACGGCACAATCAGGTAGGTCAGAATGCCCACGTAGGGTTGGCTGAAACCGTGAAAAAAGTCAATTGCTATCAGGCAAAGTGCAGCGAACAGGCTGCACAGGGCCAGTGCAAGGCCAAATATGGCAACCCAGTTGCCGGCCAGGAGGGAAACACGTCGGGGACCCGGATGCTCATGCTCGTTCATGATGGATTTCCAAATCCATGTAGAAAGGACGGATGCCGCCGGTAAGAACCATCAGTGTTTCGCAATGGACTTAAGATATACGATAACGGACTGCAGTTCTTCATCGGTAAACTTATATTCCGGCATTTTAACTTTGGGATCAATGGCTTTCTTGGGGTCTATGATTGCTTCCTTGAGGAAGGCGTCGGTATTTGTCCCGACAAGCATTGCAGCGGGCTTGGCCATGCCGCCCTCCTTGTGGCACATTACGCATTTTTTCTCTACAAGGGCTTTTCCTTTTTCCGCCTGATCACCCTGAGCCAGTGCAGACGCGGCAATTCCTATCAACAGTAAAAAAAGGGCGCATGCGAGTGTTTTCTTTAACATAGGATCCTCCTTGATAAGTTGACTGTCTGGCCCGATGCAGATCGGACTCTGCAAAGGCTTGGCTGGACGTTTTGTAACGAGCACCTAATATAATTTCATGAAATGACCTGTCAATAGAACCCTGGCCTGATTATATCAACTCAAAAGAATTAAAAGCAGAGCATGGAGGCCCCCCCGAAAGGCCGCCGATGAATTCCGGACGCCCGCCGTGGGCAATTGAAACAGTACGAATCCGAGCTATTGAAAGCAGACTGGCGAGCGGTGCAATCCGGATTGGAGGTAAAGCTGGTTGATGGGCATGAAGGCGAAGAGGTCTTCATTCTTTGCAGAAGTAAGGATCGCACCTGGAAAGAAAAGCGATGCATGATGGCAATTGGAACGCGAACCCCAATGGTCCGCGCCGTGCTGTTTCCCGCCTGCCACGATTCTCCGCCGCCTCCGTCTTCAATCCCCGCTTACCGGCTCGCCTTCGAGCCAGGGCGGCAGAATTTTCATGAGCACCGCGAGGATTAAGAAGGGAAGTATGAGCAGCGCGGCGGCGATCAGCTCGCCCTCACGCGAGATCAGATCCACCTTGTACGTGGTGTAACCCAGAAAGCTCTTCGAGAAGAGTTGTCCGCCGATCACCACGTTCCAGCGCATGGCGAAGATGCCGACCAGGGTCAGGCACCCGCACACCGCATAGGCCAGCCGCCGCAGCTTCTCCGGCACATCGAAGATCTGAATCAGCCCGATGGTCAGGATCGGCACCACCGTGCCCAGCCAGACCTGCAAAATCACCTGCGAGAAAAACAGCTTGGTGTGGAGCAAGAAATCCAGCGAGCGGAACGATTCGTCGGCCTCGTAGATGCGGTGGACCAAATCCAGCATCTCCAGGGCGAAGTCGATGATGAAGGTATACAGCAGATAACGCGCCACCGTATCAACGCACCGCATATCGATCGGTTGGCGGCGGATCTTCATCATCGCCATGTACACCAGCATCACAAGTGCAATGCCGCTCACCATGGCCGAGAAGATGAACACCACGGGCATCAGCGGCGTAGACCACCACGGATTCGCCTTCACCGAGCCGAAGATGAATCCTACGTAGCCGTGCAGCAGGAAGGCCGACGGAATGCCGATGAGCGTGATCACCCAGCCCACCTTCTCATCCAGCCGCAGCGCGCCCTCGCTGATGTTGCTCGAGCCCAGGGTGAGCGCTCGGTAGAGCAGCCGCCTCAAGCCCGTTGTGCTCTGCGACAGCAGCACGATTTCACGCCGGAAATCCAGCCAGATCTCCAGCAGAAGCACGGCCATCAGATACCATATATAGACGAAGCCGAACATCGCCATCGCCGAGTACCGGTTCGGCGTGAGGTACATCTCCAGCGAACGCTCCGGGTGCCCCAGATGCAGTTGCAACGGCATGGGAGCCACCAGCAGGAAAGCCAGCGCCGTCAGCAGCGCCAGCCGGTAGGTGGGCTTCACCGCCGTCACATGGAAGATGCGCTCCAGCGACGCCAGAATAAAGGCGCCGGCCACCAACCCGGTCACGTACGGATAGACCACTATCAACACGCTCCACGCCAGTTCGACTTCATTCGGATACATGAAACCCTCAACGGGTGCCGTCATCGCAATCTCTCCTTAACGCACCGATCCATCCAGGTCATGGTAGAAGACCTTGGCGCCGGTGGCCAGATGCGGCTTGAGCACCAGCACGCTGTGGGTCTTCAGAAATTCGTGGATGGGATCGTTCGGGTTCTTCAGGTCCGCCAGTTGACGCGCTCCCGTGGGACAATTCTCGCAGCACGCCGTGGTCAGCCCGCGGGTAATCCGGTGATAGCACAGCGTGCACTTTTGCGCCGTGCGTCTGACGGGATGCAGAAAGCGGGAGCCGTAGGGACAAGCCTGTATGCAATAGCGGCAGCCCAGGCAGTAGGTCTCATCCACCAGCACAACCGAGTCGGGCGTATGAAAGGTGGCGCCCACCGGACAGACCTGGACGCAGGGCGAATCCACGCAGTGGTTGCACAGCTTGGGGACAAAGAAGTTCTTGCCGCCCTGCGCCTCGCTGGGAGGAAAACCATGCTTGCCGCCGTTGGGAGAATCCACCTGCGGCACCTCCTGCTGCCAGTCGGAGACGTGGTAGCGCTCAACCCAGGTGCGGAAGTATCCCTCGGGAACGTCGTTTTCGTTGGCGCAGGCGCGCACGCAGCTCCCGCAGCCGATACACTTGTCGATGTCCATCAGCATGCCCCACCAGTGTTCGTCGCGGTTGTAGCCGGGCGCGCTCTCCGCCGTGCCCGACATCACATATTCCCAGGCGAAGGCCGCCGCGGGAAGCAGCATGAGCAGTTTGCGTCGCGTTATCACGATTGATTTCCTCCTAGCTGCAACAGCGGACTGTGCGGCTGATGACAGATCTTGCATACGGCCCCGCCCGAGTGCTTGGCGCTAACCACCTGCGGGAAGTTCTTCGGCTTGGCGATATTGGCTTCGTGGCAGCTCGGGCACAGCAGCGCCGTATCGGGCAACTGCGGCGTCACCGAAGCCGGATTCTCGACGTGGTTGGCCAGCGCTCCGTGGCAGGCCTCGCAGTTCACGCCCGTATGCTTGCCCGCCGTTTTCATGCTCACAACGTCGCCATGACAGTCTTCACAGGCTTGGTGTCCGGCATAAGAGATCGGCTTGGAGGAAAGTTCGACCAGCGCATTTCCGCGATAGTGGCCGTATTGTCCAAAGCTTTTGGGAATAAAGTGCTCCCGGATCAGCACAAATACCAGGAACACAACCGCAAACGCGATCACCAGCCGGACAAGATGTCCGGCGTCTTTGAATTTGCTCACTTGCACCCCTCGTAGACCGCCTGCCATTCCCTTCAGCGGTTCTGAGTGTTTCCAACTCTCGCAACGTTACCGAAAAGCCTCCGTGATGCAGCGCACAGTACCGTATGACCGGCCTGAATGCCGCGCCCACTCAAGTTCCCAAACGCTGCGCCGGAGAAGCCATTGTTCACCATCGTGCGAGCCCTGCCGTAAAACCCAAAGCATCCGGGCCGCTTCGCAAAAGTCCGGCGCCGCACATGCCTTGCAGTGAGAGCATCTGCGGCGGCGATTGGGAGTCTGCGTAATGGAGGGGCTTTTGCACGAGTTTCTGATCGAAGGCAGTCAACGATGTTCTCAAGTTCGATCCGCTCTTGCTCTGTCAGTTCAATTTTCGAAGCACTTCTGGACATGGGCCACATGCTTTGGTGAAATATAACTAAAGATTAGGAAGAATCAAATAAATTGCGGTAAATTTCATACCGCTCCAAAATTTTCCAAAGAGACAGGTTTTTCCGCACTTTTCCAGTAGGGTTCGACCTCCAGTGCAGCTCCATTTTAAGAGATTAAGTGAAGGCGAGGAGGGTTTAACAGGATCTCTATCCCGCCACGATCTCCATCGGTTTGGTTCTTCGTTTGAATTCCTTGACAGAATCCACGACAGGTGATATCCAAAAACTCTCTAGCGATTTCTTATCGCCTTATCACCTCACCCAAAGGGAGTTGCCCGGCTTGCCGAGTCATTCAACTGACGTTCGTGGCCCTTCGAGACACTTCCTGCGCATGACGCTGGCGGCGTTTGTCATGGTGTTGCTGAGCGCCCCGAGCGCTCTGGCCCCTGAGAACAGCGGCTGCCTCGCTGCTCAAGAACAGCCCCATCAGGGAACTGGAGCGAAGAGCGCGCCGGTCCATAAGAACAGCGACTGCCTTGACTGTCATGGCGAAGCGTCGTTCACGACGGAGCGTAATGGGGAAACGGTTTCCCTTTACGTGGATGAGGGCCCGTTCGCCCGGTCGGTCCACGGAAAGCTTGCGTGCGTCACTTGCCACGCGGATTTGGCTAAGAGCGAGCTGCCCCATGCGGTCCCGGTGGCGCCGGTTAAATGCGGCGCCTGTCACGCGGGTATGCAGGCCAAGTTCGCTGAGAGCCTCCACGGGAAGGCGCTTGCGCGCGGGGACCCTCTGGCTCCACGCTGTTGGAGTTGCCACGGGAATCACGACATCTTGCCCGTCAAGGACAAGAATTCGAGAGTCTCGCCGCTCCGGGTGCCGTTCGTTTGCGGCTCGTGCCACAGCGAGGGTACGAGCGTCCAGCGTCAGCGGCAGATTCACCAAGATCAGATCCTCAGTAACTACACTGAAAGCATCCACGGGGAAGGCCTCTTCAAAAAAGGCCTGAGTGTCAGCGCCACTTGCATTTCCTGCCACAGCTCACACCATATCCTCCCGCACACCGACCCCCGGTCGACCATCGCAAGGGAGAACGTGGTGGCCACTTGCGAGAAGTGTCATTCGCAGATCGAGCAAGTGCACCGGAAGGTGATTCGGGGCGAGCTATGGCAGAAGAAGCCTGAGAGCATCCCGGTCTGTATAGACTGCCATCAGCCGCACAAGGCCCGCAAGGTATTCTACGAACAGGGGGCGGCCGACCTGGACTGTCTGCTGTGCCATGGGAAGTCCGACATCAAAGCCTCGGCGGACGGCCGTAGCCTGTTCGTTGACGCGGAACAGCTCAAGAACTCCATGCATGTCAAAGTAGCCTGTGCTCAATGCCACACGGAGGTCACCCCGTCGCACGCCCGGGCCTGTGAGACGATCAAGAACAAGGTCGACTGCGCCGTTTGCCACAGTGCGCAGGTTGAGCAATACCAGGAAAGCAAACATGGTACCCTGCACCGCGAGGGGAACCCCGACGCCCCGGTGTGTGCGGACTGCCATCGCACGCACGGGGTCCTGGGGAAGAAGGACCTGAGATCCCCCACCTTCCCGACGAACGTCCCGAAGCTGTGTGCGACCTGTCATGGAGAGGCCGGTAAGGCGGCGATGCGCCTTCAGAGCTCCGAGCGCGAGATCCCCGAGAACTACACAGAGAGCATCCACGGCAAAGGCCTCCTCGAGGGCGGGTTGGTCGTCACGGCGATGTGCACCAGTTGCCATACCGCGCATCACATGCTGCCGGCCTCCGACCCCCGATCGAGCGTCAACCGGGCCAACGTCGCCGCGACCTGCGCACAGTGCCACAAGGGCGTCTATGAACAGTATATCGGCAGCGTACACTCGGTACAGAAGCGGGACGAGGCTGACAAGCATGTCCCGGAGGATAAGCTGCCGGTGTGCAACAACTGCCACTCCGCGCATAAGATAAAGAGGACCGACCAGGACAAGTTCCGGTTCGAAATCATGGACATCTGCGGCAAGTGTCACCCCTCCATTGCGCTGACGTATTTCGACACCTTCCATGGCAAGGTGTCGAAGCTGGGGTATGCGAAGACCGCCAAGTGTCACGACTGTCACGGCTCCCACGACATCCTGCCGGTCTCGAATCCGAATTCTCACGTAAGCCGTCAGAACATAGTGGGCACATGCCGGAAGTGCCATCCCGGCGTGGGGCGGCGGTTCGCCGGGTACCTGACGCACGCCACACACCATGATCCGGACAAATATCCATGGATCTTCTGGACATTCTGGTCGATGACCGTCCTCCTGGTGGGGACGTTCATCGTCAGCAGCATCCATACGCTCATGTGGCTGCCGCGTTCCCTGCAGATGCGGCGCGAGCATTCCCCGGCGCCCTTCGATCCAGGCGCGCGGCAATACGTGCGGTTCACGTTGCTGAACCGTTGCCTGCACGCAACAATGGTCGTCAGCTTCCTCACCCTGGCGACGACCGGCATGACTATGAAGTTCTCCTACACGAAGTGGGCTAAGTTGGTATCGCGCCTGTTGGGCGGAACGGAGGTCACCGGCTTCTTCCACCGCTTCGCCGCGGTGCTCCTGCTGGGGCTCTTCTGCGTCCACATCTGGGACCTCCTGCGGCGCAAGAAGAGCGAGTTCGGCACATGGAAGGCGATGTTCTTCGGCCCGGACACGATGCTCCCCACTATGAAGGACCTCGCGGAGGTCGGACAGACCCTGAAGTGGTATCTTGGGATAGGCGAGCGGCCCCGCTACGGGCGGTGGACCTATTGGGAGAAGTTCGACTACTTCGCAGTCTTCTGGGGGATCGCGATCATCGGTGCTTCAGGCCTCATGCTCTGGTTCGGAGAGTTCTTCACGCGCTTCTTGCCGGGGTGGCTGATCAACGTGGCGACGATCATCCACAGCGACGAGGCCCTGCTGGCGGCAGGTTTCATCTTTACCATCCACTTCTTCAACACACATTTCCGCCCGGAGAAGTTCCCGATGGACACGGTGATCTTTACTGGCCGGATGCCGCTTGAAGACTTCAAGCGCGAACGGCCCGCCGAATACGAGGAGCTCGTGGCGAGCGGTGAACTGAATCGACACCTGGCGTATCCATTGTCGTCGAACATCATGCGGACCATCAGGACCTTGGCCTGGATCGCTCTCGGGATCGGACTAAGCCTTGTGGTGTGCATCATCTACGCCGTGCTCTTTGCGTACCGATAAGAGTGAAAATGAATACGAAAATCAAAATCACTCAAATTCACTCTAGGCGCTATCTCTCTCTGGTTTTTCGCCATTTTCGTTCCGGCGCAATCTGCCCGTGAGCCAGGCCCAGTTCATCGGGTAGACGTCGGGGTCGAAAATCACCCAGTAGAGATGCCAAACGGTGATGGCAAGACAGGCCAGCACGGCCTCGTAAAAGTGGATGAGGGTGGCCAGGTCGGTGACCCACAGAGGGAAATACCGCAGGGCGTAATCGCTGGATACCAGGATCGAACCGGTGGCCACCATCACGATTGCCCCCCAGATGAGCGAGAAGTACTCCATTTTCTCGGTAAACGAGGGATAAACAGGCTGCGGCCTGGTTTTCTTTATACCCAGGTTGTAGCCAAGCGTGAGCAGCGGATCTGCCAGGTCGCGCAACTTCGGCAGGAACCGGCGCTTGAGGTCCCTGCCCCGCCGGGTCCCCAGCATATATGCCGCGTGATATAAGCCTAAGGCCACAAGGCAGAGCGCGGTCCAATGGTGGATACCCTTGCGGACGGCCTCTCCTCCGGCCAGGTTGAACGGCGTCGCCCACCATGCATCCTGGAACTTCAGGGCGAACCCGGTATAGGCAAGTATGACAAAAGTGATGGTCAGAACCGCGTGCTGAATCCGCTCGTTTGGGGTCAGGCGCAGCACTCTCGCCTCCTCTTGAGCGATTTCCGGGTGAGCTTGGCTCCCGCTCCGGCCCGACAGCGCTTTGCGCAGGTAGTCCGTAAGGTTGTAGAACAGCATGGAGCCGATCAGAAGCGGTATCAGCAAGTAATAGAACAGCCGGGCAAAGTTGATGAGCTGCCGCCCTCCCAGGGGCCGGCCTCCGTGGATCAAACCCTGAATGTTTCCTTTATCCGCACCGGAATGGCATTTTCCGCACGTGGAATGCATGTTGTTCGCATTGACCGAGGACAGGGGATCATCGGACGGAAGAATATCGTGCCAGCCGTGACAGGAGGCGCAGTTTGCCACCTTCAGGTCCCCGCCCTTTGCAGCCAGGCCGTGATAGGATTCCTGATAAGTCTTGAGACGGTTTGTGGGCAGTCCAAATTTTTGAGTCAGCCTCTCGGATTCATGGCATTCCGAGCAGGTCTTTGTCACCGAACCGGCCCAGACGGAGGAGGCAGGGTCGTGGATACCCCGGATGGTGTGCTCGCCGTGGCAGTTCGTGCAAACCGGCGCCTCCTTGATTCCCGACTTCACGGCCTTTCCGTGAACACTCTGCCAGTAAACCTCGCTCACGTTTTCATGACAGCGCCCGCAGGTCTTCGGCACATTCATGCGGTTTACCTTTGAGAGCGGGTCGGAGGAGGGGCGCAGATCATGAGTTCCATGGCAGTCGGAACAGACCGCCGCTGTGAACTGCTGGCCCTGGATAGCCTGGCCGTGCACGGTGCTCATGTAGCTCTGGAACGGTTCCCTTTCGGTCAGGTGAAACTTTGCCATATATTCGGTCTCGCTGTGGCAGGAGCCGCAGGTGTTGGGGATGTTTCTGTGATTGACCGGAGAGGCCGGGTTGCGCGACGAGAGCAGGGTGTGGGTCTTCCCGTGGCAGGAGGTGCAGGTTGCGGCCTCGCTCACGCCCTGGGAGAGGGCCCGCCCGTGTTCGGAGTTAGCATAAAGTGTCGTTTCGATCCGATGGCACGAGCCGCAGGAGACGTCCGCAAGTTTTTCTGCATGAGGCACATCCTTCACATCCGTATGGCATGAGATGCAAAGATTTTTCCCATGGATCGAAGCTTCGAATTCGCCTTGCGAAACAAAGGGAATTTCTTCGGTTTCTTCCCCGTGGCAGGAAAAGCAGGTCTCGTTGTCCAGAGCGTGGACGGGAGGGGCGGAGGAAAGAATCAAGATGCAAAAAGCGAAAACAAGGGCCGAAACGATCATGCAAGATCTGGAATTCATTACTCACTCTAGCGGTTCTTCATTAAGGGATACTCAATCGTGAATCGCTGGCACGTCCCACTGGAATTGAGCGTTTTTCTATATCACGTCCGGAGGGCCGAGGTCAAGTCCGATCAATAAACAAATCCTCGCCTGCACACGCCGGGGGATTTGGAACGAGAGCCAGTATCGTTGCCCCATATTATCCGGATTCTGCCCCAAAAATCTTCTGGGATAACCCCATAGCCCGCAAAACCATACTATTTCCCTATAGAACATTCAAGTGATATGTCAATGAGACTGATTTTCTCAGTTTCAGGACCCACTCCTCGTATGACAGACTTATATACAACCCTTCAGGATGTACTTAACACTTTGCGATCTGCTTCGCGGAGCGCGGAAGGCATCCGCTCGATGTGTCTATCATCCGCTTTGGGCGTTCGTGCTTCATTTCTTGCCTCCACCGCGATTTGACATTAATGTCGCATGTGCTTAAAAGGGTCCAAACCAACAATATGAAAGGATGTGAAGAGTTATGCCTCAAGGTACTGTAAAGTGGTTCAACGATCAGAAGGGTTACGGATTTATCACGGCTGAAGGCGGAAAAGATGTCTTTGTTCACCATAGCGCCATCGAGGGTTCCGGCTTCAAAAGCTTGCAGGAAGGAGATCGTGTCAGCTTCGAAATCGAGCAGGGCGCCAAAGGACCATCTGCAGTCAAGGTAAAGAAGCTCTAACTGCACATCCATACAGGAATCCGAAGGGCTGGAGAAGCAATTTCCGGCCCTTCGGTTTTGGCCCAAACAGGTCCGATTTCGGCCGGGCTGATCAGCAAGTAAATTCAAAGGAGAACCATATGATGAAGGTGTCTTCATCGTGAGCAACATTATGTACGCGCCAGGGCAGCCCATATTACGACATGTCCGATCTACCAGCAGGGGTGACAGGAAAAAAGCATGAAATCCTTAACAATTATAATAGTTTTGTTGGCTCTGGCCGGCCTGATGGTCTACACGAACCCCTCCATGGATGATCTCAGCAACTATGTCCGCCAGTATGTCATGAAGGAATCTCAGGAAAAAATGAAAGACCCTCAGGGCCAGTTCTTGAGCACGATCCTGGGTGATATAGTGGGGGGTGTGATGAGCAGCCAAACCGTCAGAACAGACTACATCCTGTTCAGCACATATGAGGTTCAGTTTGGGAAAGAGCGATTCAAGGCCCTTGGGATCTTCAGGAACTTTATCCTCTTGGAAAACCCGGATCTAAAGCGGCTCAAAGCGGGGAATAGACCTGCCGGCTGAAATCTGCAAGCCGTTGATGACGAGAGTGTTGGGAGTAAACGACAGTGGCATTGCTGATGAGCACGTCATCTTGGCAATTGAAAAGCATCACTCCCTAAGTCAAACGTTCAAACCCCTTTTAGGAGAGTTCCAATCCGAGCCTCCGTCACGTGTCACATTCCCTTACTCCCTTTCAAGAAGACGGTCAACCCTGCCGTTCACCGATTCACGATCAAAATTGTGCAAAGCCGGTTCCAAGGTGCCTGGAAACTATTGAGGAGTCCTTCTCCCTGGCATGCGCTCCCGATCTTCTCTCATCCTCTCCTTCATGATAGTGTCTTCAGGCGCATTGAGCAGCTTGATTCCGCCACAGTTGCCATTCCCGTGCAAAATGAATCCATACCGTTAGAACGCATACTCGCCTCGGGAGGAAATATGATCAGCGCTATTCCATTAGTGGTAGCGTTGGTTTAGAATACCATTCGTTCATCTGGAAATTACGATCGATCCCCTCACAATCAGCTGGAATTCCCGTAAGAATAGCCTTTAACGGTGGAAAGCCGCTCAGCTAAGCACGAGGAAAAGCTTTGCGCAATATTGCCAATTCACTCGTCTTCAGGTTCTTTTGCCTGCTTCTGCTTGTCAGCGCAATTGTGTTCATTGCCCTGACTACTGTCATTATCCGGGCCAATACGCAGCATGTTATGCAGGAAATAATCCTCTCGGCCAAACGCACCAACGGACTGCTCGTACGATCCATGCGCCAGAGCATGTTGCTCAACCGGCTGGAAGACATCGTGCAGACGATCAATATCCTGGGTAGCGAACCCGGAGTTGAGGGCATAAGAATTTACGACAAGAAAGGAAGTGTCGTTTTCAGCACAAGCACCCAGGAAATAGGGCAAAAGGTGGATTTAAAGGACGCACAGTGCATCGTATGCCACAGCAGCGAAAAGCCGCTTGAATTTATTCCTGAAGCCGTTCGGCCTCGAATTTACGCTTCCCCGGATGGCTACCGCGTACTCGGAGTTTTAAAGTCAGTTCGCAATGAGCCCGCCTGCGCCGCACCAGGCTGCCATCCGTCGCCTTCCAAACAAAAAATACTGGGCGTGCTCGACACTCAGTTCAGCCTCGCGCAAGTGGATCGGAATATCCTTACCAGCCGCAATCTGATGATTCTCTACTCCATCGGCGCTATCCCGGTTATCGAGCTTTTCGCAGGGTTTTTCATAATGCGGATGGTGCAGACGCGGTTGGTCAAGCTTGCGGAGGGACCGCGCGAGGTCAAGAAGGGCAATCTGGATTTCAGCATCCAGGTCGAAGGGAACGATGAAATAGCCGATCTGGCGCGTTCGTTTAACAGCATGGTAGCAAGCCTGAAACGGGCGGAGGCTGAAAACAGGGAGCTGTCCTGCAAGATGGTCCACGTCGCCAAGATGGCTTCCATGGGTAAGCTCGCGGCCACCGTGGCTCATGAAATCAATAACCCCCTTGGCGGCATCCTGACTTACGTCAGGCTGACCTCCCGCAAAATCAACGCGGGGTCAATGACGCAAGAAGAAAGGAAAGAAGCCCTGGGGTATCTCGAAGCAGCCATTAGCGAGATCAAGCGCTGTGGAAACATCGTCAAAGATCTGCTCCATTTTTCCAGAAGTTCCGAATCTGCCATGGAAAAGGTTGACATCCACAATATTATTTACAAGAGTCTTTCAATAACCAACCATCATTTCGAAATAAATGAGATCAGCACGGTAACTAAGCTCGAGGCGAAGGACCCGAACTTTATCGGCAATGCAAACCAGATAGTGCAGGTGCTGATCGCACTGTTCATGAACGCCGTGGAAGCCATGCCCCGTGGCGGCGCCCTTACTGTCGCCACCCAGGATGTGTTCGGCCCGGACGCCCTCCGCATCAGCGTCGCAGATAACGGCAGGGGTATTCCTCAGGAAATCCGGCCGAGCATATTCGAGCCGTTCTTCACGACAAAGACGGACGGACGTAGCACAGGTCTGGGTCTGTCCGTCGTTTACGGCATCATGCTGCAACACCGGGGGCAAACCGAGGTCGAATCGGAACCGGGGCGGGGAACGACATTTATCCTCACATTGCCGAGAGAGATAAAAACGGAGGAAGAAAAGAGACCGATCTTCGAGGGGCCTGTAGTTTCGGATTTGTGATCGCAGGTTTGCCGGCGGTCAGTTTGCAAAACGTTTTGAAATATGCCGGAGATTGAAAAAATGACAGATCAGGTGTCAATGCTCATTGTGGACGATGAGCCGTCGGTCCGCGAATCTCTCAGGCAATGGTTCCTCCCGGAGGGCTACCGTGTGGAGACCGCTGCCGAGGCGACGGAAGCGCTGGACAAACTGCGCGATTCAAGCTTCGACATCGTGCTGCTCGACATAAAGATGCC
>Ga0187875_10000497_pt1 | contig 32760 bp, 29 predicted proteins | sample June2016WEW_17_1_2_FD_132978 | JGI IMG/M metagenome (GOLD analysis project Ga0187875, IMG submission 132978) | Peatland microbial communities from SPRUCE experiment site at the Marcell Experimental Forest, Minnesota, USA - June2016WEW_17_10 | ecosystem: Environmental > Terrestrial > Soil >...
GCAAGTGAGCGACGGCACGGTCCAGGTGCCACTCGCCGAGGCCACTGTTCCGAACGTCCCGTCGTAACCAGCCCACTGATCTGTCTGCGTTGACGAGAACGAGCTGCCCGGCGGGGTCGTGGTGCCCGGCGGGATCGTGGTGGTCGTGGTGTTCCCGGCCTCAACGACCTTCAGGTGATCGACCGTCCTGGTCGTACCGCGCACGACCAGTTTGAGCGTGTAGTCCTTCGCCCCGGTTGACGTGTTCGCCTTGAACGTGGCCCGTCGAACAACCCTGCCGGTGTTGCACTTCACAGTCCCGTCGAATCTTGCGACCTTCGGCGACGACGTCCAAGTACACGTCTTGGCGTTATGGACGGTGCGAGTCCAGATCAGTGTGCCGCCGTTCGCGCTGAGGTGGCGAGTCGGGACTGTCGCGGCGCTCGCGGCACTCGCGGCACCTGCGAGTGCGGGAACAGCGAAAGCGGCGAGAATTGCCGCCGAAATGAGAGGACGGAGAACTGTTCGCATGCTGCACCCCCCTTAGTCGCTTCTTCATCGAGCGTACGCTCGCCACAGGGCTAGCCGTAGGGCTGCAGGAGGACCGAAGGAAGCAACCCGGTGTCTTCCTGGTGACTTGAGCGAGACCATGGACCGAGACAGGATCAGCACCGACCCCGCCCGCCGCATCGTCATCGAGCGCCTCGCCGATGCCGCTGACGTCGCCCGAGCCACCGTCGATTTGTAACCGGCTACGTTCGCTCAGGTCGCTCGAAAACGCGCTCGCCGACCAACTGGACGCCGCCTTTGAGGGCTGGGGTGAAATGCGTCTTGTGCCGACGCACCGATAGGCGCGTGAGGAGAAGGCACGGGTCGGCCACGCGCCACCGGGTGTTGGGGACCGGGCTATGCGGCGGCTGGTGTGATGCTGACCTTGAAGCCGAGATCCTCAATCCTGCGTTGGAGCCGCCTCGCTTCGACCGCGGGATCATGGCGGAGCTGGAAGAATCGAGAACCGGGGTCGTCGTAGAGGGCGCCGTCGGTGAGCAAGTACCAGGCGACGTCCAGAATGGAGTGGGCGACTGCGATCGCGGCCTTGTTGGGCCCTCTCCGTCGAGCGATGCGGGAGTACTGGGCGGAGAGGTACGTGCCTTTTGTCCGCGAAGCCCCCCTGGCTGCTTCGACCAGAGCACGCTGCAGCCAGGTGGAACCTTTGCGAGTGCCGGCCGGGTGGCGCTTGCCAGCCGACTCATGACTGGCTGGGGCTACTCCGGCCCAGGCACACAGGTGTCCAGAGGTCGGGAATCGGGCCATCTCGATCCCCATCTCGGCGATCATCACCTCGGCGGTGGTTCTCGACACCCCGGGAATCGAGCACAGGATGGTGACCGCCGGCTCAAAAGGGCACAGTCGCTGCGTCACGTCCGCTGTGAGTGTCGCGATAGAGCGGTCCAAGAAGTCGATGTGGTCGATCACCTGACGGCAGACGAGGGCATGGTGGGAGCCGAAGCGGCCGCTGAAGGCCTCTTCGAGCTCGGGGATCTTGGCTCGCAGGCGCGACTTGGCCATCTGGGCGAGGACTTTGGGGTCACGTTCGCCGTCGATCATCGCCTCGATCATCGCTCGTGACGACTGGCTCCAGACCTTGGACGCCACCGAGGACAGCTTGATGCCAGCATCTTGGAGGGTCTTCTCCAGGCGTTGGATCTCCTTGATGCGCGCTTCGACCTGGGTCTTCCGGTAGCGGGTGACGTCGCGGAGCTCGCGAATCGCCGGCGGGGGCACGAAACTCGGGCGCACCATGCCGTGGGCCGCTACGTCGGCAAGCCACTCGGCGTCGGTGAGGTCGGTCTTGCGTCCCGGTACGTTCTTCACGTGTTGTGCGTTACAGAGCCACAATTCGTCGAACAGCCCTTCGAAGCAGTAGTAGACCGGCTTCCAATAGACACCGGTGGCCTCCATCGCCACAGTCTCGACGCCGGCATCGCGCAGCCACGCCGCCAGCTCACCGAGACCCTTGGCCGTGGTGGGGAAGGCCTGCTTCGTCACCTCCACCGACCGGTCAGACTGTTGCACCTGACAACACGCCACGACGGTGTCGCGATGCACGTCCAAGCCGGCAACTCGTGCACGTATTCGTTTCACTACGTCACCTCCCAGGTAAGGATTGGAGGCTGCCGGGGAGGACCAGGTGAAGCGGATGCTGGGGTTCGTGCTCGTAGCGACAGTCCTTGGTCCCCCAGGGTCCTCGCGTCAGACTCTTCGACGCACTCGGGGTTGCAAGCCGAAACCGACGACCGCACCGACAGCCACGGCGAGTATTTCATTCGTCGCGGGTGGCCACAACGGTCATGCAGACTCTTCGGAAATGGGCCGAATGCTCCGCTCGCTACCGCAAGCACTTGATGCTCCGGGCGCTAGAAGGTTCCCCACCGATCCGGCGGTCGACGTCGTAGATTCCACGCGGTGAAGCTCTCGCGAAGGGGAGCACGCGATACCTCCCCGTTCTGGCGTCAGTGGCCGACGTTGGCGCCAAACGCCCAGTCGAGGTTGCCGGGATGTCGAGCAGCGGGCTCGATGTTCCACCAGGACGTCACGCGGGCGCTCATAGCTCAGTGGGGCCCGCTCGTGATGGCAGTACTCCGTTTGGAAACCTCGGGTCAGTACGCCGGGGCGGTTCGATTGTGGGTCGGTGACGACATCGTGGCGAGCATCCCACACGAGGACGCCGAGCCATTCCGTGAGATTGTCCGGGAAGCAAATACCCAGGGACTTACGGCGACCTGCCGCATTGCAATCGAGGACGATGGCGAGTGGCTAGACGTTTGGGTCCCGAGCAAGCTCGGGCTGCCCGATACCCATGGGGCCTTCTTCAGTGGGTTAGGTGAGATTGACGTTTCCCTAGACCCAGGAGAAGCGGAACGGATCGACGCCTCCCTGAATAGCAAAGCCAAGAACAAGCGGCTCCGGCGCTTGGGTGAGCTTCTTCAAGTTGAGAACACTTGGCGTGTGCGGCTGGACGACAAGCTCGTTGGGTCGCTCCCCAAGGGCAGCCACGCCTACATCGAGCGAGCCAATGCCGAAGGCTTCCCGCTTACTTGCGATGTTCTGATCGTGCGGCAACCGGGTCGGCCCTTACGAGTCACAGCAGAAGTCCCCGACTATTAGGCCGATCTATGTGCGTCATCGTCATTCATGGCTCCGCCGCGACCGATCCAGCGCTGCTATTACCAGCGATCGGGCCGCTCGCTTTGAACCTCACAGTGAGCCCTTCAAGCGTGGGTCGCGGTGCCCGCGTGTCAATGAGGGTTGTGTCCCAGCTCTCCGAGACTGACTCCCGACGGGTGACGCGCGCCGTCCTCACCGCCGAAAAGCCATGACCACCCGAATCCGCCGTGTGTCACACCGTGGTCACAGACGATTGCGGATTGCTCCGGACAGCCAGTCATGGAACGGCGTTCTGGACGCCTGGATTAGCCTTCTACCTGAACCCCGGCGGACTAGCCGGATGGGGCGGAATGAGGATGGCGGGAGTTCGAATCCCGCGCCGGGCACTCCGTTCGAGCCGAACCGAGAAGGTGGCCGTCGTGCCAACGGCGAGCCGGTGGCTCCTCCTGGCCAGCGGGATTCCGGCTCTGGCGAGGCCGATCTCGCCCCGGCAGTCAGCTCTGCGACAGCCCGGCTCCACCTGCACCGCGCCCTCGGGCACGCGGCCTCCGGGTCGCAAGCACGCTCAAGAAGCCGGGCCGACACGCACTCTGAGCACGGCCCACAACCGGGCTCGAGGAGCGCGAAAGCGTTGCCCCGACGTGCCGGATGGCGTCGCATCATTCCGGCCCTGCGGCATGGGAGGGCATGCGACCCGATCCGGGGAGCCGAGGCTGACGCGCCGGATCCGTCCTCGACGCCGACGGCCCGGCGACCCCGGCGAGACGCTCCCGTGCTGGTCACGTGGTTCCGTTTAGCGTCAGCCGCCTCCGTTCCTTAGAGTTGCCAGGCGTAACCAGCACGAGACCTGGGGAGTCGAGCTCCCCCGGTGCCTCGCCCGGCGCCGTGGTCCGCAGTCCGAAGGGGGCGTTTGCTTGCTGGCGTTCACGTTTCCCGGCCAGGGCTCGCAACGCCCCGGCATGGGGGCGAGCTGGGTCGACCACCCTTCTTTCGAGCTCGTCGAGCACGCGAGCGAGGTCGTCGGGCGAGACGTCGCGACCTTGCTCCTCAAGGCCGACCAAGAGACGCTGACGAACACCGCCAACGCCCAGCTCGCCACGTTCGTCACGAGCCTCGTCGTCCTCGACGCCGCTGAGCGGATCGGCCTCGAGCCGGCCGCCTGCGCCGGCCACAGCCTCGGCGAGTACACCGCCCTCGTCGCGACCGGCGCCCTCGGCTACGAAGACGGCCTCGAGCTCGTCACCGAGCGCGGCACCGCGATGTCCGAGGCCGCCGAGCACAACCCCGGGGCGATGATGGCGGTCCTCGGGCTCACCGACGAAGATGTCGAGACCGCCTGCGTGCGCGCCGAGGGCGAGGTCTGGGTCGCCAACTACAACGCGCCCGGCCAGGTCGTCATCGCCGGCGAGAAGGACTCGCTCGAGCGCGCGGCCCAGCTCGCCCGCAAGGCAGGCGCGAAGCGGGTCGTCGCCTTCCCCGTCGGGGGGGCGTTCCACACGCCGCTCATGGCTCCGGCCCGCGACCGCCTCCGCAAGGCGCTCGCCGCGGCGACGTTCTTCGAATCCGACCCCCCGGTCGTCGCCAACGTCGACGCCAAGGCGCATCCCGCCGGCGAGGACTGGCCGGGGCTGTTGTCGGCACAGCTGTGCGCCCCGGTGCGCTGGAGCCAGAGCCTCGACACGCTCCACGCGTCGGGAGCTCGCACCTTCGTCGAGCTCGGACCAGGGGGGGTGCTCACCGGTCTTGCCAAGCGGGTGCTCCCCACGGGGTCGACGGTGAACTGCTCGGTGGCGACCCCCGCCGAGCTCGAGGCGCTCGTCGAGGCGCTCGCCGGCGCCGCGGCCCAGCGACCACCGGTCGAGCGGCTCGTCGGCGAACACTTCTTGATGGTCGAGCGCCTCATCATCTCGCCCGGCACCGGCCCGTTCCGGCCCTCGGACACCTTCGCCGCCGCCGCCCCGAGGCTCCCGGGGGGCGCCGAGGACGAGCCCGACGAACGGGTCATCCGCGTCGCCGTGGGCGACCTCGTCGGCTGGGCGGGCAAGACCGAGATCCGCTCGAGCTTCGCCGGGACGCTGGCGGGCGTGCTCGTCCTTGCGGGCGAACGCGTCCTGCACGGCCAGCCGGTCGCCTGGCTGCGGGCGCTACCCGACGACGTCGAGGAGGTCCGCTGATGGGGTCCGCGATCACCGGGTGGGGATCGGCGCTGCCGGACAAAGTCCTCACGAACGCTGATTTCGAGGCCCACCTCGACACGACCGACCAGTGGATCGTCGAGCGGACCGGGATCCGGGAACGCCACATCGGCGGCTCGACGCGGGGGCTCGCCATCGAGGCCGGACAGGCCGCGCTCGCCCGCGCCGGGCTCGCGGGCGCGGATATCGAGCTCGTCGTCGTCGCGACGACGACACCGGACCAGACCCTTCCCGCGGCCTCGGCAACCGTCCACGAGGCGCTCGGATGCCGGGGTGGGGCCTTCGACCTCAACGCGGCCTGCGCCGGGTTCACCTACTCGCTCGTGCTCGCCGACTCGATGATCACCGCGGGCGTGCGCCGCGCCCTCGTCATCGGGTCCGACACGCTGTCGCGCTCGACGGACTTCGAGGACCGGGCGACGGCGATCCTGTTCGGCGACGGCGCCGGCGCCGTCGTCCTTGAGGCGGGCGCCCGTGACGACCTCGTCCTCGCCTACGACCTCGGAGCCGACGGGACCGCGGCACCGCTTCTCTACGCGGAGATCGGCGGGTTCATCGAGATGGACGGGCGGGAGATCTTCCGGCGCGCCGTGCGCGCCGAGGTCGACTCGATCGGCAAGGTCTTCGCCGCGGCGGGATGCACTGCCGACGACATCGCCCTTTTCGTGCCGCACCAGGCGAACGTCCGCATCATCGAAGCGGTGAACGAGCGGATCGGGCTGCCGATGGAGCGCACCGTCGTCGTGCTCGACCGCATCGGCAACACCTCGGCCGGTTCCATCCCGTACGGGCTCGCCGACGCGGCGACCGCCGGGCGGCTCGACGAGGGCGACCTCGTCCTGCTCTCGGGGTTCGGAGCGGGCATGACTTGGGCGTCGGTCGTCATCCGCTGGGGCCGCCGGGGCGTCGCGTGAGCCGGGTCGTCCTCGTCACGGGCGGTTCACGGGGCATCGGGCTCGCCTGCGCGCGCCGGTTCCAAGCCGACGGTGACCGGGTCGCCGTCACCTACAAGACCGCTCCCCCGGACCCCGCGGGCGCCGAGGCCACGGCGCCGCTTCTCGCCGTCGCCTGCGACGTCACCGACCCCGGGGCGGTCGACGCGGCATTCGCCACGGTCGAGGCCGAGCTCGGCGCCGTCGAGGTCCTCGTGTGCGCCGCCGGGATCACCGACGACGGGCTCGTGCTGCGCATGAGCGAGGAGCGCTGGTCGAGGGTCATCGAGACCGACCTCACGGGGACCTTCCGGGCGGTGAGGCGCGCGCTCCCGGCGATGCTGCGGGCGCGCGCCGGCCGGATCGTCGTCATCTCGTCCGTCGTCGCCTACCTCGGCAACGCCGGGCAGGCGAACTACGCGGCCGCCAAGGCGGGCCAGATCGGCTTCGCCCGCTCGCTTGCCCGCGAGGTCGCGAGCCGCTCCGTGACGGTGAACGTGGTCGCCCCGGGCATGGTGGCGACCGACATGCTCGCCGCCCTGAACGAGGACCAGACCGCCGCGCTCGCCTCGCGGGTCCCGCTGGGGCGGGTCGCCGGACCGGAGGAGGTTGCCGCGGCGGTGTGTTTCCTCGCCTCGGCCGAAGCCGCCTACATCACAGGCGCCGTGCTGGCCGTCGACGGCGGGCTCGGGATGGGACACTAGGTATGGTCAGTGGGCCTTCCCGCATGATGGTGTAGGTAGCGCAGTCCGATCGAACCCCGACAAGGAACGAGGAGCCAGCCGTGGGCGATGACGCGACGTTCGAGAAGTTCAAGAAGTGCGCCGTGGACGTGCTCCAGGTGCCCGAAGACAAGGTCGTCCCGGAGGCGAGCTTCGCCGACGACCTGAACGCCGACAGCCTCGACCTCGTCGAGTTCGTCATGGCGCTCGAAGAGGCGTTCTCGATCACCGTCGACGAGACCGAGCTCGACGGGGTCGACACGGTCGGCCAGGCCTACGACCTCGTGGTCTCGAAGCTGTGACCGAGCGGGGACCCCGGCGCCGCGTCGTCGTGACGGGTCTCGGCGTCCTCGCGTCCTGCGGCATCGGCAAGGACGCCTTCTTCGCCGGCCTGTCGGGCCCGGCGGCCGTCGGCCCCCAGTGGGTCGACGCTTTCGACCCGGCGGGGTGGTTCGACCCGAAAGAGGCGCGCCAGACCGACCGCTTCGCCCAGTTCTCGATCGCCGCGGCCGCGGGCGCCCTCGACGACGCCGGCGAGCTCGGCGCCGACCCGGGGCGCGTCGGCGTCATCTTCGGGACGGGGACCGGGGGCCTGGCGACGATCCAGGAACAGATGATCCTCCTCATCGCCAAGGGCCCGCGCCGGGTCTCACCGCGGCTCGTGCCGATGATGATGGGGAACGCCGGCGCCGCGGCGATCTCGATCCGTTTCGGTCTGCGCGGCCCGTGCGAGACGGTCGTCACGGCGTGCGCCTCGGCGACCCATGCCATCGGCAACGCCTTCCGCCTCGTCGGCGACGGCCGCTGCGACGCCGTGGTCACCGGGGGGGCCGAGGCGGCGATCTCCCAGGCCGGCGGGCTCGACGCGATCGGGATCGCGGCCTTCGGCAACATGACAGCGCTGTCGACGTCGGGCCACTCGAGACCTTTCGACCGCCGGCGCGACGGCTTCGTCATCGCCGAGGGCGGCGGCGCCCTCGTCCTCGAGGAGCTCGGGCACGCGGTGTCCCGCGGCGCCCACGTCTACGCCGAGCTGCTCGGCGCCGCCTCGACCGCAGACGCCTTCCACATCACCGCCCCCGCCCCCGGCGGCGAGGGGGCGGTCGCCTGCATGGAGCTTGCGCTCGACGACGCCGGGATCCGCCCCGCCCAGGTCGCCCAGATCAACGCCCACGGCACCTCGACACCGCTCAACGACCTCGCCGAGGCCGAGGCGATCGAGAAGGTCTTCGACCGGCCCGGCCCACCGGTCACCTCGATAAAGGGCGTCACCGGGCACTCGCTCGGCGCCGCCGGGGCACTGGAGGCCATCGCCTCGGTCCTGTCGATCGAGGGCGGTCTCATCCCGCCGACGGCGGGCCTCGAGGAACAGGACCCCGAGATCCACCTCGACATCGTGACCGGCGCGGCGCGCCGGTTCACCCCGGGGCCGGTGCTCTCGAACAGCTTCGGATTCGGCGGACACAACGGATGCCTCGTGTTCGGCCCGGTAAGCCCCTGACGACGCCCGGGTCGCCGGCGGACCTGTCGGTCGGGGCGTTCTCGGACCATCCGCCCTGGCTCGTCACGCCCGAGGACCTGCCCTGGCGGGTCGGCCTCGACGTCGTGCGGGAATCGGTCCGCGCCGCGGTCCCCCGCCTCGTGCGGCGGCGGCGGTTCCCGCCGTGGCGGCGGATGCTGCGGGTCTCGGCCGTCCTCGGCTGGGCGGTCGCCGGCTGGTGGCTCGTCGACCGGCGCAAGGGCCAGCCGCGATCGCTCGCCGGCCTCGCCTACCGGCTGCGGCTCGCCTTCCAGCGGCTCGGTCCCACCTTCATCAAGCTCGGCCAGATCCTCTCGTCGGGCGAGGGGATCTTCCCGCCCGAACTCGTCGGTGAGTTCAAGCTGCTGCGCGACCGGGTCCCCGCCGAATCGTTCGCCGCCGTGCGCGAGTGCGTCGAGGCCGATCTCGGGTGCACGCTCGAGGAGCTGTTCACCACGTTCTCCCCCGAGCCCGTCGCCGCAGCCTCGATCGCCCAGGTGCACCGGGCGCGGCTGCACACCGGCGAGGACGTCGTCGTGAAGGTCCAACGGCCCCGGGTCGCTGCCCGGGTGCGCGACGACCTCGCCGCGATGAGCTTCCTCGCGCCGCATCTCGTCGGACGGATCCCCGTGGCGGTCCTCGCCAACCCGCCGGCGCTCATCCAACTGTTCGCCGAGACGATCGTCGAGGAGCTCGACTTTCGGCTCGAGGCCGAGAGCATGCTCGACGTCGCCGCCGCGATCGCCGCGGCGGACCAACGCATGATCGTCGTGCCGCGGCCGCACCCCCGGCTCGTCACGCGCCACGTGCTCGTGATGGAGCGCCTCGACGGCTTCGACTGGGACGACATCGCCGGCATGAAGGACGCCGGGATCGCGACCGAGAAGGTCATGCGCGCCGTCGTCGTGTCGACCCTCGAGGGCGTCATGCTCTTCGGCGTCTTCCACGGCGACCTCCACGGGGGCAACCTTTTCGTCCTGCCCGACGGGCGCGTCGCGCTGTTGGATTTCGGGATCACGGGACGCCTCGACGAGCACCACCGGCTGGCGTTCCTCCGCCTTTTGATGGGGGCGATGATGAACGACGTGCGCGGCGAGGTCGTGGCGCTGCGCGACCTCGATGCGCTACGGCCCGACGCCGACCTCGACCAGGTGATCGTCGACCTCGGCCTCGACGTGCCGCCCCAGGACATCGTCGAGATGAGCGCCGAGGAGCTCACCCGCCAGATGCGCGAGCTCACGCGGCACCTCTTCGCCTACGGGGCGAAGCTCCCGAAAGAGCTGATGCTTTTCGTGAAGGACATGCTCTTTCTCGACGGCGTCGCCGCCACGTTCGCCCCGGACGTCGACTTGTTGAAAGAGGTCGTCGAGGTCGCGGGGTACTTCGCCACCCGCCACGGCGACCGGATCGCCCGGGAGATCGGCGTCGACCCGTCGCGCGCCGGGGCCGACCTCGACGCGGTGCGGGCCGCGATCGGCGTCTCGGCGGCGACCGAAAAGATCAGCTACCGCGAGCTCCAGGCCCGCCGCGAGGCGGTCCGGCGCAAGTTCCGGCCCGACGCCTGACGCGACCCTCCAGCACCACGTTCGGAACGAAAGGCGTCACCTTCTCCTGGCCGGGCTGGCTTGACTGCCCAGCCATTAAAGTGATATCACTTGAATATCAGTCAACGAGGAGATGCGAGCCATGAGCGACCACACGTCACCGTCCCCCGGTGGGCCCGTCGGGCATCAGGGGGCGCGAGTCGACATCGTCCAGCGACGGGCCGTGGCCGCCAGCGGCTGGCTGGGCCTCGTCGTCCTGGGAGGTGCCATCTACGGGCAGGTGCTGGCCCGTGGGGACGGCACGGTGTGGTTCTGGCTGCCCTTCGCCGTCTCGATCCTGGTCCTCACCGGCCTCGACGTCATCACCCCGGGCGAGATGCTGGTGGTCGAGTTCTTCGGCCGTTACATCGGCACCGTGGCCCGACCCGGGTTCTGGTGGGTGGCACCGTTCCACAATCACCACCGGCGGCGGATGAGCGTCCGGGTCCGCAACTTCGAGACGGCCCATCTGAAGGTCAACGACGCCGACGGGAACCCGGTGGAGATGGCTGCCATCGTCGTCTGGCAGGTCGTGGACACGGCCAAGGCCACCTATGCCGTCGAGAACTACCAGAACTTCGTCACCGTCCAGGCCGAGTCGGCCGTTCGGCACGTGGCAACCGGTCATCCCTACGACGACACCACCGGGACGGGAACCTCCCTGCGGGGCTCGACGGACGTGGTGGCGGCCCAGTTGGCCGGAGAGGTGGCCGAACGGGTGGCCATCGCCGGGGTCGAGATCGTCGAGGTGCGCATCTCCCATCTGGCCTACGCGCCCGAGATCGCCCAGGCGATGCTGCGCCGCCAGCAGGCCAACGCCGTCGTGGCGGCCCGCTCCCGCATCGTCGAGGGTGCCGTGGGGATGGTGGAAATGGCCCTCAACCGGCTCTCCGAGGGAGGGGTTGTCACCTTGGACGAGGAGCGGACCGCAGCCATGGTGAGCAACCTCATGGTCGTGCTCTGCGGTGACCAGCCGCCCTCGCCCGTCGTCAACGCCGGCTCGCTGTATACGTGAGCGAGCGACGGTCGGTCCTGCTGCGGATCGACCCAGCGGTCCACGATGCGCTGACCCGCTGGGCCAACGACGAGTTCCGCAGCGTCAATGCCCAGATCGAGTTCGCCCTGCGGCGGGCACTCGCCGAAGCGGGCCGGATGCCGAAGAGGGCGGGAGCCTTGCCCCGGCGGGGCCGCCCGCCGTCAGTCGAAAAAGAGATGACTTCCCGGTGGGGCGACCCCGATTAGATCGAAGGTCATCTGAGACTCGCGGCGATGACCATCCGATTCGCACCACGCCCGGATCGTCCCGACCCGGACCGAGAGGCGCGCGCCTTCGAGCCCGATGCCGGGGACCTCACCGACTGGGAGTCTGCGCGAGCGAGATCCTCGCGACCGACCCGAGCGAGGACAGGGCGATCTGCGGTGGGTGTCGGCTCAGCCCCCAGTCGGTCACCTGGAACGTCTTTTGGTCGACGACGACACACAGGAACGAGCCGGTCGGCAGCGGGGCGCCGGAAGGGGGCGACGCGTCGTAGGCGGTGAACGACCCCTGCAGCAGGATCAGGTAGACGGGCTCGCTGCCGGGGGTGGACGTCAAGTCCCCGGGGGTCGCGACCCGCAGCGCCTGCGCGTGGGTCGTCGCCACGGCTTGCACCGCCTCCACGTGCGGGTCGCCGTTCGCCTTCGCCATGCCCCGGGCGATCGTCGCCAGCCTCGCCCGCGCTGCCGACGGGACCCTCGAACGATGAACCGGCTTTGGTGCGGCCGAGGCATCGCATTCGATCGCCGCCTCGCGCGTCGCGTCGGCCTCGTGGACGGGCAGCACCTTCACGACCGCGCGCAGAAGCGCGCAGTTCACGTCGTAGAGCGCGGGCATCGAGCGACCGTGGTCGGTGACCTCGACCTCGGGCGGGCACTGCCAACCTTCGGCCTCGAACGACGGCGGCGATCCCTTGCTCGGGCGGACGGTGATCTCAAAGAGGAGCGCGTCCTCCATGCAGATGCCGCGCGGGCCGAGCGGCAGCGCGTTCAGCACGCTGACGACCGACCGCGCCCGGGCGGCCGGAACGACGAAGGTCACCGGGCCGCTCGACCCTCGCATCGCGGACGACCTGGCGAAACCGGTCACCTCGATCACGCCATGGTCGGGCGCGCGTTCGGTCCTCGGTCGACCGGGCTCCCAGACGGTCTCGGCGTCGACGCGGATCACCGCGCCTCCGGGTACGCCCCCGGAGAGGTAGTCGAGATCCGCTTCGACGTCGTGTGAGCCCGACACCGGGATCGAGTACACGATCCCCGGGAGATCGCCGTCGGAGGTGTCGGTGATCGACCCTTCCGATATGAGCTTCGAACCCGGTGGAATGTGCGCCTCGAGGTAGCTCTCGACCGCCTCAGGTGACTCGTCGACGAAGTAGTACCGGTGGACATCGATCGCGGCCTCGGGGTTGATCGTCTCGAACGGCGCGTCAAGCGGAGCCGAACCCGCCGAAGCCGTCACCCGCGCACCGGGCGGAAGGATCGCTTCGTCGAGCACGCGGTCGGCAAAGGCCTTGCCGGGCATGGGTTTCGCCGCGCCCGATGCGAACGGTCCGGTGGCCCCCGCCGCCAACGACAGCGACGCCGCACCGAGCAACGCCACGACGACGGCGACACCCACGGTGCGCGCGCGTTGGGCGGCGGCGCGGAGCCTTGCCGGTTCTCGGTCGTAACCCGTCATCGTCCCGTGGACTCCTTCTCGCGAATCGTAAGCACCGCCGTCAACCGGCCCCCAACGGTGCGAGCCGTGTCGGGCGCATCCCGCCGCGCCGCGTGCGCCGCCTAGGCGATCCGTCTGCGGACCCAGGGCCAGATGCTCCGCCAGAGCCCGAAGAGGATGAGGGCGACGACAACGAACGAAAGCACTCCGAACACCACGTCGCCGAGGTGGGCGACGAGTGCCTTCACGCCGTTCACGAAGCTGGAGACAGCCTCGTGCAAGGCGTGGCCGAAGCCGTTCGGCGAGCTCGACACGTGCGGCGCCTTGGGGACGAGGAGGTCGACGGTGAGCGCCGAGTAGTCGACCTGGGTGGCGATCGTGCGCTGCTCGCCCTGGATCTGCTGGATCTGGCTCTGCACGCTTTCGATCTCGTTCTCGACCGAGAGCAGCTCCGAGATCTTTCCGGCACGGCCGAGCAGCACCTCGAGCTGGCTGCGCTCGTCGTCGAGCGCCGTGAGCTGGGCGCCGAGATCGACGACCTCGCCGGTCACGTCGGTGTCCGAGGTCGTGAGACTGCGGACCCTGGCGATCTTCTCGGCTTTGGAGATGAACGAGGAGAACGAACCCGCCGGCACCTTCACGACGATCGTTCCACCGGGCCGGGATCCCGTCTCGACGATGTCGGCGGCCGACACGTACCCGCCGAACGAGGCGGCGAGCGCCTCGAGGCGGGCGACGTCGCCACGCAGTCGCGCCCGCGACAGTCCGAGCTTCAGCGTGCCGGTCGCGATGATGTCGCGCGCCGCCGCGTTCGCCGCTTGGGATGCTGCCTTCTTCGCCCCGGGCGGGAACGGCGAGGCCATTGCCTTGTACGCGTAATTGTTCGTCCCCGACGTCGAAGCCGTACTCGTGTTCGCGATCCCGTGGCGGGGAGCCGACGCCGCCAGCGGGGCCGGCGACCCTCCCGAGGAGGTGAGCAGCGCGACGGTGAGCGCGACGACCGCGGCGGCGCTCGTGCCGGCGAGAGCGAGCTGGCGCGGACGGAACCGGCCGGGCACGACGCTTCCGTCGCGTACCGGCGGCGCCGCGGCGGCGAGGATCTCGTCGGGGCCCCGGGCGGGAACGGCGAAGTCGCCTCCCGCCTCGTGAAACAGCCCCTCGAACTCGTCGTCGGTGATCATCGGGTCCCCTCTTCTGGTGCCGCGAACTCGCTCAGCGCGGCGTCGGCGCTGAGCAGCCGGCGGGCCTCGTGCAGGCGTGACTTCACCGTTCCCGGGCGCCGGTGGATCGCGACGGCGATCTCTTTCTCCGACAGTCCCGAGTAGTAACGGAGGACGACCGGGACGCGCAGCGCCTCGGGCAGACGCGCCAGCGCGGCGCGCACGGCGCTCGCGCGATCGCCGATGACGACGATTTCGTCGGGGCCGGGCGAGGCCTCGGCGAGGCGCGCGAGCGAATCGGACGGCGCGCGGCGGCCGTCGGTGCTCCACTGCTTGCGCGCCCAGGAGTAGCAGGAGTTCACGACGACGCGGTAGAGCCACGGGCGCGCCGCCTCCCCCTCGGGCATCGCGTCACGGAAGCGCCACATCCGCAGGAACGCCTCCTGCACCGCCTCCTCCGCCCCGGACGCGTCGTTCAGAACGAGACAGGCGGTGCGGTAGGCGGGCGCGTACCACGACCGCATCCATCCCTCGAGCCCTTCCGACTCCGGTGTCACGCGCCGCACGGCACGCCTGGCGGTCGAGTTCTCACGGTCATAAGACTCCCCGGCTCCCTGATCGGTTCGATCCCGGCGTTGAGCTGGGCGCGAACGATTCCGGCGCGACGTTAGGCGGACGCTCCACCCGATTCTCGGCGCCTTCGTGGAAGGATCGCGACCGGTCGGAAGGAGGCCCATGGACATCTACGAACACGTTCCCCACCCGCACACCCTCGAGCGTCTCGAGCACCGCGACAAACCGAAGCTGACGACGGACATGCTCGACACGAGCACGACGATCAAGCGGTTCAACTCCTGGCTCGCGATGAAGATCACCTCGGGCGTCGGGACGATGGCCTGTGCCTATCTGTTTGCGATCATCGCCCTGGTGAGCCTGCCGGCGATCCTCATCGAGGCGGGAGTGCTGCACCGCGACGACGTCCCACACTTCTTCACCAAGGCCGGGCTCATCCTCATCGTGTCCTGGATCGCCCAGACGTTCCTGCAACTTGTGCTGCTCTCGATCATCATCGTCGGACAGAACATCGCCGCCACGGCGAGCGACAAGCGGGCCGATGACACCTACAAAGACGCCGAATCGATCCTTTCCGAGGCGCTCGAGATCCAGAAGCACCTCCAGGCCCAGGACAAGGAACTCATCGCCGCGCTGCAAGCCGCGCTCGGCAGGGCCGGCGCCAACTGACCCGCGGCGTGGCCGCCGAGCCCGCCTCAACGAGCGGGGCCGGAACCGGCGGCGCATGGCGGCGATCGCGGTGCCGCAGTACGTTCGTGCCGTGACCCCGCCGCTGTCGTCGAGGAGACGGGCCGCGCCCGCACCCGGCCGCTGCCCCGCGTCGCCGGGCTCGCGAACGGTGGCGCACGGGCACGTTCACGGCGCGGGCGCCGACCGGGACCCCGTCCGTTGACGCTCGAGTTCCTCGACCTGCGGCGCCGTTACGGCGATGTCGTCGCGCTCGACGGCCTCTCGTTCGACGTGCCGCCCGGCCAGGTCTTCGGGTTCCTCGGCCCGAACGGCGCCGGCAAGACGACGGCGATGCGGGCCGTGTTCGGACTCGTCGACCTCGACGCCGGCTCCGTGCGCTGGGACGGCGCGGCCATCGGGCTCCGCGAACGCCGGCGGTTCGGCTATATGCCCGAGGAACGGGGCCTCTACCCGGGCATGCAGATTCAGCGCCAGCTCGAATACATGTGCGAGCTCCACGGGAGAACCCCCGCCGACGCGGTTGTCGCGACGATGCGCTGGCTCGAGCGTCTCGGGATCGCCGACCGGGCGACGAACAAGCTCGAGTCGCTCTCGCTCGGCAACCAGCAGCGGGTCCAGCTCGCCGCGGCGCTCGCGTTCGAGCCAGAACTGCTCATCCTCGACGAGCCGTTCGCCGGTCTCGACCCGGTCGGCATCGACGAGGTGACGGCGATCCTCGACGAGCAGGCCCGGGAGGGGCGGGGCGTGCTGTTCTCGAGTCACCAGCTCGACCTCGTCGAGGACATCTGCGAATCTGTCGCCATCATCGACAAGGGCCGGCTCGTCGCCCAGGGGAGCCTCGAGGAGCTCGAGCGGCAGGGCGCCCGGCGGCTCGTCGTCAAGGTCGAGGGCGACCGCGACGGCGCCTGGGCCCGCGGGATCGGCGGGGTCACAATCTCCCGCACCGAAGCCGGCGAATCACGACTCGTCCTCGATGACGGCGTCGACAGCCAGGCGCTGCTCGCCAGGGCGATGGCGGCCGGTCCGGTCGTCCGGTTCGACTTCGAGCGGCGGCGCCTTTCCGAGGTCTTCCGGGAGGCGGTCCGATGAAGGCCACCCTCATCGTCGCCTTGGCTGTCGTGATCGTCGGAATTCGCGTCTGGCGGCACCGTTACGCCCGCAGGAAGCTCGGGACGCCGGCCGGCAGCCCGGACAGATCGCCCCACGGTCGGCGCGTCCGGGGCGACGTGGAGCTGATCGTCCGGCGCGAGGTCCACGAGCGCCTGACGACGCGGGTCTTCCGGATCGGGACGCTCGTCATACTCCTCGGCGTCGCCGCGGCGGTCATCATCCCGGTCATCGACAAAGGAGGGACGCCGGTCGCCCGCGTCGGCATCGTCGGTCCGACGACGACGCTCGTGCGCCCGACGCTCGCCGCGGCGGGTACCGCGCAAGGCGTCAAGGTCACGATCTCCGACGAGACCTCGCTTTCCGCGGCGATGTCCGCGCTCCGGGCGGGCCGGGTCGACATCGTCCTTGTCGATGACCGCTACTTCGAGGTCGCCCAGGGCATCTCGGCGACGGACACCTCGGCGCTCGCGACCTACGCGCGGTCCGTCGCGCACTATCTCGGGGTCGAGGAAGCCCTCGCCAGACAGGGCATCCCCGCCTCGCACATCGGCGCGCTCACCCTCACGCTCGCCGGCTCGGCGGGCCTGGCGATCCGGGGCCTGACGCCAGCCCACCACAAGAACGCCAACCTCGTCACGGCGCTCTACGTCCTCATCCTCACCTACGTGCTCCTTTCCCAGTACGGGACGTGGCTGCTGATGGGGGTCGTCGAGGAGAAGTCGACCAGGGTCGTCGAGGTGCTGCTCGCGGCGGTCTCGCCGCTGCGCCTGCTGGTCGGCAAGGTCACGGGCATTGGCCTTGTCGCGGCCGCCCAGGCGGCGGCCATCGTCGCCGTCGCCCTGGCGCTCGGCGCGGCCGTCGGGTCGAACCTCGTGAAGGGCACCGCGCCCGTCCCCGTCGTCGTCGGGCTCGTCTGGGTCGTGCTCGGCTACGCCTTCTACTGCTGGCTCTACGCCGCCGTCGGTTCCCTCGTCGAGCGGACGGAACAGGTGCAGAGCGTCGCCTTCCCGGTCGCGCTGCCGATGCTGTTCGGCTACATCGTCTCGTTCACCGCGCTCGGCGCCTCGAGCCCGTCGCTTCTCAACCAGGTGCTCGCCTACCTGCCGCCGACGGCGCCTTTCGTCATGCCGGTGCTCTTCGCCCTCGGCCAGGTCGCCTGGTGGCAGGTCGTCGCCTCCGGCCTCATCACCGCGGCCGCGGCGGTCGGGATGGCACAGATCGCCGGCACGATCTACCGGCGGGCGATCCTGCGCACCGGGCGGCGCGTGAAGTTCAGCGAGGTGCTCCACCGGCAGGCCCGGCGGGCCCGGCCGGCTGCAACCTGAGGCCGCGCCGCCCCGCGCTCAGCCGGCTCCGAGCACCTCGTCGACGGCGCCCCCGACGACGTCGAGCCCCTCTCCCAATAGCTCGTCGGAGATAACGAACGGCGGGAGCAGGCGGATGACGTTGCCGTAGGTGCCACAGGAAAGGACGATGACCCCGGCGGCGTGGCAGGCATCGACGACCTTCTTCGTCGCCGTGGCGTCGGGCGCTTTCGTGCCGGGCCGGACGAACTCGATGGCGAACATCGCGCCCCTCCCACGCACTTCGCCGATCCCCGGGTGCCTGTCGGCCATGGCGGCGAGACGTTCGGACAGCACGTCGCCCAAGTGCCGCGCCGCAGCGGGCAGGTCGAGGGCGCGCATCGTCCGGACGGCGGCGAGCGCGGCGACACAGGCGACCGGGTTGCCGCCGTAGGTCCCGCCGAGCCCGCCGGCGTGGACCCTGGCCATCAGCTCCGCCCGGCCGGTGACCGCGGCAAGCGGCAGGCCCGCGGCGATCCCCTTCGCCGAGGCGACGAGGTCCGGCACGACGCCCTCGTGCTCGCAGGCGTACCAGTACCCGGTGCGGCCGAACCCGGACTGGATCTCGTCGGCCACGAAGACGACGCCCGCTCCCCGGCACCAGTCGGCCAGCGCCGGAAGGAATCCGTCCGCCGGGACGATGAAGCCGCCCTCGCCGAGGATCGGCTCGACGACGAGCGCGGCCACGTTGGCGGACCCCACCTGGACCTCGATCTCGTCGATCGCGCGGCCCGCCGCCTCGGCCCCCGTCATCCCCGCGGGGTCGCGGAAGGGGTACGACACCGGCACGCGGTAGACCTCGGGCGCGAACGGCCCGAAGCCCTGTTTGTACGGCATCACCTTGGCGGTCATCGCCATCGTGAGGTTCGTCCGCCCGTGGTAGGCGTGGTCGAAAACGACGACCGCCGGCCGGCCGGTCGCGGCACGGGCGATCTTGACGGCGTTCTCGACCGCCTCGGCCCCGGCGTTGAAAAGCGCCGACGTCTTCTCGTGGTCGCCGGGGGTGAGCGCGTTCAGCTCCTCGCAGACCGCGACATACGGCTCGTAGGGCGCGACCATGAAACAGGTGTGGGTGAACGCGGCAACCTGCGCCGTCACCGCCGCGACAACCTCGGGCGCGGCGTGGCCAACGCCGGTGACGGCGATCCCGGAGCCGAGGTCGATGAAGCGGTTGCCGTCCAAGTCCTCGACGATCGCCCCGGAGGCCCGCGCGACGTAGGCCGGGAACGAGGACGAGACCCCGGGCGCGACGGCGCGCCGGCGCCGGGCGTCGAGGGCGGCAGAGCGCGGACCCGGCAGCTCGGTATGGACCTCGCGACCCTGGGGCACACCTTCTCGCGCCGGATGCTCGCCGTCTTCCACAGCCCGTCCCTTCTCCATCTCGCCTACTCGCCGATGTAGTGCATGACGTGCTTGAGGCGCGTGTAGTCCTCGAAGCCGTACACCGAGAGGTCCTTGCCGTAGCCGGAGCTCTTGAACCCGCCGTGGGGCATCTCGGCGACGAGCGGGATGTGCGTGTTCACCCACACCGCGCCGAACTCGAGCGCCTTGGTCATCCGCATCGCCCTTCCGTGGTCCCGCGTCCACACCGACGAGGCGAGTCCGTAGCGGACGCCGTTCGCCCAGCGAATCGCCTCGGCCTCGTCGGCGAAGCGCTGGACGGTGATCACCGGGCCGAAGATCTCGTCCTGGACCATCTCGTCGTCCTGGCGGAGCCCGTCGACGACCGTGGGCGCGAAGAGGTAGCCGCGGCCCCCCACCGGCCCCCCGCCGGCGAGCACCTCGGCGTGGCCGGGCGTGCGCTCCAAGAACCCCGTGACCCGGGCGAGCTGGTCGGCGTTGTTGAGCGGCCCGTAATCGGCGTCGGCGACCTCGATCCCCGCGGTCTTCGTCGACTTCGCCCGTTCGACGAGCGCGGCGACGAAGTCGTCGTGGACACGCCCACCGGCGAGGACGCGGGTCGCGGCGGTGCAGTCCTGCCCGGCGTTGAAGTAGCCGGCGAGGGCGATCCCCGCCGCGGCCGCCTCGATGTCGGCGTCGTCGAAGACGATGACGGGGGCCTTGCCGCCGAGCTCGAGGTGGACGCGCTTCAGGTTCTGGGCCGCGGCGGTGGCGACCTCGATCCCGGCGCGCACGCTGCCGGTGATCGAGACCATCGCCGGGATCTCGTGGGCGACGAGCAGGCGCCCGGTGTCGCGGTCCCCGCAGACGACGTTGAAGACCCCCGGGGGCAGGTGCTCCGCCATCAGCTCGGCGAGGTAGAGCGTCGAGGCGGGCGTCGTGTCCGACGGCTTCAGCACCATCGTGTTGCCTGCCGCGAGCGCCGGGGCCCACTTCCAGACGGCCATCATCGCCGGGTAGTTCCAGGGCGTCACCGCGGCGCACACCCCGACGGGCTCGCGCCGCACGTACGACGTGTGGTTCGCCATGTACTCCCCCGCCGAGCGGCCCTCGAGGAGTCGCGCCGCGGCGGCGAAGAACCGGATCTGGTCGAGAAGCGGCGGGATCTCCTCGGAAGCCGTGAGCGCGAGCGGCTTGCCGGTGTTCTCGCCCTCGATCCGCACGAGCTCGTCGGCGTGGGCGGCGATCGCGTCGGCGATGCGCAGGAGCGCGAGGCTCCGCTCGGCCGGCGTCGCGTCCCGCCACGCCGGAAAGGCGGCCGCGGCGGCCACGAACGCCGCGTCGACGTCGGCCGCCCGCGAAAGCGGCGCCGTGGCGTAGGCCTCGCCGGTCGAGGGGTTGACGATCTCGGTCGTCTCCCCGCTTTCGGGCTCCCGGCTCTCGCCGCCGACGAAGTTCGCGAGTCGCGCTCTTGCCCGTGATCGGGTCGATGGGCTCACGGCACCTCCCCTCCCGGTCGGGAGCCGAGTGTATAACTGGCCATGTCGCCGGTCCCGGACGGCGGCGGGTGCCGGGCGGGCGCAGCTGTGGTTGGCTTTGGTTCGACCGGCCGACCGGCCGCCGGGCGGTCGCGCAACGACGGGAGTGGCGATGGCGAAATCGGCAGGCACCGGGACCGCTCGAGCGCGCCACGCCGCCGAGTCCCGCCGGGCGCTCGAGCCCGGTGACCGGGTCGCCGTCACCGGGTCGAACGGCTTCATCGGCTCGGCGATCACCCGCGCCCTCGTGGCGAGAGAACTCGACGTCGTCGCGCTCGTCGAGCCGAACACCCCGCTCGGGAACCTCGAGGCGCTGGCGGTGACCCGCGTCGAGGCGGACGTGCGCGACGCCGGGGCGATTAAGGAGGCGCTCGCGGGGGCGCGCGTCGTCTTCCACGTCGCCGCCGTCTACCGCTTCTGGGCGGCCGACCCGTCGGCTTTCTACCGCGTGAACGTCGACGGGACCCGCAACGTCCTCGAGGCGGCCGACGCTGCGGGCTGCGAGCTCCTCGTCTACACGAGCTCGGTCGGCACGCTCGGGCTCGAGCGCGTCGCCGAGCGCGGCCCCGCCGACGAGACCTGCGCGCCCCACGTCGACCACCTCTTCGGGCTCTACAAGCAGTCGAAGTACGTCGCCGAGCACGAGGTGCTGCGGGCGACGGCGCTCGGTGCGCCGGTCACCCTGGTACTGCCGACGACGCCGCTCGGGCCCGGCGACCACACGCCGACGCCGACCGGCCGCTTGGTCGTCGACTACCTGAACGGCAGGTTCCCGGGCTGGTTCGACACCGCCCTCAATATCGTCGACGTCGACGACGTCGCCGCCGGGCACCTGCTCGCCGCGGACAAGGGCGAGATCGGGCGGAGCTACATCGTCGGCGGCGAGAACCTGGAGCTGCGCGCCATCCTTGGCGAGCTCGCCCGGCTGACGGGGCTGCCCGGGCCCCGCTTCCGGGTTCCGCGCGCCGCGGCGCTCGGCGCCGCCTGGGCTTCCGAGCTCGTCGAGGGGAGGCTCCTCCACCGCATGCCGCACGTGCCGCTCGAGGGGGCGCGCATGGCGTCGACCCGGATGGTCTTCAGCGACGCCCGCGCCCGGCGCGAGCTCGGCTACGAGTCGCGGCCCGCCGCCGAGGCGATCGCGCGCTCGGCGCGTTGGTTCGTCGAGAACGGCTACGTATCCGACAAACGCGTCGCCGCGATCCGCTGGGCGGCGCCGGCCGCCTGACTACGGCGTATCGGCCCTTACTCGACGGACGCGCGCGCCACCCTCTCAACCGCGGAGGAGACCGCGGGGACGACGGCGGGGTTGAACACGGTCGGGATGATGTAGGCGGGCGAGAGCTCGTCCTCGCCGACGACCGCGGCGAGCGCCCGGCCCGCCTCGAGCTCCATCTCGTCGGTGATCTTCCTCGCGCCGACGTTCAGAAGTCCCCGGAAAAGCCCCGGGAAGACCAGCACGTTGTTGATCTGGTTCGACTCGTCGCTCCGCCCGGTGGCGACGATCGCCGCGTACCGCCGGGCGATCTCGGAGTCGACCTCCGGAGTCGGGTTGGCCAGCGCGAAGACGATGGCGTCCTTGCCGAGCGTCTGCAGCTGCTTCTCGGTAACGAGGTTCGGGCCCGAGACGCCGATCAGGACGTCGGCGCCCGCGACCGCCTCGTCGATGCCGCCGACGCGGTGCTCGCGGTTCGTGTGGGTGGCGATCCAGCGCCGCGGCTCGTCGAGTCCCCTCGTGCTCTCGTCGAGGATGCCGCGGCGGTTCAGCGTGATCACGTCGCCGACGCCCTCGGCGAGCAACAGCTTCGTGATGGCGACGCCCGCCGCGCCGATGCCGAGGACGACGACGCGCACCTCCTTCATCTGCTTGCCGACGACGCGGAGCGCGTTCGTCAGAGCCGCGAAGACGACGACGGCGGTGCCGTGCTGGTCGTCGTGGAAGACGGGGATGTTGAGCGACTCGCGCAGTCGTTCCTCGACCTCGAAACAGCGCGGCGCGGCGATGTCTTCGAGGTTGATCCCGCCGAAGACCGGCGCGATGCACTCGACGACGCGGACGATCTCGTCGGTGTCCTGGGTCGCGAGGCAGATCGGCCAGGCGTCGACGTCGGCAAATCGCTTGAAAAGCAACGCCTTGCCCTCCATGACCGGGAGGGCGGCCTCCGGCCCGATGTTGCCGAGGCCGAGCACCGCGGAGCCGTCGGTCACGACGGCGACGGTGTTGCGCTTGATCGTCAGGTTGCGCACCGCGGTGGGGTCCTTGGCGATCGCCATCGAGACCCGGGCGACTCCCGGCGTGTAGGCCATCGAGAGGTCATCCCGGGTGCGCAACGGCACGCGGGAGGCGATGGCGAGCTTGCCTCCGAGGTGGAGGAGGAGCGTCCGGTCGCTCATCGCCCGGACGTGCGCGCCCTCGATCGCTTCGACCGCGGCGACCAGGCTGTCGGAGTGATTCTCGTTGAAGGCGTTGCACGCCAGGTCCACGACGAGCGCGGCGCCGTGGGACTCGACGACGTCGAGCGCCGTTACGAGACCGCCGGCGTCGCCGACGGCGGTCGTGATCGCGCCGACACCACGGGGGTCATCGAGCTCGACCCGCATCGTGATCGAGAACGAGGCGCTCGGGGTATTCATCGCGACCGTCCCGGGTCCGTCACGCCCGCCGCCAGGGCACCGATTTGATCATCACCGGCAGTATCCGCCCGATGGCCGCGCTGATCCATGTGTCTCACGCTCATCGTCCCAGGGTAGGACCAACCGCGCCGGGCGACCAAACGACTTGCCTCTCCGGAGCATCCGCCGCGAACCCGGGGCGAAGTCGCGCCGACGCCTCACCACCAGGCAGAATTCACGAGACCACCTCTTGACTATTACGTCAGGCGATATATCCTTGGCCGAATGAACTCGACCCGCCTCTTCCCGAGACCGGACCCGGCGCTCCTCGTGCTCACGAGCCTCGCCGACGGACCCAAGCACGGCTACGCCCTCATGAAGGACATCGAGGCGTTCTCGCACGTGTCGATGGGGCCGGGAACCGTCTTCGGGTGCCTGGCGCGCCTCGAGGAGCGGGGGCTCGTGCGGGCCCTTGAAGCCGAGGACCGCCGGCACCCCTACGAGTTGACGGCTACCGGGCTGGCGGTGCTGCACGAGCAGCTCGACGAGCTCGGACGGGTGACCGCGACCTCGAGGGCCCGTCTCCGACTCGCCCGCCCGGCGCGCCCGAACGGCGGTCGGGCGAGTGGCTGAGGCGGGCCGCACCGTGCCGGGCGCCGGGTGTCACCCGAGCGTCCCGGCGCTCGGCCGCATCGCGGTCGCCTGCTACCCGCCGTGGTGGCGCGCCCGTTACGGCGACGACCAGCTGGGCTTCCTCGCCGATCTGCATGCCGAGGGCCGCTCGGTCGCCCGGGTGCTCCCGAACCTGATGGCCGGGGCGGCGTGGACGCGACTTTCCGGCACCGGCATGCCGGCGACTCCGTCGGCGTGGCGGAATCGCGCCCGGACGTCGGTCACGGCGTCAGCGCTCGCGGCGATGCCGCTTATGATCCTCGGTCTCTACGCGAGCCACCGCGGCGGCTACTGGTCCGGAAACGGCCGGCTCAGCACCGCGGCACGGGTCGCCGCGGACGCGGGCAACTTCTTATTCCCCGCTTTCGCTCTCGTCCTGCTCATGCTCCTGTTCGGGTGGCGCATCCTCATCAGCCAGGCGCTCGAGCTACGACCGGGGGCGGCGAGGCGACGGTACGTCGCTGCCATGGCCGCACCTTTCATCGCCGTCGCTTCCGGATTGGGGCTGTGGTCCCTCGCCTCCCACATCAGCCCGGGCGGGGTGACCGGCGGCTCGTACAAGCTCTCGCCGATGACGCATCGGTTCTACGACGTCACTCTTGTCGTCTCGCCCGGTGACCCACGCCTCGTCGCATTCCTGCACGCTGCCGCGATCGTTTGCGGCTTTGGCGGTTGGCTCGTCGCGGCCGTGCTCGTCGGGCGGGCGGCCGCGCGCCGCGGGCCCGCGACGGCGGGTGCGATCCGCACCGGCGTGTGGCTCTCACGGATCGCTACCGGCGCCACGGTGCTGCTGAGCCTCGGCCATCAGCGTCTACGTCGCCGCCCTCGCCCTGCAGCCCTGGCACCTCGTCGCGAACCACTCCTGTGACGACCTGCCCCGTGCGCTCTGGGCCGCGAGCTCGTGCGTCCCGTGGTCGGCTCCGGCTGGTCGCGCCGTCCTCACCGGCCCGTTGGAGGGCGCCGCGCCAATCTGGATCGTGCTCACCCTGGCGTGCGCGGCACTCGCCGTCGTGGGAACGCGGATCGCCGGCAGGTCGGAAAAGAAGGCGACACTTCTCGACGCCACGTAGACGCCGAGATCCATCTGGCGCGATCCTCGCCGGAGCGCACACGATGCAACCTCCCAACGACGCGCCAGGCGGCCACCCCCGCGTCGTCTAGGTGTCGGAGACCGTCGGGAGCCCTTGGACCGCCGGGGGGAGCGGCCCGTAGAGCCAGATGGAGATCGGGCTCGCCCAGCCCCGCGTGTAGATCGTCGCCGACGGGTAGAACGTCTCGAGCTCGCCGGCGAGCCGGAGGTAGGTGCGGTAGTTCCGTCGCGACGTCGCCGTTCCGGTCGCCGACCCCTGGTGGCTGACAACGAGCCACAGGCGCGAGCAGCTCGCCGCGATCCGCTTGAGCGACGTGTCCGGCAACGTCGCGTACCGCTCGACGTAGGGGACGTTCTCCGAGAACGGCGTCGCCGGCAGGACCGGCCGGGGCACGTACTGCGTGATCGACGGGAAGTGGTCGAGGTAGTAAAGGAACGCCATCCGGCCGTCGGACGGGTAGAAGCCGACGCAGTCGCGCGGTTCGGCGTACTGGAGGATCCGGAGCGTGACGGCGTTCCAGTTCTCGGGCGACCGGCCGTAGGACGGCACGAGCTGCGCGGCGCGGAACCCGACGAAGCCGGCGACGAGGCCGGCACCGGCGATCCGCCCGAAGCGGCGGTCGGCCACGACCCGGGCGAGCACGATCGCGCCAGCCGGCAGCGAGACGAGCAGGTTGCGCGCCGTGAAGGTTGGCTCGGCGACGAGAGACTCGACGAAGGACAGCACCAGCGGCACGACGAGCCAGCCGACGACGAGGAGCTCGCCGCGGACCCGGGCGGTCGAGCGGTCACGGACGAGGTGGGAGGCGACATACCAGAGCGCGGCGGCGAAGGCGGCGACGGTCGCGACGGTGAGGAAGATCCCCGTCGCGCTGAGGTGGAAGTCCGGCTGGAAGCCCGCCGACGAAAGCGCGACGAGGACCGGGCCGAGCGCGGCGAGGTTCGGTCGCGGCACCCAGAAGAGTTGTCCCGAACCGCGCGAGCGCGCGAGCACGGCGAGCGGCGCGCACAGCGCGGCGACGACGACGACCGCCGCGACGACGGGGCGCACCCGACGGCGCCGGCCGACGAGCGCGACGAGCTGGGCGGGGATGACGAGGATGGCGACGAAGCTCATGTACAGCGCGAGCGTCGTCGTCACGACGTAGGCGACAAGCGCGCGCCAGCCCCCGCGGGCGCCCTCGGGCTTATCGACGAGGGCGCAGAACGAAAGATACGACGCGGCGACGAACGCCATCATCAGCGCGTAGCTGCGGGCGTTCTGCGCCCAGTAGACCGCGGGCAGGCTCACCGCCGAGAACAACCCGGCGACGAAGGCGACCCGGCGGGAGAACCACCGCCGGGCGAGGACGACGACAAGCGCCGTCGTCGCCGCGGCGCCGATCACCGAGGGCAGGCGCAAAACGACGAGGCTGCTCCCGAACCTCCCGACGAGGACGTGGATGAGCGCGTAGTAGCCGAGCATGTTGCCGCCGTCGCGGGCCATCGCCGACCCGAGCGCCGCGCCGTGCTGGGCGGTGATCGAGGCGGTCGCCGCCTCGTCGAGCCAAATGCTGCGGCCGTCGAGGTCGACCGCCCCGAGCACCAGGGCGAGCAGCGTCGGCACGGCGACGAAACCCCAGCGGGCGAGCACGCCCGCGGAGTCGTGCGCAGTCGCGCGGGCGAGCCATCCCGACCTCGGAGCCGACACGGTCAGCCGCGCAGTTCCGCCCCGAGCTCGGCCTCGGCGGCGCCGATGCAGCGGAGGCGCGCCGCGGCGACGTCGGCGTCGGTGAGCGTACGGTCCGGCGCGACGAACCGGATGCGGTAAGTGAGGCTGCGCGACCCGGGGCCGAGCGCGGTGCCGCGGAAGACGTCGACGAGCCGTACCCCCTCGCAGTACTCCCCCGCCGCCGCCCGCAGGACGAACTCGAGGCGTGCCGCCGGGACGGACTCGTCGAGGGTGAACGACAGGTCGATGTCGCTCGAGGGGAACCGGCTGAGCGCGGGCGGGCGACCGTCCCGGCGGCGGAGCGCGAAGAGACGTTCCGTGTCGAGGACGAGCCAGCCGACCCGCCGGGCACCGAGGTCGTACGCGGCGGCGACGTCCGGGTCGACCTCGCCGATCGTGCCGATCGTGCCGATCGCCTCGTCCGGCGCGGTCGCGCGCGCGACGGCCGTGCGCGTCGGCTGGCAGCCGAACCCTTCCGTGCCGGCGAGCAGCGCCCGCGAACCGGGGTCGTCCTGGGCGAGCTCGACCGCACCGGGATCGATTCCCAGCCCCTCGACGATCCGGCGCCACAGGTGGACCGCGGCCGGCGCACCGTCTCCGTCGCCGGCGAGGACGACGCCGAGCTGCTCGCGCTCGACGGGCAGCTCGCCGTCGTCGCCAGGCCGGCCGAACACCCGCCCGATCTCGAACAGCCGCACCGCCGCGTTACGCGCCGCGGCGTTGTGACGAGCCGCGCCGAGCAGCCCCGGCAGCAGGCTGGTGCGCAGGGCCGACTCCTCGCGCACGACCGGGTTCGTGAGGCCGACCGGCGCCGCGGGGTCGCCGAGGCGCCGCGCCGTGTCGGGGTTGACGATCGAGCTCGTCCAGGCCTCGTTGGCGCCACAACACGCCACGAGGCCCGCGAGCCGGCGGCGGTCGGCCTGGTGCGCCGTCAGCAGCCCGACGGCGGGCGAGCGACGCAGAGTCGGCGGGATGCGGGCGTAGCCGTGGTGCCGGGCGACCTCCTCGATCACGTCGACCTCGAGCTCGGCGTCGGGCCGGAACGAGGGGACCTCGACGACGAGCGCGTCCTTGTCCGGCGTGGCGGCGAAACCGATCGGCGTGAGGTAGGCCACGATCGCGTCGGCCGAGATGTCGGTGCCGAGCGTCGCGTTGAGCCGTTCCGGCCGGAGCCGGATCGTGCGTCGTGCGACGGGCCGCGGCCACGCGTCGATCACACCGGCCGCGACGACGGGCGGCGGCGCCCCGGCGGCGGCGGCCGCGGCGACGATGAGCTCGGCGACGCGATCCGCGGCGCGCACCTGGCCCTCGGGGTCGACACCCCGCCAGAACCGCGTCGAGGCCTCGGTGCGCAGGTTCTGGCGCCGGGCGGTGCGCCCGACGGCCATCGCCGCGAAGTCGGCGGACTCGACAAGGACCGCCGTCGTCGTGGCGGCGATCTCGCTCGACTCGCCGCCCATGATCCCGGCGACGCCGACCGCGACGTCGTGCCCGTCGCAGATCAGGAGGTCTTCGACGGCGCGTTCGGCACCGGAACGGTGGCGCTCGAGACCGAAGACCCGCGCCTCGCCGTCGAGGGTCGTGAGTGTCTCGCCGGGCCGGGCGAAACGGACGCGCAGCCCGCGGCCCGCCAGCCGGTCGAGGTCGTAGGGGTGGGTCGGCTGGCCGAGCTCGAGCATCGCGTAGTTCGAGGCGTCGACGACCGAGTGGATCGGCCGCATGCCGCTAAGGATGAGACGGCGCTGGACGTCGGGTGGCGAGGCGACGGCGGTGATCCCGGTGACCACCCGGGCGGCGAAGCGCCGACAGGCGTCGGGCGCCTCGATGACGACGCCGGCGAGCGATCCGACCGCCGGCCCGGTCTCGGAAACGACCGGCGCCGGGACGGCGAAGGGCAGGTGCCGACGCGCCGCGAGGTCCCGGGCGACCCCCGTCACGCAGAGACAGTCGGGCCGGTTCGGCTCGACCTCGAGGTCGAACACGACGTCGGTGGCGAGCCCGAGGTACTCGGCGATCGGCGTGCCGAGCGCGAGGCCGGCCGGCAGGGCGGCGTCGGCGGCGCCCGTCGAGGCGAGGACGAAGAGCCCCGAGCTGTCGGCGCCGAGACCGAGCTCGGCGGCCGAGCACAACATCCCGTTCGACGTCACCCCGCGCATCTGGCGCCGGGTGATCTCGACTCCCCCGGAAAGGCGCGCCCCGACCGTGGCGAACGGCACGACGTCGCCGACCACGTAGTTCCAGGCCCCGCAGACGACCTCGACCGGCCCGGGCCCGCCGGAGTCGACGACGGCGAGCCGGATGCGGTCGGCGCCGGGGATCGGCCGGATCTCCGTGACCCGGGCGACGACGACGCCGGGCAGGTCGCCGGCGACGCGGTCGACGCCCTCGACGACGAGCCCGAGCGAGTCGAGCTCGGCACCGAGCGCGGCGACGCCCGCGGCGTCCGAAGCGTCGACGCCCAAGGGCGTGAACTCGCTCAGCCAGGAAAGCGGGACCCGCACACTGCTCCTTTTGCCACCTTTTCCGCCGCAGTCACGCCGCCCGTGGCCATCTCAGACCCCGGTGAGGATGCGCACGTCGTTCTCGACAAGGGTGCGCAGGTCCTCGATCCCGTGACGCATGATCGCGACGCGGTCGATGCCGAACCCGAAGGCGAAGCCCGACCACACCTCCGGGTCGACACCGGTCGATTCGAGCACCGCGGGGTGGACCATCCCGCAGCCGCCGAGCTCGATCCAGCCGACCCCGGCGCAGGTGCGGCAGCCGACCCCACCGCAGATCGTGCAGGAGATGTCGAACTCCGCCGACGGCTCGGTGAACGGGAAGTACCCCGGCCGCAGCCGCGCCGTGACGTCGGCCCCGAAGATCGCCTTGGTAAAGGTGTCGATCGTCCCGGCGAGATCGCCGAAGGTGACCCCGGAATCGACGACGAGCCCCTCGATCTGGTGGAAGACCGGGAGGTGCGAGGCGTCGGGCGTGTCGCGGCGGTAGACGAGGCCGGGCATGACGGCGTAGATCGGCAGCTCCCCCCGTTCGAGGAGGTGGATCTGGACGGGCGACGTGTGGGTGCGGAGCACGACGCTCTCCCCGTCGCCCAGGTCGAGGTAGAAGCTGTCCTGCCCGCTCCGGGCCGGGTGGTCCGGGGGCATGTTGAGCGCCGTGAAGTTGTACCAGTCGGTCTCCACCTCGGGTCCCTCGGCGATCTCGTAGCCCATGCCGAGGAACACGTCCTCGAGCTCCTCGCGCACCCGGCTCACGAGATGGAGGTGGCCGGGGCCGGGCACCGGCAGGACCTCGGTGAGGTCGAGCCGGTCCGACTCGAGGACCATGGCCCGCGCGACCTTCTCGAGGTCGCCCCGTCGGGTCGCGACAAGCGTTTCGATACGCGCCCGGGCCGTGTTGAGGGCCCCGCCGAGCTCCCGGCGCTCGGACTCGGCGAGGCCGCCGAGCGCCCGCTTCCAGACGTTCGGCGCGGCGCGCCGGCCGAGGAGCTCGGCCTCGGCGGCGTCGAGCGCGCCGAGGTCCTCCGCGCCGGCGACGAGGCCCTCGGCGCGGGTGACGTACGCGGCAATCGAGGCCGCGCTCGGCGGTCCGGTCGGTTCCTCGTCTGCGGCGACGGGCCTCTTGCGGTTCACGTGCGCTCATCGTAGGGCCCGCCCACGGCGAGCCCGAGACGACGGGCGAGCGCGAAGCCGAGCACCGCGGCGGCCGTCGCGACGTTGAGCGACTCGGTCCCCGCGGCCATCGGGATCGTCACGACCGCGTCGAGCGCCGGCCCGAGCTCCGGCCCGAGTCCCTGCGCCTCGTTGCCGAGAACGAGGGCGACCTTGGGGCCGAGATCGACCGTCGAGTAGTCGGCGCCGCCCCGGGCCGCGGCACCGACGCGCCGGTAGCCCGCCGTGGCGAGTTGGCCGAGCGCCACCGCGGGCGGCACATCCGCGACGACCGGCACGGAAAAGAGCGCCCCCGCCGAGGCGCGCACGGTCTTCGGGTTGTAAAGGTCCGCCGTCCCCTCGCAGCAGACGACGCCCCCGGCACCGGACCCGGCGGCGACGCGCACGATCGCGCCGAGGTTCCCCGGGTCGCGCACGTCGACGAGCACGTAGAGCAGTGGCGCGTCCACGACCGCGCCGAGCTCGACGTCGACGGTCGCGACGACGGCGATGAGCGGCTGGGGCGTCGTCGCGTCGCTGACGCGTTCGATCACCCCCTCGGCGAGCCCGTAGACCCGGACACCCGCCTCCCGCGCCCGCTCGAGCACCTCGGCCGCGCCAGGGGTCGTGCGCGCCTCCGGGGCGAAGTAGACCGCCTCGATCGGGGCGCCCGCGTCGAGCGCCGCGGCGAGCAGCTTCGGGCCCTCGGCGGCGAAGGCGTGGTCGCGACGCCGCACGGTTCGCTGGCGGATGAGGCGGCGCAGCCGCTGCACCCGCGCATGGCGGCCGCCGAGGAGCTGGTCGCTCAGGAAGTCGCCTCGCCAGCGGCCTTGGCGGCGACGGGCTCCGGGCCGGACGGCCCGGTCTCGTCGGCGAGCGATCGCCGGGCGATGTCGACGAGGGCGGCGAAGGCGGCGGCATCACGCACGGCGATGTCGGCGAGGACCTTGCGGTCGACATCGACCTCGGCCCGGTGGAGGCCGGCGATGAGGCGGCTGTAGTTCATCCCCTCGACCCGCGAGGCGGCGTTGATCCGCTGGATCCAGAGCCGGCGGAACTCGCCCTTGCGCGCCCGGCGGTCACGGTACGCGTACTGCAGCGAGTGCATGACCTGCTCGTTGGCCGCGCGAAACGACCGGGACTTGTTCCCGTAGTAGCCCTCGGCCCGTCCAAGGACCGTGCGGTGGCTCTTTTTGGCATGGACGGCGCGCTTGACCCTCGCCATGACGCTCCTTTCAGTGAGAACTCCCTGCCGCACGCTCGCGTGCGCGGGCCCGGCGGGCGATTCAGATCCCGAGGATCCGGCGGACGGTTCGGCGGTCGCTCGGCGCGACCTCGGCCTCGCGGCCCAGCCGGCGAGTCTGCACCGACGACTTCTTCTCGAGCAGGTGCGACCTGAAGGGCCTGCGCCGCATCATCTTGCCCGTCCCCGTGATCTTGAACCGGGCGGCGGCACCCTTGTCAGTTTTCATCTTCGGCATGATCTACCTCGTCGTTCGCGAATCCCCGGCCCGGCCGACGCCGGGTCGAATGTGCCCTAACCTGCGGCCGCCTCGTCGCCCGGCGGCGCCGGCTCGGCGGGTGTCGCCGCCGAACGCGCCGCCTGGCTCTGGCGTGCCCGCTTGTCCGGCGCGAGCACCATCACCATGTTCCTCCCGTCAAGGCGCGGCTCAGACTCGACTTTGCCGCTGCCCTCCGTCACCTCGGCGATGCGGTCGAGGATCCGTTTGCCGAGCTCGGGGTGGTAGACCTCGCGGCCGCGGAACATGATCGTGATCTTGACCTTGTGCCCCTCGGTCAGGAACTTCGCCACCTGGCGTGTCTTCGTGTCGAAGTCACCCGGGCCGATCTTCGGGCGGTACTTCATCTCCTTGATCCCGACGTTCGTCGTTCTGCGACGTGATTCCTTCTGCCGCTGGGCCTCATCGAACTTGAACTTCCCGTAATCCATGATCCGGCAGACGGGAGGATCGGCGAGTGGCGCCACCTCAACGAGATCGAGATCCATCTGCCGTGCGATCGACAGCGCCTCGGGCAACAGCTTGATGCCGAGTTGCTGTCCTTCTGGATCGACGAGGCGAACTTCGCGGGCGCGGATGCGTTCGTTCATTCGCGGCTCGTTGACGGTGGGGACTGTCGAGATCGGGCATCACTCCTCTCGTTGTTTCGGGACCTCCGACGAAGGACCCGGACAGGGGGAATGCGACGCCCAACGGCGCGATCACCGAAGACCCGATGCACTCGCCGGGACACGACCTCGACGGTGATCGGGTGGGAGTCGCACGTCGTGCAGCCCCGCTTTCCCGCTTATTTGCCCGTAGGCTAGCAGCATGCCCAGTCTGTGGACACCGGAGGGCGAGCACGGAGTCCCCGACGTGCCGGTAGACGCGGCACCCGAGAAGGCTGCGGGCAAGGCGGCGGACAAGCCCGCCGAGGAGCTGACCGAGGAGCAGCTGGCCGCCGAGCGCGCCGCGATCGA
>Ga0187875_10000498_pt1 | contig 32726 bp, 31 predicted proteins | sample June2016WEW_17_1_2_FD_132978 | JGI IMG/M metagenome (GOLD analysis project Ga0187875, IMG submission 132978) | Peatland microbial communities from SPRUCE experiment site at the Marcell Experimental Forest, Minnesota, USA - June2016WEW_17_10 | ecosystem: Environmental > Terrestrial > Soil >...
CGAATAAAATCCGACCTGGTCGTAGATCTTCCGCTTCTTGGGATCGCTGAGCACATCGTTCGCCTCGGAGAGCGCCTTGAATTTCTCCTCCGCGGACTTGTCCCCGGGATTTACGTCAGGATGGTACTTCCGCGCCAGCTTCCGAAACGCCTTCCGGATCTCCTCCGCCGAGGCAGACTTCTTCACCCCCAGAATCTCGTAATAATCTTTCTTTGCATTCGTAGCCATTTATAGTCTGTCATTCTGAGCGGAGTTTCCATTCGCCTAGCGACGGGAAACGAAGTCGAAGGAGTCCCGAGTCCTAGTTCGGAATCCTGTGCTTCTCCTCTTGGAGCACGACCAGCGGCCGCGACTCCGCCGCATCCTCATAAACCGGAATCGGTCGCGCTCCTGTCGGGGTCGAGACCAGAACCTCCCACCGCCGCTCATCCTCAGCAAGGCTTATAAAATAAGTCTGCTCATTCACCTGAAAATCCATTTCATTCCCCCCGGAAATTCCGCACATCGCCGCAAACGTTATGGCGCGAGCAATGCCCGCGCCAGAAAGTTCTCACTGAAAGCTGACCGCTGAGAACGAGATCCCTCGCTCCGCTCGGGATGATCGCAAACGGGGCTTCGCTCTTAGCCTGCCCTGAGCAACTGAGCCAAGGCGAGGTTTGCCGAACGGGCCCCGCTAAGCGCGTATCACTTCTTGTCCTCTACATCCACATACTCGGCGTCGATCACACCTTCATCCTTCTTCTTCTGACCGCCGCCGTTGCTGCTCGGGCCTGCGCCCGCGCCGTCCCTCGGAGCCCCGCCCGGACCAGCATCCGCTCCCGGCGTCGGCTGCGCCGCCTTATACATTTCCTCAGCCAGCTTGTGCGAAGCCTTGGTCAGGGCCTCGCGCGCCTTATCCATCTGCGCTTTGTCGTTCGATTCCAGCGCCTTCTTGGCGTCAGCCACAGCATTCTCGACATCGCCTCGGTCCGAGCCCGAGATCTTATCTCCCGACTCGCGCAGCATCTTCTCGACGTTGTAAACCATGCTGTCGAGTTGGTTCTTGGCCTCGATCGCATCGCGCTGCGCCTTGTCCTCGGCCGCGTGCGCGTCGGCTTCCTTGGCCATGCGCTCGACCTCTTCCTTCGACAGTCCAGAAGACGACGTGATCGTAATCTTCTGATCCTTCTGTGTGGCCGTATCTTTCGCGGTCACGTTCAGGATGCCGTTGGCGTCAATGTCGAACGTCACTTCAATCTGCGGAACCCCTCGCGGAGCCGTCGGGATCCCGGTCAGATGGAACTTGCCCAGAGTCCGATTCTGCGCCGCCATCGGACGCTCGCCCTGGAGCACGTGCACCTCAACCGAGGTCTGATTATCCGCCGCAGTCGAAAACGTTTCCGTCTTCTTCGTTGGAATGGTCGTATTGCGCGGAATCATCGGCGTAGCCACGCCGCCCAGCGTCTCAATCGAGAGCGACAGCGGGGTCACGTCCAGCAGCAGCAGATCTTTCACTTCGCCGCCCAGAACGCCGCCCTGAATCGCCGCCCCGATCGCCACCACTTCATCGGGATTCACTCCCTTGTGACCTTCCTTGCCAAACAACTCCTTCACCAGCGCCTGAATTCGCGGCATGCGCGTCTGTCCGCCCACCAGCACCACTTCATTGATCTTGCTGGCATCGACGCCTGCGTCCTTCATGCACTGCTTGCACGGACCGACCGACCGCTGAATGATGTCTTCCACCATCCCTTCGAGCTTCGCCCGCGTCAGCTTCTTCACCAGATGCTTCGGACCGCCCGCGTCAGCGGTGATGAACGGCAGATTGATCTCCGTCTCCATCGTGGTCGAAAGCTCAATCTTCGCCCGCTCCGCAGCGTCGCGCAGCCTCTGCAGCGCCATCTCGTTCCCCTTGCCGCGCAGGTCGAGCCCTTCATCTTTCTTGAACTCATCAATCAGCCAATCGACGATCCGCTGATCCAGGTTGTCGCCGCCAAGGTGCGTGTCGCCATTGGTGGCCTTCACTTCAATCACGCCCTCCCCCACTTCCAGCACGGAGATGTCAAAGGTTCCGCCGCCGAAGTCGTATACGGCGATCATCTCGTCTTTCGTCTTGTCGAGCCCATACGCCAGCGCCGCCGCCGTGGGCTCGTTGATAATTCGCTTCACCTCGAGCCCGGCGATCTGCCCGGCATCTTTCGTGGCCTGCCGCTGCGCGTCATTAAAATAGGCAGGCACGGTGATCACCGCCTCGTTCACCTTCTCGCCAAGGTAGTCTTCCGCCGCCTTCTTCAGCTTCTGCAGAATCAGCGCCGAAATCTGCGGAGGCGTGTACTCCTTACCCTGCGCCAGCACAGCCACGTGGTCGCCCGACTGCACAACCTTATAGGGCACCATCTTGATCTCTTCCGTCACCTCGTTGTAGCGCCGCCCCATGAAGCGCTTGATCGAATAAACCGTGTTCTCCGGATTGGTGATCGCCTGCCGCTTCGCTACCTGACCCACCAACCTCTCCCCAGTCTTGGTGAACCCAACCACGGACGGCGTAGTTCGCCCTCCTTCTTCGTTGGGGATAACTTTAGGCTCGCCGCCCTCCATCACCGCCACGCAAGAATTGGTCGTCCCAAGGTCAATTCCAATAATCTTGGCCATAATCGTCTCCTGTTAGTTACAAATAAGTGCTTTGTAATCAATTACTCTATGATTGCCAACAACCCCATGCTAAGACCTGAGTGGAATGTTGTCAAGGTTTAGATGCTATTGGGAAGAAGGAAGTTGCGAGGCTCTGATAGGTCAGAGGTGACTTTGGGTGGCGTAGCGCTCTTCGACTTCGCCCAGGGGAGGCTTTCCAGCGCTGCGATAAATTGTGCGAGAGAGAACGGCTTCGCCGCCGAGGTACTTTACCGCGCAAAACAAAACGCCCCAGACTCGTTCGAGTCAGGAGCGTATGTCGATCAGCCCTCCCCCAAGTGCTGCTCAATTAGGAGACTAAACCCAAGCTGCACTTCGGTAAATGGCTAGACCGTGCCATCATCCCCCCACGAAAGTCACTCGCTCGTATTCTATCTATTTGCTGCCAAGTAACTGATTCAAAATGTTTTATATCAACACGCCCAGATCGAAACGCGCAACACCAAAGAAGCAAAAGAAGCAAAGAACTTAGTTCGCTTAGGAGATATGAATTTTTTTCAATGCGGATCACCGACTCGCTTGGCTACCACTGACCAACTGACCCCTGCTACTCAATTTCCGGCCGTAACCAGGACTCTCCTCCCAGCGATTGATAAAAGCCCCAAGCAGCCAGAGCTACGATGCTGAGTAGCGCCAATACGGACGTTGGCATATACCAGGCAGACAGGTCGGCGGTAAATGGGACGTTAGCCAGCATATTAACCGTGAAGATCGCGCAGGCCAGCGGCACCAGTCCGAAGCGGAATACGATCAGCACGGCGATGGCATAGATCAGAATCCACGCCGGCAACTCCACCGCCATGTAAGAAGAAGTGAGCCCACGAGGCAGTGCAAAGATGGCGACGAAGGCAATGGCGGCGAGCCAGTCTTTTCGCAGCACAACTTTCAGTCCGAGCAGCAGAAAGAAGAACTGCAACGTGCCCAGAATCGACTCCGGAATCTGCATCAGCCACGCGCCCAGGGCCTCTCGCCCGCCTGCCAGATACTCTGTTTGCGCGATTCCCGGCGCTGCTCCCATGCGCATCATCAGGATGTATCGAATCTGAAAAATGAGGATCCACAGCACGCCCAGCATCAGGCCGAACAAAATGTCGCGTCCCGCGAGCGGATCGCGAAATTGTCCCGACAGCAACCGGCTCCACGAGATAATGGTCTGCGGCCAGCGCCGCCGCACCCACGGTTCGAGCGCAAGATAGAGCATCCAAGTCGTCCCGGAAACAAACAGCGCGGTACTAAGCGCAATGATGAACACCGCGAATGTGTTGATACTGGCCACGATATGACCGCGGCACAGCCACAACAGCATCTCCAACCCAAACATCACCGAAGCCAAACGATACGCGCCTTCGCGATCTCCGCGCCCCTGACGATAATTCTGCCGTGCCAAATGAACAGCCCCGAGGAACAGCGACAAGAGCAACGCAATTTCCAGCACGTGCTGTACTTTCTTTCCCGTCGAATCCTCCGGACTTTTCATGCGTTCGGGTTTGGTCCAGTCACCGATGAGCGCAAAGAAAACCGGCTTGCCATGCCACGAAGCTGATTCCACGCGCAATGGTCGCATCGTTCCCGGCCATGTTCCAGTCCACGCCATGCGCGCGTCGGAATCGGCAAGTGAGTTCCACCGTGGTTCTGCTTTCTGAAACTGAGCAGGGTCGAGTCCCGCGGCGCCGAAAAGTACGTTCCAGTCGAATGCACCTGCCGAGGAACTTGAACTTTCCTTCTGCGGCGGAATTGCCTGGAAATAAGTGAGCCGCCCTTGGGGGTCGAGTTCGACATTGATCATCCCAGAAAGAACCGTCGGAGGATCGTCTCGCGTGACAATACCGGGGTTCAACAATTGATCGCGAAACCCCTCCGCCACCATGGAATCGGGACTTTGCCGATACCAGAATTCAAGTACGGACGGTCGTGCGGCAAGCACAGCATCCCAGTTCGGATGTGGTTTGTCGTTCTTCTCCACATATTCCTGGAAGTCGTTATCCTGGCGAAGATCAGACGCACTATCCACGGCTCGATCCGTATATCCAACGTGCGCAATGATCTCGCGCGCCTTTTGTGTGAGAACTTCCGGCATCAGCTCCAACCGCATTTTTTCCAGTCCACTGTAGTGAATGCTGAGAAAGCTCACGAGAGCCAAAGCGGCCAGCGCAGCTGCCAGGCACGCGACGGCGGCTCGCGGCCGCAGCCCGGCCGTTTCACCCGACGCTGCCACCATCTGCGGCGAAGGGGTCTCGCCCGCCGCCAGCGCGGCTGCCAGCGGATCTCCACCAGGAAGAGCCGCGGCTATGCTAAGCACGGTTGCCGGTCGCGCCGATGGCTCGCTCTCAAGGCAGCGAAGAATGACGCGTTCGATCACCGGGTTAAGGTCTTTGACGACGGACGAAGGCCGGCTCAGAGTTCTGTCACCGCCAGTCCGTAGCTTCTCAGCAGGTTTCTCGGAAAACACGCGCTTGCCGGTGAACACTTCGTAGAGCACCAAGCCCAACGAATAAATGTCACTGCGTGCGCTGACTTCTTTTCCCGCCAATTGCTCCGGCGCCATGTAGGCGGGGGTTCCGCTGCCCACTTCCTTCCCTTGAATCTGATCGGCGATACCGGCTAATCCGAAATCGGTGATCACGACCTGCCCGCGCCCGTCCAGCATGATGTTTGCGGGCTTGAGGTCGCGGTGCAGCACGCCTTTGGCGTGGGCGGCGGCTAATCCCGCGCACAGATGGCGCGCGATGTCGAGCGCTTTGTCTTCGGGCAGACGGCCGATACGGCGTAGAAGGGAAGCCAGGTCTTCGCCATCCACATACTCCATGGTGAAAAACGTGTGACCGTCCACGGCGCCAACATCGTAGACGCGGCAAACGTTGGGATGAGAAACACGCCGGGCGATCCGCACTTCATTCTTGAAGCGCTCCAGCAACCCTTCCTCGTGCGCGGCTTCGTCGGGCAGGAACTTAAGGGCGACGGGTTGTCCGAGCGTGAGATCGTCGGCCCGGTACACCTCCCCCATCCCGCCTTTTCCCAGCAGTGCGATGATGCGGTAACGCCCAGCCAGCAGTCGACCGGGAAGGAAACGACTCTCACTCATATACTGCGCCGAACTCGAAGGCCGCGATGGAGTTGCGGAAGCGGGTTGCGGCGCAGGCGAAGTCCCCGTGGCGACGTCGAGGGTGGCGAGATCGTCGGTATTGCCGGTCGCAGTCCCGCACGCCGAGCAGAAACGGCTGTTCGCGAGCAGGTCGGTGCCGCAGGCTGAGCAGGCGGGCATGAATTTCCCGATCCAGTCTACCGCGTTGGAATGAAAACGGTCTCCGGAAATTCCCAACGAGGCGTCGGGATCCGCGTGCCGCGGTGACCCCAAGTCTCTGAAGCTTGGAGCTTGCCTGTATTACCATCCAGACGATGAGTTCCCGCGTCCGCCATTGGTTGTCTGATCCTCTGGTGCTGCTCTGTCTTGCGGCAGGGCTGCTTGCCTTCGTCGTGCAGTCTGGCGAGTTGGGCACGGCCGACACGATGCACCGGCTGCAGACCACGCATTGGCTTTGGACGCCCGAGCCGCAAGTATTCCCCAACGAATATCCCGAATTCGGTTTGCATGGCCGCGGAGGGCAGCTTTATAGCTGGTATGGAATCGGGCAATCGTTGCTGATGTTGCCGGCGGACTTGGTCGGCACATGGATCGCACACCGGGAAATGTTTTCGGGCTACGCCGATGATCCGGCAGTGCGCAGCATCGTGGTGAGTTACTGCAGCAGCATCCTGGTGAATGTGCTGACGGCGCTGGTCGGTTTTCATTTCCTTCAACAATTGCAATTCAGCTTGCGGGAGCGCGTGCTCGGTTCGCTGGCGCTGCTGTTTTGCACGACTCATCTGCATTACACGCAGAACATGATGGAGAACAACTACATCATGCTTCTGACCCTGACGGGATTCTCCTTTCAATATGAATGGTTGCGTATGGGCAGCAGAAGAGCTCTGTTGATTGGCTCGGCTGCTCTCGGGCTGAATTTGCTGACGCGACTAACGACGGTTCTCGATCTAGCAGCGGCCGGGATTTTTGTTCTGCTCGTGTTTTGGTTTGAACCTCGTCGAGGACGCGAACTGTGGCAGAGACTTTTGGACTACTGTAGAGTCGCTGCTCCTGTGTATGCGTTGTTTGTGCTGATTGATCGGCTTTATCAGTTCTATCGTTTCGGATCATTTACCAATACGTACGTGTCGCTGTTCGCCAAGGAGCAGCGGTTGCAGGATCCGACGCTGCCAGCAAATTTCCCCTGGACCACTCCTTTCGTCGATGGTTTTCTGGGGCCTTTGTTCAAGCCCGAGAAATCCATTTTTCTTTTCGATCCCCTGCTGGTGCTGGCGATTGTGCTTCTGTTGACGCTTTGGAAGCGGCTCTCGCCCGAAGTCCGGGCATACGCCGTGACCTCGATATTACTGGTGCTCGGCTACATCAGTTTTTATGCGAGGTACACCTTCTGGGCGGGGGATTTTGCATGGGGAGATCGTTACGTCTCGACGTCGGTGGAAATGGTCGCATTGCTGGCCGTGCCGTTGCTGCTGCGGCATCGGGAGAATTTGAGCTGGCCGATCCGGAGCGCTGGAATCACGCTCATCGCAATCAGCCTGACCATCCAGCTTGCGTCACTTGCGTTCTGGCTGCCGTTGGAGATTTATCAGATGGAAACGCTGGGGCATCCGACGTTCGTGATCGCGCTTCGTTTCAAGAACATCATGGCTTTCGCATTGGGCAAGATGGATGCGTGGGGATTGAACAACGAATCCATGACGCAGGATGCGTGGGATTACGTTCACATCACGACTTGGAATTTTCTCCCGTTTTTGCTGCGCACAGCGGGCGAGGTGCCAAGGTGGGTGGTGCAAACAGCGGTTGCCGTTTGGGGAGCAGGGATTGCGGCACTGTTGCTGGTCTGCGGGAGATTGTGGAAGATAGCAGAGAGGGGGGCAGGCGATCGTTGCCGCCACACCGATGTTCACCAGTAAGGTCTGTCCGCGCTATCCTTTACCGCGAGCCGCTTTGGCGCCCTTACCGAGAGCGGTGCGCGTGGCTTTCGAGAGATGCGAAATCCTCTTTTTCTTTTTTGCCGGTGGCGCTGGACGGAAGAGTTGGTTGCATACTTCGGGAGCCGCGGTACAGCTCAGTCATATTTCTCATACCGAATGGAACGTCCTATCCCACCCGAGTGACTTGAGCAATTCGCGATTGGCTTTAACCATCTTCTCCCACCCGCAACTGTAGGCGTGCATGTCGGACCGGCCTTCTGCTATCCCAGGAGCGTGCTGCTGCTGGGTGAAGGATGAAGTCGGCAAAAGGTCCCTGCAGTGAAATCTCCCCACCGGTCTTCATGGCACAGACGAAGTTCGACATGAAACCATCCTGCACACGGTTGAGACAGAGCGCGAAGCGATTGTTATCCGCCGGCGGCGAGCAGATGGAATAGGCGCGAGTCACTTCTCTCCCCATCGGGTTTTGATTGGCGGAAGGAGAGCCATTGTCCGGCGACGAAGGCTAAGCAAGTTTTCTCCACGATTTCAAACTCGAGGTGTCTCGTGAATTCAGATGACGAAATAGAGTGCACGAGGCGCGCAGTAAAGGTTTGAAATGGAGACTCCATTTCTTAGATGAATTGGCGCCAGCAAAGTAGCAGAAGCGGCGATGGCTGCGGGTTCAAGGCTACTCAACCGTGACCGACTTCGCCAGGTTGCGGGGTTGGTCGACGTCGCAGCCACGACGAACCGCAATGTGATAGGCGAGCAGCTGCAGGGGAACGATCTCCAGAATTGGGGAGAGTTCTTCCGGTGCGGGCGGCACGTAGAGGACATGGTCTGCGGATTCTTTGATTTCTTCGTCGCCTTCGGTAGCAAGCGCAATCACCACGCCGGAGCGAGCTTTCACTTCTTTCAAGTTCGACATCGTCTTCTCGTAGCGCAGCATCGAATCCGGATTGTTGACGTCCCTGGTAGCGATGATGACCACCGGCAGATTCTCGTCGATCAGTGCGTTGGGCCCGTGCTTCATCTCGCCGGCAGGATAACCCTCGGCGTGAATGTAGGAGATTTCCTTCAATTTCAGGGCGCCCTCCAGGGCGATCGGATAGTGAATGCCGCGACCGAGGAACAGGAAATCGTGAGCGCGCTGGAAGCGCTTGGCCAACTCCTCACATTTTTCGTCATGAGTGAAGATGGTTTCCAGCTTTACGGGGATGAGAGTTAATTCCTCGGCGGCGGTGCGCGTTTGTTCCGGGGTCATCGCTCCCCGTACTTGCGCGAGATAAAGAGCGAAGAGATAAAGGGCGGTCAGTTGGCAGGTGAAGGCTTTGGTAGAGGCCACGCCGATCTCGGGGCCGGCGTGGGTGTAGATGGTTCCGGCGGCTTCGCGCGTGATCATGGAGCCGACGACGTTGCAGATGGCGAGAGTGTGCGAGCCTTTGGCTTTGGCCTCGCGCTGCGCGGCAATAGTATCGGCGGTTTCGCCGGATTGCGAAATGACGAGCGTGATCGTATCGGCAGCCACAATAGGATCGCGATAACGCCATTCGCTGGCGTAATCGACTTCGACCGGAACACGTGCAAAATCTTCAATCATGAACTTGCCGGCTTGTCCGGCATGCCAACTGGTGCCGCAGGCTACGATGTTGATTTTTCTTACGGCACGGAATTCAGACTCGCCGATCTGCATTTCGTCGAGGAAAATGCGACCGGTATCGAGGGAGATGCGTCCCAGCGTAGTTTCGCGGATGGCGCGCGGCTGCTCATAGATTTCCTTGAGCATGAAGTGCTTGAAGCCGGCCTTCTCCGCCATAATGGGATCCCAGGTCACATGCTGTACTGGGCGCTGGATGGGTTTCCCGTCGAAATCCGTGAGTTGCACGCCTGCGGGTGTGACCACGGCGAGGTCGCCATCCGCCAGAAAGAAAATATCGCGCGTGTGGTAGAGAATTGCAGGAACATCGGAGGCAACGAAGTATTCATCATTGCCCAAGCCGATTACTAGCGGAGGGCCGTTGCGAGCGGCAACAATCTTGTTGGGGTCGTCGACGGAAATGACGGCCAGCGCGAAGACTCCAGTGAGTTCTTTCACGGTGTGTCGAACGGCGTCCTCAAGTGTCGGATGGTGGCCGTTGCCGGTTTTGAAAAGATGTTTCTCGATCAGGTGAGCGATGACTTCCGTGTCGGTTTCAGTAACGAACCTATGGCCTTCTTCGATCAGTTTTTTCTTCAGGCTGAGATAGTTCTCTACGATGCCATTGTGTACGACGACGATCTTGCCGGTACAGTCGCGATGAGGGTGAGCGTTTTCTTCGGTGGGACGTCCGTGCGTGGCCCAGCGAGTATGACCAATGCCATAGGTGCCGTCGAGTGGTCTGAGGCGGATGGCTTCTTCCAGGTTGCGCAGTTTGCCTTCCGCTCGCCGGAGTTGCAGCGTATCCCCGTTGCCAGCGACGGCAATTCCGGCTGAGTCATAGCCGCGATACTCGAGGCGTCTCAAGCCCTCAATGATGATGGGGACAACTTCTTTCTTACCGACATAGCCGACAATGCCACACATGCGAAAACTCCAGGAATTCAGTCCGCGAGGGAGCAGCGAAACTCTTCAATGACGGGATTGGTGAGCACCTCGCGAGCAATGCGCTCCACTTCGGATTGCGCCTCGTCACGGCTGAGTCCGCCATCAAGAGTAAGTTCGAAATACTTTCCCTGGCGGACTTCTTCTAAACTCTTGTAGCCCATTTTTTTAAGCGCACCATGAATGGTCTTGCCTTGGGGATCCAGAACACTTTTCTTGAGCGAAACGTAGACGTAGGCTTTCATGGAGGCTTAATTATACGTCACGGTTCGGAAAGGTTGCCCAGGCCCCAGGCGAGTGAAGAGGTTACGGAAGTTTTGATGTGATGCAAGAAGCTTAAGAAAAAAATCTTTGGTCTAGCGGACTAACTGGTCTATGGCGGAACCGATAAAAGTTCAGTGATCTTTCGCTTCAATTCGGCTTGGGCCCGCTCCAGCATCTCTCGACGGCGCGGATTTGGGTTGAGCCCAAGCTGCTCGACCACATTCTTGAGAGAGAGGCGAAGGCTCTCTTGCTCTCGTAGCCGAGCCGCTTGTGCGCGCGTCAGACGCGGCTTTCCCAGCGTCGATTTCTGGGTCGCCTCCTCCTGTTGCGCTTCTACAAACTTGCTCTCCCAGCCTCTGGCCATGCTTCATTATAGTCCGCCGTGAATATGGCTTTACGCGCTTGGGCCAACGTGTGAAGTCGGGAACGGCCGCGCCGATCCCGCTTCGGGAAAAGTCTGTTACGAAATGCGAAATTCCAATCGCCCAACGATTAGCCGGAGTTGCCCGTGCTTGTAATCCGTCCCGTTTTGCGGAATGGTGCGGCGGAGCCGGGCCGCAGAAGTTTTGCCTCTTAATCGGTTCCTTCGACGCACCGAACATAAAATTGGACTTACAGCTTTCATGCGGATGCAGACAATGGCAAAGGTAATATCTTCGAAAACGACAATGCCGGAGCAAACTCAGAGGCCGAAAAGCTCCCGCAACCGCTTGGTTTGAGCTCGGCTGACTGGAATCTCGCTCTGCTTTTTGTCATCCATGCGCAATTGATACGAACTCTTGAACCAGGGAATGACTTCACGAATTCGATTGATGTTCACCAGGTAGGAGCGGTGAGCCCGCCAGAACAAACTCTGATCCAGGCTGGCGAGTAGTTCTTCCAAAGTTCGGCAGTTGGAATGCCCCTCCATGCCGGACGCGCCCGCCGTTACCACCGTGATCACACCGTCTTCGATGGAGGCGAAGCAGATTTCTTTCTGGTCCACCAGGAACATTCGCCCAACCGCCTTCAGCAATATCTTGGAGCTTTGCACTTTTGGCGCCTGCAGCATCCGCACTAGATTGTCGATCTTTCCGGCTGGCAGTTCTTGCGCTTCCTGCTGCGAGCGCGCTTTTTGGACAGACTGCGCAACTCGCTTCCTGTCGAAGGGCTTCAGGAGATAATCGACCGCGTTGACCTCAAACGCCTTTACCGCGTACTGGTCAAAAGCAGTGGCAAAGACGATCTTGGGCAGAGGAATTTTTTTATCGAGAAGCTTCTTGATCACGCCAAAGCCGTCAAGGCCGGGCATCTGCACGTCGAGGAAAACGAGGTCAGGATTGTGTTCTTTGATGAGCTGAATCGCCTCAATCCCATTCTTCCCCTGGGCGACAATCGTAACGTCGCCTGAGCTCTTCAGCAGATAGGCAAGTTCATCCCGGGCGAGTTGCTCATCGTCTACGATCAGTGCGGAAAGGGTCATTCCGTCTCCTCGAGTGAGCAGACTCCAATGAAAAAAGTATAGCGACCGTGATTTGCTGCAGTCAACGAGAGCTCAGTTCGTTCCGTTCGTTGCGCCCGCTTCTAGTGCGCTTGCTGCATCATACTGGCGGGCATCTCCATCTTGGTAAAGCCTGCGGGGACCTCGAACAAGCGGGAGGGCTGGGAACCTTCTTGAATGTTCCTTAATTCTCCGCTGTTCTTGCCTTGCCATTTAATGGGAAACCGCAACTTCGGGTCCAGCCAGAACTGGTTCGTCTCGCCGCTGGCATTGGCGGACTCGTATTTTACGGTTTCGCGTCGATTGACAGATTCATCGCCGACTTTGTGGCAACTTCCACCCTTGTTGGACGCCAATTTTTGCCAATCGCTGCAAGCGTTCTCCACATCGCCGGTCTGAAAAAAAGCGTATCCCAGCCTCTGTGCTTGCGACTGCGCGGGCATCTCCATATACATGTGTTGCTGCGGCAGGAGCACGGTCGAAGTCTGTGTGGCGAGATTCATAATGAGAGCGCCTCCGGCTCGCGCCCCAGAATTTTGCGACTCGATCCGAAGTTTGTCTTTGCCGAAGTAAACCTTTGCAGTGGTGGGTGCGCCCGGTTTTTGCAGGTCGACGATCTCCGCGGAGAATTCCGTTTGCGCCAGCATCGAGCCAGCAGCAAGGATGAGAGCAAAGAAACAGAAAATGCGAGCCACGCATTGCAACATGAGAGTCTCCGTGAGATAGAGTCCGGCCTAACATCGGTGCGCTTAGCGTATTCGGGAGAGCGGTGGAAGCATAGCAGAATTTGTCTCGGCACGACGGCTTTGGATTAGGAGGTCGTGCCCATCAAGCCGCATTTTCCAGCGCCAGTGCCATTCCCATTCCGCCGCTCACGCACAGAGTAGCCACGCCGCGACGTGCATTTCGCTTCAGCATCTCGTGCAGTAAGGTGACCGTGATGCGCGTTCCGGTGCAGCCGATGGGATGGCCGAGGGCAATCGCTCCGCCGTTTACGTTAAGCTTGTCCCGATTGAAATTCAGTTCGCGGTCACAGGCAAGCACCTGAGCGGCGAAGGCTTCATTCATTTCGACCAATCCAAATTCGTGAAGCCTGAGATTGTGCTTGTCTTCCAATTTCCGCAGAGCCGGGACGGGCCCGATTCCCATCGTGCGCGGGTCCACGCCTGCCGCGGTCACCGCCGAGATTCGAGCCAGCGGTTGGAGGTTATTGGTCTTCACGAAGTGCTCACTTGCCACAAGCACGGCTGCGGCGCCATCGGTGATTCCAGAAGAATTTCCTGCGGTAACAGTTCCCGTTTTCGAAAACACCGGCGTCAGCTTTCCTAGCTTTTCCATGCTCGCGTCAGGGAAGGGATGCTCATCATTGCTGAAGGTCGTCGTTCCTTTCTTGCCTTCGATCGTGACCGGAACAATCTCGTTGTTGAATCTGCCGGCCTTCATCGCCCGCGCCGCCCGGGTTTGCGACATCAGAGCATACTCATCCTGCTCTTCGCGGGAAATCTTGTAGTGTTCAGCCAGTACTTCGGCGGTTTCTCCCATGACCATCTTTGCCATGGGACAAAAGAATCCGTCACGGTGCATGCCGTCTACCAGTTCCTGATTACCCAGCCGAAATCCCCAGCGCGCTTCGAGATAATAAGGAAGGCGCGACATAGACTCCATGCCGCCCGCCAGAATGCAACTGGCATCGCCGAGCAGAATCGCCTGATAAGCGAGCGCGATCGCCTTCAGTCCCGAGGCGCAAGCCTGGTTGACGGTATATGCGGGCACTTCTTGCGGGACGCCGCTGCGGATGGAAATCTGCCGTGCCGGATTCGGGCCGCCGCCGGCCTGGCGCGCATTCCCAAAGATGGTTTCTTCCACTTGTTCCGGCCGGATTCCGGCGCGCTCGACCGCGGCTTTGGCGGCGATTGCGCCCATGTCAGCCGCGGTGAGAGATGCCAGTGACCCACCGAACTTCCCAATCGGCGTACGCACTGCGGAGAGAATGTACGCTGCCTGCAAATTGTTACCCCCAAGACATTCGAGTCTAACAGGGAGGGGAAAGCTGCGGGGCGGCGGTCTAGCTAGGCGAATGGATTCTCGATCCGGACACCTTCGATCTTCCGTCCGTGCCGGAAATCTTCGCTGTAAAGCCTCCCGCACCGACCCTCTAGCGCCGCCGCGACGATGAGGGAGTCGTACCACGGGATCGGTGCTTCTCGACGATCCGTAGAGCTTCGAAATAAATGGCAGGCGAGGAGTGCACGGCCAGACGAAGAGGTTCGCATCCAGGAAAAATCCATCGCTCATTCATCTCGTCTCGGGTGTAAGGTCCGGACGAGCGACCGGAGTCGCCGCATCAGCGCATCCACAGCAGCGCCTCCACCCGCCTGGGCCGCATACTGCTCCAGCCACTGGCGGAAGGCTGCGTTCAGGGTCTTGTGCTGTGCCCGCGCTACCAGCCGCGCTTGCTCGATCGGGCTTTCCTCCGCGCTTAGCGGGATGTTTTTCATACGAAAATAGGTCCTCCGGCGACGTTGATTCCGGACAGCCAGTCGCCGATCATCACTTTGTTACTGGACGGGTTAGGTCCCGAGCTGAACGGTTCGGTTTTTTCTGTTTTCCGGCGGATCGTCACCCGTCGTTCCGCACCGTCGTCACCATCGTTACCATCGTTCCTGCCCTTGCCATTCCCTATAGCCTCCGGCATAATAAGAGTTTGCTTGGACCTCGCCGGACTCTTCCGGAACAAGGATACTCCTCTGTGTTAATGATTCGACTGTCGCGCATGGGTGCGCGAAAACAACCGTTTTACCGCATTGTCGTGATTGAGAAGGCGCGTGCGCGCAATGGCCGGCCCGTGGAGGTGGTGGGGACGTACAATCCTCGAACCAATCCCACCAGCATTCACTTTAAGCGGGATCGCGTCGACTACTGGGTTTCTAAGGGTGCGCAAATGTCAGAGCGCGTCGGCAAACTCTACTCCAAGCCCGCGGCTGCTCCGGCAGCCTCCGTGGCCTAAACACTCGCCATGACGGAAGCGACCGAAGATGTTCGCGCTCTCGTGGAGCAGATTGCGAAGTGGATTGTCGATGCTCCCGATGAGGTCTACGTGGATCACCTCGATGGCGACGTGATCGAACTTGAAGTCGCCGAAGCGGACGTAGGCAAGATCATCGGCCGCCAGGGAAGAAATGTGCGCGCGCTACGCACGCTTTTGAACGCTGCTGGCGTTCGCGCACGAAAGCGGTACACGCTGGAAGTGATTGACTAGCAGGTCACTACCAACGACCAGGGAACCGGACCATTCGCGATCCTGAAACAACTGGTGAGTTCATTACGCTGGCCCGCGTGGTGAAAACGCAGGGACGCCACGGCGAAGTTGCGGGCGAGGTTTACAGCGACGTTCCGGAGCGATTCGCCGCGGGCATGAAGCTGCTGGCGCTTCCACGGGATTCGAACCAGAGTCGACGCGAACTGAAAGTCGATGGCCTCTGGCCGCACAAAGGTTTGCTGGTTCTGAAGTTTGCCGGGGTGGATTCGATTTCCGAAGCCGAAACGCTGGTCGGATGTGAATTGCAGCTCCCCTTGAGCCAGCGTTCGAAATTGCAGGCTGGCTGGAATTATGTCAGCGATCTCGTAGGTTGTTGGTTGTTTGACGGCGGCCGCAAGATAGGATGCATTGAAGATGTTCAGTTCGGGGCGGGCGAAGCGCCGCTGTTGATTGTGCGTGATGCGGCACGGCTGGTGGAAATTCCGTTCGCTGAGGCATACCTCGCGGACGTGAATGTGGAGGGCAAGGAAGTGCGCATGAACTTGCCCGAAGGCCTGCTCGAGGTGAATGCGCCGCTCACCGCTGAGGAAAAGCGGGTGCAGGCGCAGGCTGGAGCAAGAAAAGGGCATTAGCCACAGAGGACACAGTGGATCACAGGGTAACGACAGGCCTGTGTGTTCGCGAGTGAAGGTTTTGAATCGCGATGAGGGCCAACATTGTCACGATTTTTCCGGACTTCTTTCGCGGGCCGTTGGATTACGGCATCCCCCGCCGGGCTCAGGAGTTGGGGCTGGCGACAATTCAAGTCCACGATTTGCGGCAGTTCACCCGTGATCGTCACCGTACCGTAGACGACCGCCCTTTTGGCGGCGGCGAAGGCATGGTTCTGAAGCCGGAACCGCTCTTTGAATGTTTGGAATCGATGGAGGTCCCGCCGCGGGAAGGGCGTCTCGCGGGACGCGTGAAACAATCGGTAGTTCTGCTTTCGGCGCAGGGGCAGCGCTTCACGCAAAAAGTGGCGGCGGAGTTGGCTCTGCTGGATCGCATCGTTCTGGTCTGTGGACGATACGAAGGCGTCGATGAACGAGTAACCGATTTTCTCGCCGACCGGGAACTTTCCATCGGTGATTATGTTCTCAGCGGCGGGGAAATTGCCGCTGCAGTGATCGTGGAAGCCGTGATGCGGTTGCTTCCCGGAGCTCTTGGAAATGAGGCATCGTCCCAACAGGAATCGTTTACGGTTGATGTGACGATGAAAAGTTCGGGCGTTGCGGACTCAACTTGCGGATCGAATGGATTACTGGATTATCCGCATTACACCCGGCCTGCGCAGTTTCGCGGGATGGCAGTGCCGGAGGCCTTGATGTCCGGCAATCACGAAGAAATTCGGCGGTGGCGTCGCCGGCGGGCTTTGGAGAAAACTTTGCGTAACCGGCCCGACTTGCTCGAAGGTGCGCGGCTGAGCGAAGAGGATTACGAGTTTTTGGCGACGATCAAAAAAGACGCCATCGCCATAGAACGCGAGTGATGTTTTGGATTTCAGATTCAGAGATTTCAGAATTGAGAAGGACTGATAACTATGTCGAACCTAATTATTGAAAAGCTGCTGGCAAAAACTCAACGCAACGACCTTCCGGCATTTCGCCCGGGGGACACCGTACGGGTTCACGTGAAAATCAAAGAAGGTGACAAAGAGCGCCTGCAGGCCTTCGAAGGCGTAGTGATCAAGCGCGACAACGGCCCACAGGCCAGTTTCACCGTGCGCAAGATCAGCTTCGGCCAGGGCGTGGAGCGCATTTTCCCCGTCCACTCCAAGGTGATCGACAAAGTTGATTTGTTGCGCTCGTCCAAGGTTCGCCGCGCGAAACTTTATTATCTGCGTGGTCTTAAAGGTAAGGCAGCCCGCCTGCGAGACGTCGAATAACTTGGGAAGAGTGCTTACGGCGGTGCATCTGCAAAACAGAGCGCCGTCTGCTGACCTATTGAGCGGCTGCAGCCAGAGAATCGGTCAAGATTTCAAGGTCGGCGAAATCTTCCTTGCGTGGTTTTTTCAATTCACTGAAGACGTATTCGAGTAGCGGACGGTCCCCTTGCCGAATTTCCCGCAGCTCCACGCCCATCGCGCCGTTTCGTCCCGTGTATTTAACGTCGCCTTTCAATGCCACGGTGACGTCGTAGAGGTCCAGAACCATTCTGATTCCGGTTCCAGGCGCCACCAGACCGCTCGCGCTGATGATGCAGCCATGCGCTGAAATCTGCTCCAACCGTCCTTCGACGTTCGATCGTCCTCCAATTTCAGATAGCTCGACGCCGCCCGCAACCTGAAAGCGTGGGCTGCGCCTGCGGTTCTGTCCGCCGATCCGGTAATGATTCGTGACCGGTTTGTAAGGTGCGTCCGCAAGTAGGGGAAGAAAGTGCTCTTCCGCCTGGCGCAACTCTTCTTCCCACGGAGTTTTGCCGCCCTCGATGCATTCCACGGTAAACTGCCCGCGCAGCGGCGAGGTGGGATCGCCCGTCCAGACTACACGGCAAACAGACCGGTTGCGGCCCCGCTCGATGGTGACCAGGTCCCCAACTTTTACCTCGCGAAAGCTGAGCAAGCGCGCTCCGCGCGGATGAATGTCATAGGTGCAAGCCATCTCCGGTGTGTTGCGCTCGCCGTTCACCATATGAATGAGGCGGACTGGCAGCGCCAAGTGGACCAATTTTTCTCCAGGATCTGCCTCTTGTCCTGATTGGATTGCTACGTCGCTCACAACAAATCCTCGCGTAAAATTCTATCTTTCGCGAAGATAGCAGCACACGCGCGAGCCAACAAAGTACGTTCGTAATCAAAAGTAATGGTTACTGAGCGGCGTTACCTTCTGGCAGAGCATCAACAGGAAGTGGTCTTCCCAGCCCTTCGGGACACACCGACGGTTTGGAATTTCTTGGGATTTCCCGCTTGCAGGAATCTCCTCGGCAAGGGAAGATGGTGGAAAGTCTTCCTCATGCCGACCGCAGCGAAAGCCGCCCCTGAGTTTTCTCTTTCTCCCTCCGCTGCGAAATTGCGTCTGTTGAAAAAGCTGCATTGCACATTGCGTTACGAAAAAAAAGCCTGGGCGGCGGGTGCCGTCATGGTGGCCGGTGTCGATGAAGTTGGGCGCGGATCCTTGTTCGGCTCAGTCGTTTCGGCGGCAGTGATTCTCGATCGTGGCTACCGGCTTCGCGGGTTACGCGATTCCAAGCTGTTATTGCCGGAGCGTCGCGAACTTTTGGCGCGCCGAATTCGGGAACACGCCGTGGCTTGGGCGGTGGCGGCGGTGGATGCGGCTCGCATCGACCAGATCAATATCTATCACGCGTCGCGTCTTGCCATGCGGGAAGCCGTGATGCGGCTGCAACCCTCGGCCGATCACCTGCTGATCGACGCCCTGCGCCTGGATTGCGAACTCCCCCAAGAAGCCATCATCCATGGAGACGCGCTTTCCGCGTCGATAGCGGCGGCTTCGATTCTAGCCAAGGTGGAGCGCGACCGCATGATGTGCGAGTGGGATGCGGTTTTTCCCGAGTATGGCCTGGCGTCGCACAAAGGTTACAGCACTCCGCAGCATCTGGCTGCGTTGCTGGAGTACGGCCCAACCCCGCTGCACCGGCAGTCGTTCGCGCCGGTGTGGAGCAATCCGGCGGAGCAGGAAGTCCTGGAGTTCGACTGACATGGATCGGATAAAAGACAAGGCCACGTGGTCTGTGGCGATACCCATAAATATGCTCTTCTTACACACGGGTATTGAGGTGTGCATGCGAACCAATATTGAGATTGACGACCGTTTGATGCGCCAGGCGATGCGCAGCATTGGCGCTCCTACGAAGAAGGCAGCGGTGGAAGCGGGGCTGCGACTATTGGCAGAGACGCATGCCCAAGCCTTCATCCGGCGGCTGCGTGGGAAGGTGCGCTGGGAGGGTGATCTCGAACAGTTGCGACTTGGACGGGTTCGGACCTAGGACGCGCGATGGTGATCGTCGACCCGACAGCGTGGATCGATTATCTGCGCGGTGTCGAAAACCCGCAGACGCCTTGGCGGGATCGCCAGCTTGAACGCCGGCGGCTGGGGCTGACCGATTTCATCCTCGGCGAAGTGTTGCAGGGGATTCGTAACGAGCGAGACTGCGTGCATTCCCTGATTGCTGCTTTCTGTTTGCACGGTAGGCACGAACTGCTGCACCGGGATCGGGATTTGGACGGTTTCGAGAAAGTGCTTGGGCTAAAGGTTGTGCATCCGGCGCCGTGAATGGTCGCAGTTTCTGACTCAACTTTATCTCAGCGGCTGTCTCCCCGCGTGATGAACCTAATCCTGGACTGAACCCGGCGTCTCGCAAGAATCTGTTTTTCGAAGATTACTTGGCTGCTGCGGATTTCTCGCCGGTCAGGGTGGTGTTGAGGTCCTCGACCAGTTTCGTGTTGTTGACCAGCGCTTGGCGCAGGATCTCGGCTTGCTGTTTGGCGGTGGTCCAATCTTGTTTCTCGACGGCTTCGGTTAAGCCGGGCAATTCCAAATGAGCATAGGTGAAGCGGGCGCCGTAGAGAATGTGTTTGAACCAGGGACGGCCGGGAATGCCGTCAGGGTTGAGCCAGTTGCGCTCGACCTGCATGGTGCCGTGATTGATGGTTGCGGCGAGTTTGGGATCGATCGCACCACAGGCCAGGGCGCGGGTTGCGGAGTCGTCCAGGCGCTTGCCGGCGGCTTCGAAGTCGTCGATGGCGTCGAGCACCGGCTTTAGATCCAGTGGTGGCTGCTGCCGGGCTTGGCCGGGCCGGACAGCCCAGGGTGGCTGTTCCCCCATGTCGTTGCCTTTGGCTAAGTCATTCACGAACTGGCGAATGTTGCCGGCGTAACTTGCGAAATCGAAGGGCAGCAGGTCGGCGTTGGCCAGGCGCAGCGCCAGCACACCCCACAACTGCGACATCAGCGTGTGATAGCGGTAGCCGGGATCGCCGAAGTGGTTCATCCAGAAGAAGTCGTCGTAGGCCGAGTGGTAAACCCCATAGGGACCGTCGAACTGCAGGCCGAGAACGGGCATGCCCACGAAGTTGAGGAACACAGTATGGTCGGAGCCGCTGCCGATGCGGGTATCGGCCAGATTGGAATCTGCGACTTCTTCAGATTTCTTGGCTTCAGCCCGCTCGCGTGTGGACGATTCCTTCCACGCTTCGTACAAAGTCTTGCCCGAGGGATCCTGCAGCGTCCGGCTGGTTTCGACCAGCATTGGCGCAAGTGACGCGACCGCCTGACCATGAAAATTTGGCCCGGAGGTGGAGGAATCGACGTTGATGTAGGCGACAGCTTTTGTGCGCAGTTGATCGGCAAACTGTTCTCCCCATTCGGTGGAACCGGTGAGGCCGACTTCTTCTCCATCCCAACTGCACATGACGATGGTGCGCCGCGGACGCATTCCCGTCTTCGCCAGCTTTCCCAGGGCGCGGCTCAATTCCATCATCGACGCGGTGCCACTGCTGGGGTCGACGCCGCCGAAGACCCAGGCGTCGCGGTGATTGCCGAGGACGATCCATTCCTCGGGCAACTGAGCACCGCGAATGCGGCCTTCCACCACGTAGTAGGGCTGCGTCGAATTATCCATTTCAATTTTGACGTGGACTCGTACACGCTTGCCGCCCAGATGATATTTGAGGGGAAGTCCGCCCTGCCAATCATCGGGAGCGGCCGGTCCGTCCAGGTTGGCGAGCAGTGGCTTGGCATCGTGCCAGGAGAGCGGCAGCGCCATGATCTTCGGGATCGAAACGGCTTCATCGACGGGTATGCGCCGGGCGCCAGGAATCGATGCCCACCCAGGAGTGAGCGGATCGCCGGGGACCATAAAGTCGTAGGTGATCGCGCCCCGCTGGATGTGATACTCCGGGCCCCAGGGGCCGCTGGGAACCACCTTGCCTTTCTTGAATCCGTCTTCTGCGGGATCGCTGTAGATGAGAATGGCGGCCGCGCCTTGGTGCTCGGCGGTGAGCGCTTTGAATCCGCGGTAGCTGTAGGGATTCGAGTAGCGAACGAGGACGACTTTCCCATTGACGTCGATGCCTTGCTTGCGGAGAAGTTCGTAGTCTTCGGGATTGCCGCTGTGAGCGTAGACGAGCGGGGCAGTCACTTCTCCGGAGGCAGACATGCCGCTCCACGCGGAACTTATACTTTTGTTCTTCATATCGGGATCGCCGGGAACCGGCAACTCGCGCAGAAGGGCGCGGTAATGCACAGGTGCCGTCATCTCCAGAAAGGTGGATTTCGGATTGCTGCCGTAGACGTCGTAGCGGCGGATGACGACATCTTCAAGGCCTTCCTGGCGCCACTGATCGGCGATGTAGCGAGCAAGTTCGTTGTTGCGCACGGAACCCGCAACATGTGGCTCGGCGGTGAAGAGGTGATGCTGGCGGCGCTCCTCGTCGGGAGAGGGGATGGCTTTGAATTTGTTCTCGAGTTCCGCTTGATGGGCGGCGGATGCGGGAGTGAATCCCAGGATCGGAGTCTGACAGTAGAGAATCGGGCAACAGAGCAGAGATGAGGCTCCGAGCGCCGCGATGACAAGCGCTTTAGTAAGATGCCCGCGAGAAAAAACTTGAATCGCGGCGTGCGCAGAGAACTTCCGCAGAGGACGCTGAGGCACAGAGCTACATTTAGAATGCATTGCTCTCCTCGGTAGAAATTTTATTTTGCTTTATAGATCTCCGTCAGCAAGTCTGGCTTCGATTCGTCGCGCACAAGGTGCGGATAGCGCTCTCCGCCGTGGTAATCGAGCTTGTACGTCTTGTAGTAATCGGTGTTCTCGACCAGAAGTTCAAGAGGAGTGTTCCCGTCCTTGCCGGCTTTAAGGGCGTCGTGCAGGACTTCGGGCGAGTATTGACGGCCGTTCACTGCGATCAGCTTCATGCCGGGACCGATACCGGCAACAGCCGCCGGCATGCCCTCAATGGTGTCAGTGATGGTGCCATCTTCACGGAGTTCAAGGCCGATGGAGTAGGCTCCGTCCACGACGTGAAAGTTACCTGCGGCGGCTCTCTCCATTTCAGACGGATTGTCGTCGTAAACCAGCTTCCACCCGCTGCCTTCGATTCCTCCGAGTGGAGCGCCGGGACCGTGATTTGTCAGACGCTCGGTCCAAAATCCGCGCCAGTCGTAGGGCACGATTTGGTTCAGCGCGTTAACCACATCGTCGAAAGTGTAAGTCTTCAAGATGGGACCGGTGCTCGGAGGGCCGTGGAAGAGGTGGCAGAAGTTGTCGATTGTCTTCTGGCCCTTGCTCTGCTGGCGGATGATGACGTCGACCCAAAGCCAGTTCAGAGTGTCTTCATCATAGAAATCGACGCCGCGGCGCCAGGAGTACCAGGCCTGCGGAGCGAAATATAGCTGAGGAGCAGCGTCGGCGGTGTCTTGCAAACTGCGCCAGGTGCGGCCCGGGATATGATCCATCATGGCGGCGGTTATGGCCAGGTCATCCCGCGATTGTTCGAAAGTGAGCAATCCACTCCGGGCGGTGAGCACCGTGCCGAGATAGTTCGTGAGACCTTCGTACACCCAGAGCAGATCGTCTTGCATGGGCTGTTGATAATCAGGAGTGGCCAAGTCGGCCGGACGGCGATATTTTCCGTTCCATGAGTGAACGTATTCGTGAGGGAGCAGGCCGGCTTCCGTTTTGCGGGCCGTCTCGTCGACCAGGCCACGCTCGTCCACGCGGCTGTCGTCGGACTCATGATGCTCCAGTCCGAAGTGCGCGACGTGATCGCTTAAGCTGAGAAGAAAGTGGTAATCGCGATAGTGATGGGCGCCGAAAAGCTGGTTCGCCTGTTCGACCAAATTCTTGTAGTGGTCCCAGACTTCCGGGGGAGCGGCAAGAGCAGCGGCGCTGTCAGCGGCAATGTCCATCTCGGTCGGCGGGTCGTCAGCAAGCTTGACGACCTTCAGATATTCGCCGGTGATCACGGGCGAATCGACCAGCGTGGTCAGCGAAGCGGGCTTGAATGTGATCTGCGTTTCACCGCTCTCGCCACTGGTCGAAGCGATCGGCAAAGGCGTTCCATATTTCCAGTTGGCGGGAAGTTTCAGACTGGCTACGTAAGTGAAATCGTCGGCCTTCCAGCCTTTGGGGTACAGCAGGACTTGATTCCAACTGATCACCGCCATCTTGTCGGTGGCTGACGAACCGGCGGAGAAGCCACCCTCGAAAGTGGCGGGAGAAAGGAAATCAAGTTCGGCGTTGACTTCATTCTCACCGGCGGGCACGTCGACGTGGATGGTGAATCCGTCGAGCAGATCACGGCGCCATTTCAGGGTCTTGCCGCCGGCGCTGAACTTAAGTCCGGCCAAGTCGACTACGGGGCCGTCGGGCGCGTGTTCGCCGGGAATCCACTTCGGATAGTAGAGGGTTAAATCACCGGCGCTGGCGGGGATTTTGAGCTGGGCGTGAAAAATCTTGCGCGGAGCCGAGGTGGCATCCACGAAGATGGTTACTGTTGGCGGCGTAGCCGCCCGACTGCAAAGTGAGGAAAAAAGCAGACAAACGACTCCCAAAATTCTTGAGAGTTTCATTTTGGCGCCCCCATGTTGTCGATCACTCGAATCCCAACAGCGCTTGCGGAATTTTAGACTATAGCAGTCCGCGTGAGCGCCAGTACACAGAGGCACCAGCGCTGCTATCATTTCGACGATGTCGCGTCGCGGAAAATTCATTACCTTCGAAGGACTCGACGGAACCGGCAAGAGCACGCAGCTGCGAAGACTTGCGGCGTCTCTGCGCGCGGCGGGGCACAAAGTCATTGAAACCCGCGAGCCAGGGGGAACGGCGACTGGCGAAAAGATTCGGCGCGTGCTGCTCGATTCGGCGACTGAGGGTCTATCGCCATTGGCGGAAATGGCTTTGATGTTCGCGTCGCGGGCGCAACACATTGCCGAGGTAATCCAGCCGGCGCTGGATCTGGGTCAGATTGTGCTTTGCGATCGCTTTACCGATTCCACGGAGGCCTACCAGGGTAGCGGGCGCCGGCTAGGCAGCGAGCTGGTACTGAAGTTGCACCGCGTTCTTTGTGGAAACTTGCAGCCCGACTTGACGATCCTGCTCGACTCTGACTTGGCCAAGAGTATCGGGCGAGCGAGAAGACGCAACCGGCGTGCTTCTGCAAACGATAGGGCGACAAAAAGTATGGGCAAACAGACCGACGAGAATCGTTTCGAACAGCAAGGCCGAAATTTCTTCAGCCGTGTGCGCGAGGGTTATTTGGCAATTGCCGCTCGAGAGCAGCAACGGGTCGTGGCGGTGGATGCGAGCGGAAGGCCGGGCGAGACGCATCGCAGGATTATGGGGGTTGTCGGGCGCAAGTTAAAGCTGGGCGCGGGAACCTTTTGACTCTATGAAGGGATGCTGGATGTCGATTTGCCATCGGAAGAACTTGGTCCAGACTTCAGGAGTGCCCACCCTTGCAAAAAAAAGCAAGGGTGGGGCAGCCTCGGTATTGGTGCTGCCCGCAGGGGCGCATCCTGCAATGTCATCGATAGGAAGGAACGTCATACGCGCATGGACAAGAAGGGGCGGGGTGTTATCCCTGCTTCGTTTCGCCGTGCACTCGGCGTCAAGTCCAGCGAGGTAGTGGTCCTGCGTCCCGAAAATGATGAATTGCGAATAGACACTGTGCGGCATCGTCTGGTCAGAGCGCAGAAATCGGTAGGGGAGCACGTTGCGCCAACCGTTTCTCTGGTTGACGAACGAATTGCCGAGCGCCGCGAGGATGCGCGGCGGGAGTCTGATCGACACCGATGAGTTTCTCCGATTTTCACGGCAACGCCGAAACCGTTCGTCGCTTGCGCCAGATGCTGGCGCGGGACCGCTTTCCGCACGCAGTGGTTCTTTCGGGAGCGCGCGGGTCGGGTAAGTACACGCTCGCCCTTATGCTGGCGCAGGCGCTGAATTGCCTGGAGCCGACCCGGACGGATGGGCTGCCTGATTTTTGCGGCCAGTGCTCGAATTGCCACCGCATCGCCCAGGCTGCCGATCTGGATGCGCAGTTTGCTGAAGCGGTGGAGACACGCGAAGGCCTGCGCGAAGCTGACAAGAAAGAGACGCGGCTCTTCATCCAGACTCATCCGGATGTGCTCGTGATCCCGCCCGATCCTCCGCAGATGATGATTAAAGTCGATCAAGTCCGCCGGGTGATCGAAACCATCTATTACCGTCCGTCGGAAGCTCGGGAGCGCGTCTATCTCTTCACCGACTCGGCTTTCATGAAGGAGGCGGCGAATTCGCTGCTCAAAGTTTTGGAGGAGCCTCCGGAGTTCGCTACGATTTTTCTGCTTTCGGAAAATGTGGGGGAATTGCTTCCGACGATTCGGTCGCGATCCATGGTGTTTCACCTTTGCGCGATTCCGGTGGAAGAGGTGGAGCGATATCTGGCCCAGCATCGGCCGGAGTGGAAGGCGCCGCAGCGGGCACTGGTTGCGAGATTGAGCGAAGGAGCGCTGGGCCGGGCGCGCACGTTTGACGTGGATGCGTATGTGGAGGCTCGGAGCTGTGCGTTGGTCATTCTCAGATCCGCGCTATTGGGAGGCGAACACACTCCGCTTTTCAAGATTACTGAAACATATCGTTCCGGCGCCGATGGGCGGGAGAAAACGGAACAACTTCTGCGCACACTCTACTCGCTATTGCGGGACCTGATGTTTCTGGGATCAGGGGCGCCCGAACTGGTTCAGAATCCCGACATACTGGCCGAACTCAAGCGACTGGGGGAGGCTGCGGATTTCGACTGGATCGCCACGGCCTCCGAACGCTTGGCGGATGTGGAGCGCGGAATGCGCCGTAACCTGCTGCGGTCCTTGTCGCTCGACGCCTTTGAACTGGCCTTGGAACGGAGTTCCTGAGTACTCGACTGAGAAACAAATCTTCCATTGTTTTCATTCGATTACCAAGATTACTTCAGTGGTTCTACTCCCTTCAGGGTCATTGCCGGTCCCTTCAGGCACGCCTATAATCGACGTACTCTGGTTGAAGATTCTCCGTCAGGTTCCGGGTAGAGAGAAGCGAGGGTGAAGTTTGTCTTCGCCAATGAGGCATAAAACCCGGTAATGCGAAAGCGCCTGCAACTCGCCCTGATGGCCAGCACGATCGCCGCGACCTCTCTTTCTCTCACACCACTGGTTCGTGCCGCCGATGGCGACGGACCCTCCGAAAAAATTACTGCGACCGACGAGCATGGCCGGAAAATTTACGTGAACGATTTTGTTGCGGCGAGTCCCGAACGCCGTGCGGAAGCTTCCGCATCGCCGCGCCGAAGGTTGATGTATTGGAGTTCGAAGGAAAAATGCTGGAAGCCGGTGCCTCCGGCGACCGCTGCGTCCATGCGGGCCGCGCGTTCGGCTGCGGCTGAGGTGAGCCAATACATCGGACGAGAGTCCAGCCAATCGGCGGCCGCCAGAATGGTAGCCGCCAATTTCCGCGGAATCACGGCGACGCCCGCGGATATCGAAAGCGCAATTGAACAGGCCGCAGCTCGGCATAATGTGGACCCAAACCTGGTGCGCGCAGTGGTGAAAGTGGAATCGAATTTCAATCCGAACGCCGTTTCCCGCAAGGGCGCGATGGGGCTGATGCAATTGATGCCCTCGACTGCGCGGCAGTTGAACGTACAAAATCCGTTTGATCCGGAACAAAATGTGGATGCCGGGGTCCGCCATCTGAAGCAGCTTCTGGAAAGTTACGGCGGCGACATCAAACTCACCCTGGCCGCCTACAACGCGGGTGCGGGCGCCGTGGCCCGCAGTTCAGGAGTGCCGCGGTATGCCGAAACCCAGAACTACGTGCGGCGGATTACCAATATTTATTATGGGGGAGCCCCCTTTGACACCGGAGGAGTGGCTCACGATCCCGTTAAAATGCAGCGAGATGCACGCGGCGTTCTTTACATCAGCAATACCGATTAGTTTTGTGGCATCTGTTACTGATAACGGATCTCTTTCTCCTGGGCACCCAGGGCTTCGAGTACACGAATCGTTCAAACAGGCAGGAACGAAGGCACGGCTGGTTATTGTGAAGACCTCATCGCGGCATCGCGGTATGTGGGGAGGCTTGCTGCTGCTGGCCACCTTGGCCGCGCAACCCGCCTACGCACGGGTACACCATTCTGAAGCCTGGGCGCGGGAACACTTCGCTACCGCCGAGAGAATGCGCGAAGCTCTGAATGGACGTCCTTCGAGAGACCGGACCCGAAACGATTACCAGCGCGTGCTGAATGCTTATCGCTCGGTATGTGCAGGCGCACCCGCTTCAACCAAGGCTGATCCCAGCGTGGTTGCGGTGGCCGAGACGATGGTCGAGATGGGCCGACTCTTCGACGACGACAAGATCCTGAACGGTGCCGTTGAACAGTTCAAGTTTTTGCGCCGGGAGTATCCCGGAAGCAAGTATCGCTTCGACGGATTGTTCACGATCGGCGAGATCTATAAAGACGATCTCAACGATCCGGAGGCAGCGCGCGCCACCTTTCAGGATTTTCTACGTCGTTATCCCCGCAATCGGTTAGCCAATGATGCGCGTCAAGCCATCCTGCAACTGAACGAGCAGACTGAAGCAGATAAGGCGGAAAAAGCGCAAAAGGCCGCTGGGAAAGAGCTGCCTCAAGGCGACAAACATGCTGCGGACCCATCATCTGCGGAAGACGGATCTCCCGAACCCAGTCCCGGGCGATCGCCGCGCGTGACCGGCGTCCGCCACTGGTCCACTCCCGACTACTCGCGCGTGGCTATCGACCTGGAAGGTGACGTTAAGTTTTCGTCGCGTCGGATTGCCCACCCATCGCGCATCTTCTTCGATTTGCCGGATACCAAGGTGGCTTCAACCCTGGTTGGCAAGAGCTTTGACGTGGACGATGGATTTCTGAAGAAGGTTCGCGTCGCCCAATTTGCTCGGGGACGAACACGAGTCGTGCTCGAAGTCGACAGTCTATCTGCTTACGACGCCTTTATGCTGCCGAATCCCTATCGCCTGATCATCGACATTCATGGCCGAAGTGGGCAGGCGAAGCAGCGCAAGAAACCTGTCGAATCTTCTTCGGCTGCGGATGCTGCGCTCGCGCCGCAGGCCGATCTTAAGTCTGAGCCCGTTTCATCGGACACGACGTCCCCGGTCGCGCACGCCGATTTGGCAGAGCCCACGGAAGCGTCGTCGCCGAACGATGCGGGGAGCGATTCGGCGATCGCCTCCACATCCGAAGCTCCTGCGGTAGTGAAGAAGCCGCAGACTGGCGTAGTGAAAAAGATTGTGGAGGCCGACGATGATGGCACGGAGAATGGCACAGTCCCGGGTGCCGCAGTTTCAAAGCGGAGTGCTCCGAAAGAAGTGGCATCGCGTACCATCGTCAAGAAAATTGTGGACAATGATCGTGAGGGCGAGCCGGAAAATCCAGACTCCGGCACGGGCCCGAGAAAATTAGCACCACCGCGGAGCAGATCTACTTCGCGCCAGATGTCGTACGGCAGATCGGGCGTGGCCTCAGATCTTGATATCCGCGAAGCTAGGCCCACGTCCGCGGGCGATCGTTCTCTGACTCGCGCGCTCGGTTTGAAAATCGGCAAGATTGTGATCGATCCCGGTCACGGCGGTCACGACACCGGCACGATCGGTCCCAACGGTCTGGAAGAAAAAGATCTGGTGCTAGAGGTGGGGCGCCGCCTGGGGAAGTTGCTGCAGACGCGACTGGGAGCGGAAGTCGTGTACACGCGCAAGAACGATAGGTTCATCCCACTCGAAACGCGAACTGCAATCGCCAACCAGGCGCGCGCGGATCTCTTCGTTTCCATCCATGCCAACTCAAGCGGCGATCCTGATGCGCGCGGAGTCGAGACCTATTACTTGAATTTCACTTCGTCACCGGAAGCGCTGGAAGTTGCTGCGCGGGAAAATGCGGTTTCGGAAAAATCCATTTACGAGCTGCAGGATCTGGTGAAGAAGATCGCGCTCAAGGAAAAAATCGAGGAATCACGGGAATTCGCAGGAGACGTGCAGGCGTCATTGCACAGCGGACTCGCGGTAAAAAGCCCGGCGATTCGTGACCGAGGCGTGAAAAAGGCTCCCTTTGTGGTGCTAATCGGCGCGAACATGCCGTCGATTCTTGCGGAAATTTCTTTTGTCAGCAACCCGACTGACGAGCATCGCCTTGCCACCAGCGAATACCGCGGGCGCATTGCCGAATCGCTTTACCGCGGCATCGCCAAATATGTGAACGGCTTGAGCGGGGTAAAGGTCGCAAGCAAGATGGAGAAATCCGCCAGCCGGTAGGGTTTACAAAGCCTGACACCCGATTCACTCGCCTGCCCCGCAATTCGCTGGAAGCCCACAGCTGAAACTTTTTCCCATCCTCTGTGGTCTAATCACAAAAGGGCTCTGTGGCCAGCGGTGTATTCATGCATTTTCCTAAACGTTTTCTGATATTCGCTCTTTTCATTCTGCTGGCGGGCGTGGCCCTTGCATCGGCGCCGGCTGCGGACGCGAATGCGCCTCCGATTCTCCCCAAACAATTTGCCGGATGGCAGCTGCAGGGTGCGCCCCAGTCCAGCAAAGATGCGAATTCCGCGGACCCCACGAATGCCGGGTTGCTCAAGGAATATGGGTTCACAGACTTCGAGGCGGCGACTTATAGGAGCGACGATGGCCGCACGCTGAAGATCCGCGCTGCCAGGTTCGCCGATGCAAGCGGTGCGTTCGGGGCATACACGCTGTACTTGCAGCCTGGAATGGCGAGGGAAGAGGTTGGCGATCAGGGAGCATCGGCCGATCAGCGCGTTCTGTTTTATCGCGGCCACATGCTTGTGGATGCAGTGTTCAGTCAAATGTCAGTGATGTCAGCGGCTGGGCTGCGCGAGTTAGCTGGCGTACTGCCGCGCCCCGGCGGAAACGCCGGCAACTTGCCTCCCATTCTCGCCTACATGCCTCATCACGGTTATCAGGCGAACACCGAGAAATACGCGGAGGGGCCAATCGGCCTGAGCGCGATCTCTTCTCCACTGCCGGCAACGCTGGTGGATTTCGGGGCGGGCCCTGAAGTGGTTTTGGGCCAGTATTCCACTGCCAGCGGAGAAGCGACGTTGATGTTGATTGAGTATCCTACGCCGGCATTGGCCGCCGAGCATTTGCGGCGCATCGATGCTGCGAATCACGCCACACAACCACAGGCGGGGATAGAAGCGGTCGAAAACATCGGACCATTCTTCGATAAGCGCACCGGACCGATCGTTGCGATCGCGGCCGGACCGCTTTCGCAGAGTGATGCGCAGACGCTTTTGGGTGCGGTGAACTACGAAGCCAGCGTCACCTGGAATGAGAACACCTACTTCGATAGGAAGAACAACGTTGCCAACTTGCTGGTGAACATAATTCTCTTGTGCATCATCGTCGGGGCCATATCGTTGGCGGCGGGAGTCGCTTTCGGCGGAGCGCGCGTGCTGCTCCGGCGCCATTTTCCGGGTCGAGTCTTTGGCCGCGCCGACCAAACCGAGTTTATCTCTCTCGACCTGTCAGAGCCAACTCCGCAGGGCTCTGAAGGAGGGCCCGGCTCCCCGACGGAGCGCGCAAACGGCACTTAAGTGGCTTAGAAATATCCACTTAGACGTGGGTGGTTGGTGGTTTGTCTCAAATTGGAACAGTGGTTCGAAGTATTGCCTTATTACGCAAGTCATTGAATCTAAAGACATTTATTTCCTAGAAATTGCTTGACACCTCCCTTTTTCGGCTCATAAGATTTTCTCCAGAAAGTTTTGACGGTATTTAAGCCTCCGTTGGAACTATTCTCCCTTGAAGAGAAGAGGTCGCCCTGTTGCCGGGCGGCCTTTTCGTTTGCAAGATCGCCACTTTTCTGGGTCGCGTTTCTCGTAGCCACCGATCTCGATCTAAGTCAGAACTTCACTTCAGAGGAACTGTTCGTCGACAGTTCCGTATCATCGGTTGAGCAGTTGTACGCAGTGCGCCGGGATACAATCGGCGCGGGAGGAATTATGTTCTGCGATGGATGCGGCGCAGCAGTGCAACCGGGCCAGGCATTTTGCAGTCGCTGTGGAAAGCAAGTCTTGGGTCCCGTCGCCGCATGGGAACCGCGCGCGGGGCGCGTGCAGGGGCACGTGCATTTGTTGGGCATCCTCTGGCTGGCTATTTCGGCGTTCAATACGATTGCCGGCGTGATTCTCTATGTCCTCGCGAACACGCTGTTCGCGCATTTGCATGAGATGGGCGCACCGGAAGCGCCGACCAGCTTCGTGCGTCCATTGTTGAGCGTGATCGCGCTAACTTTGTGGACTAAAGCTGCGGGCGGATTCCTAGCCGGATGGGGTTTGTTGCATCGCGAACCTTGGGCTCGCGTCGTTGCGCTAGTTCTGGGATTCATCGCCTTGTTCCATATCCCGTTCGGTACGGCGGTCGGCGTTTATACCTTGTGGGTTTTGCTTCCTGCCCAATCGCAACAGGAATACGATGCGCTCGCCGCCTCCCGTGCCGCGTAGTTTGGCCCCATTATGCGAATGACAGCCTGATTGGGCCGCGAGTTGCTTTCCCCGGCGATTTGGTAAACTGAAACAGTTCATCAGAAGCCGACGTAGCTCAGTTGGTAGAGCAGCCGATTCGTAATCGGCAGGTCAGCGGTTCAAGTCCGCTCGTCGGCTCCATCCTAACCTCCTAGAGAGACCTAGTTTACAGATTTGGGCATTGCATCCGAGGTCGGATTTACTGTCCCATTACTGTCCCGAAAATTGTGAGCAGCTATTTCCGCTTCGAACTTGCCCATGGCTGCAATAACGTCTGGGGTTTGTGGCTTGATGTAATAACCAAGCGTGACGTTTACGTTCGAGTGGGTAAGGATGGCCTGGATCACCTTATCGGGAACCCCAGGCCGAGAGAGATTAGTTCCCAAGCCACGGCGTGCCGCATGCCACCCGTGCCACGTCGGCAGCCCTTGGTCGCGTTCATATTTGTGGTTTTGCTTCAGGTGCTTCTTGTCGTTGTTCAGACCGCAATGTTGGCAGCGATTCAACGCCGGCAGCATGTGACGATTGAGCAGATTGTTTGTTGAGATGCGGGTCCCCAGGCTGCTTGCGAAAATTGGCCCTTTTCGCGGATCTCCGCATCGTAAACGGTGAAGTTCAAGCCGATCACCCAACTGGTGTCATCGATCATCTGAAAACGTAGTTTTCTGAACATCTGCCGGAGTGAACACCTCAACATCATCGGCGCCGCAGGCGCACCTGATCCGTCAATCATCCTTGAAGTCAGCTGAGGTTTAATCATCGTCGAAGGTGGGAGCTAGAACGGGACCTCGCCGCTTGTAACGACGAGGCCCCCGGTTGGCAACCTTCATCAGGTAGCCATCCATCGGAATGGACCTACCCTGCCATGATCGGTCGCCGTTGTCCAGTCCCACCTGGCGACGCGGATGGCGTGTCATGGCGAGGTTGTTCTCC